>Ga0315339_1002423_pt1 | contig 14215 bp, 11 predicted proteins | sample ASW17metaG_FD_204514 | JGI IMG/M metagenome (GOLD analysis project Ga0315339, IMG submission 204514) | Ammonia-oxidizing marine archaeal communities from Pacific Ocean, United States - ASW #17 | ecosystem: Environmental > Aquatic > Marine > Oceanic | place: USA: California | collected 2016-12-05
AGCAAACTCCATTTATCTTTGAACAAAACGTTTTAAAATTGAAAAGATTCGAATGGTTTTTAGACCGGGAAGAAAAATCAGGTACTTTAATAGAGGTTTTTTCTGATGCTGATGGCATAACGGAGGCAGCAGGTAAAGTAATGGGCACCCCAGTAAATCTAAATTTTCGAGATCTATTCGACATTGAAAAAATGACTATCTTGGGGAATATAAGCGAAGAGCTCAAAGAACAATTAGCGCCCCTTGGCCCAACCGTTAGAAGTTATGCAGCAGGTTTTTCAATAGCCTAAAATGTATGGCGTAGTATTAATGGCTGTGTATGGCTGGTGAAGGCAAGTAAACGTGATGGGCACGATCTGCGCGTGGCCTACTCCCCCCACGTATCCTGTATAGCCTGTCCCTATCACATAGGCAAGCCACTGCCGCCACCGGCCAGGTCAGGTCGACGGCGCCGGTTGCGGCCGTCACGGCCAGCTTACGCGACTGCATGTTCAGTCAATCGTTGCCGATAATTGCTCCGATATTCAATTTCCTTGCGTCATACGAACAAAGCCGAACCGACTGACGCCCGTCGCTGCTGCCGACGAACCAGCGCACATACTGGCACACGCGCTACGGCGCCGACATGTGAAGAACCGGCCGCCCTGCTGGCGCTGAGAGCGCCATAGACGCCGCCTGACGAGCATCCCGCCACATACACCCAGTCTCACCCTAAGTGGGCCAAAAAAGGCTATCCGGTCAGATACGCCAACGTATAATTGCCGACGAGGAGACGGCCTGCAAGGCCGTGGTGCTGAGCGGGACCTAATAATTGGCCCAGTTAGGGTGTGAGTATTTTGGTTTGTATAAAGTCATCCGGGCTTAGATAGCCGAGTCGACTATGGGGTCTTTGTCGATTGTAATGTTGGCGCCAATCCGCGATGCCCCCTCGTGCTTCGCGCAGATTCAGTAGCATTTCTCGGCTTAGATATTCGTCACGGAAACGGCTGTGAAAACTTTCACTGTATCCATTTGCCACGGACTACCTGGATCAATATAGATCGTCTTGATGCGGTTGTCTCTTAGCCATTGTTAGGACTTTGGCGGCGATAAATTCAGGGCCATTGTCACTGCGAATATGGCCGAGCACGCCAAACTGGATCATCGCTTGTTCCAACACGCCTAAAAACTGCGGCGCCGTAATCTGCGTTCGACCTGGATGGCCAAGGACTGGCGACTATACTCATCCAGCAGGGTCATCATTTTCAAGGCGCCTCCGCTGTCGGTCCGATCAAAGATAAAATCCCAGGTCCACACCTGATGACGATGCATCGCCTGGGTCGGTAGTCCAGTGGAAACACCGCGTCGAGGAATTTTCTTGGGTTTCGATCGGACGTTAAGCCCTTCTCGTCAACGAATACGCTGGACTGGCTTACGACTTGCGGTCCGACCATCTCTTGCCAGCAAAGCGCGGATGCGGCGGTAGCCGTAGCGCGGATGATGCCAAGATAAAGCGATGATCCGCTGATAGAGTTGCTCTTGGCGGTCGCTCAACGGCTTCGGCACATATCGATACGTCGAGCGGGGCAAGCTAATGTAGGTGCACGTCCTCCGCACCGAGCACAGCCGTTGCCGCACTACATGCTCAACAGCCCGCCTTTTCTGCGAAGGGCTTAACATTTTTTTGAATCGACCTCTTTGAGCACGCGATCTTCCAGCATCGATTCGGCCAACATCTTTTTTAACTCGGCGTTTTCTTTTTCTAACTCTTTCAGTCGCTTGGCATCGGCCAACTCCATATCACCGTATTTCTTTTTCCAGCGATAAAACGTCTGCTCAGAAATGTTGGGCTTACGGCAAACCGATTGGGCGGTCTCACCTCCATCGGCTTGACGCAAAATGCGGATAATCTCTTCCGTGCTGTGCGTTTTGCCTTTAATGAGTATGCCTCCGTTGGGTCTAAGAAATACTCACCACGAAACTGGGAACTATAGAAGGTCACGCCAATATGGCACGCAGGCCTGCTCCCAAAACCACTGGGTGCCAGCAAGTAGGTCGAGGGGGCGGTGCCGGCGCCTGTTATGATCCGCCTCGAAAATCTCTCTATGATCAGTAGTTATCCCAGAGGGATAACTTAAAAGAGAGAGATCCGCGCGCGCTGGAGCTTGGCCCACCTAAGCCGGAGTGTGACCCACCTGGGCCTGGGGACCGAGGTCGATCTCGCGTTTCGCGCGCCGGTTCGTGCGGTCGGATAGCCCGGCCTCGGCTTGTATTTGCTCCTAGGACCAACCAGCTTCGAGCAGTGCAGCGGCCAGCTTAGTCGATAGCCGGACTGGACTTTTCAACAGTGATTGTATTTCTTGATGAGGCTGCCATTACGGCCCATGCTACACCCACAGGCGATCAGCTTTGAATTTCCTACACTTAACGAGACATTGTCGGGAAATTTCCGAAAAGGATAAATTATATGAAATGCCACCATTGCCAAACCGAGTTGGAACATGTGTTCCTCGATTTGGGATTTGCCCCACCGTCGAATTCATATCTGACTGAAGAGCAATTGCGACAGTCGGAAAAGACCTATCCGTTGAAGTTGCTCGTTTGCGAGAGCTGCTGGCTGGTGCAGACGGAGGATAACGATAGCGGCGAGCAACTGTTCCATGACGACTATGCCTATTTTTCTTCCGTCTCTAAGATGCTAATCGAGCATTCGAAGCGCTATTGCGACATAGTCACGGAGCGCCTTCCGCTGACTAAGGATAGCTATGTCGTTGAAGTGGCATCGAACGATGGCTACCTGCTGCGCAACTTTGTGGAGTCCGGAGTGCCGTGCCTGGGCGTCGAGCCGACCGCCGGAACGGCGGAGGTTGCTGCGCGGTTGGGTATTCCCCAACTGGGTGAATTCTTTGGCGAGGAGCTGGGTAGGCGACTGGCCGGCGAGGGCAAGCAGGCCGACCTGATGATCGGCAACAATGTCTATGCCCACGTGCCGGACATCAACGATTTCACGCGCGGCTTCAAGCAAGCGCTGAAGCCGGAGGGCACGGTGACGCTGGAGTTCCCTCACCTTCTTTCCACCCTCACCTTTAAGCAGTTCGACACGGTCTACCACGAGCACTATTCCTACCTTTCGCTTAACGCCGTCTCTAAAATATTTGACGCCGCCGGGCTGCGCGTCTACGACGTGGAGGAAATCCCGACGCACGGCGGTAGCTTGCGGGTCTATGGCTGCCATGCGGAAAGCTCGATCCCGACCGGAAACTACGTTGCCGCGATTTTGCAGAAGGAAGCCGATGCCGGCCTGAGCGATATGGCGACCTACCTGGCCTATCAGACGCAGGTTGAAAAGGTGAAGGACGACATGGTGGCGTTCCTGATCGAGCAGAAGCGCGCAGGCAAAAAGGTGGCGGGCTATGGCGCGGCCGCCAAGGCGAGCACGTTGCTCAACTATGCCGGTGTTCGCCCAGACCTGCTGGCATTCATTGCCGACATGGCGCCGTCGAAGCAGACCAAGTTTTTGCCAGGCTGCCATATGCCTGTGGTCCCGCCCTCCGAACTGGCTGAATTCAAACCGGATTGGGTAGTGGTCTTTGCCTGGAACATTGCGCAGGAAATCATGGAGACCCAAAACCATGTAAAGGAGTGGGGGGGCCGCTTCATCGTCTTCATCCCAGAATTAAAGGAGATTTCATAATCAAAAATGCGACGGACGTGAGCCAGACCGACCAGGACTATATTTGCGAGAAATTGATTGGTGATATGGAGCGACTATCGGGCAAGCGGTTGCTGGTGACGGGCGGCGCGGGCTTCCTGGGCTACTACCTGGTGCAGGCGCCGCTTCATTGGAACAAGCACAACCCGGATGCCGCGCCGATCTCGGTGGTGGTGTGGGACAACTTTATGCGCGGCGTGCCGGAATGGCTGACGGCGCTGGAGATCGACCCCAACCTTTCGAAACGCAGGTATGACGTGATTGATCCGCTGCCGGACGACATCGGTGACTTTGATTTCATTGTCCACGCAGCCACCATCGCCTCGCCGATCTACTATCGGCTGCATCCGATCGAAACGATGGATGCGAACATTACCGGTCTGCGCAACCTGCTCGACTACTCCATAGCTCAGAAGGAAAAGGGCTCGCCGGTGGAGGGCTTCCTCTACTATTCGACGAGCGAGATCTATGGCGACCCAACGCCGGAAAACATTCCGACGCCGGAAACCTATCGCGGCAATGTGTCCTGCACGGGGCCACGCGCCTGCTACGACGAGGCGAAGCGCTATGGCGAAACGCTGGTGGTCAACTTTTCGCAGCAGCACAATCTGCCGGTGCGGACGGCGCGACCGTTCAACAACTATGGCCCGGGGTTGAAGATCACCGACCGCCGTGCCCTGCCGGACTTTGCACGCAACGTGCTGAATGGTGAAAACATTGTCCTGCTTTCCGACGGTGCGCCGACACGTACGTTCTGCTATGTGGCCGACGCGGTGGTGGGCTACTACAAGGTGATGCTGCGCGGCCGCAACGGCGAACCCTATAACATTGGCCTCGCCGAGCCGGAGATTTCGATCCGCCAGCTGGCAGAACATGTGATCGAAATGTCGAAGGAACTCTTTGGCTATGAAGGCAAGCTGGTTTGCGAGGTGAGCGACGACAAGGACTACTTAACCGACAATCCGAACCGCCGTTGCCCGAACATCGACAAAGCCGGGGTCGAGCTGGACTATGATCCTACCATCCAGCTTGAAGAGGGGCTGCGCCGCAGTCTGCTGTGGTATGCCGACAACCGCGAAGCGGAGGATTTGTAATGAAGATTTCAGTGGTGGGAACCGGCTATGTCGGTATCGTCTCGGGCGTCTGCCTGGCGGACGTTGGGCACGAGGTAGTCTGCATCGATAACAATGCCGCAAAGGTGGACGATATCAATACCGCCAAGAGCCCGATCTATGAAAAGGAGCTCGACGAACTGCTGCAACGCCACATTGGCACGCGTTTGAAAGCTTCTATGGATCTACCCCAGGCTGTTGTTGAATCCGACCTGACATTTATTGCCGTGGGCACGCCGTTCGACGGCGACCTGATTGATCTGCAATATGTGAAACAGGTTTCGAAGGAGATCGGTGCCGCACTCAAGGGAAAGGACGGCTACCACGTGGTGGTGGTGAAGAGCACCGTGGTGCCGGGCACAACCGACGAGGTGGTACTGCCGATTCTTGAAGAGTTTTCCGGCAAGAAAGCCGGTGTTGATTTTGGCGTTGGCATGAACCCGGAATTCCTGCGCGAAGGTGAAGCCATAGGCGATTTCATGAACCCCGACCGTATCGTGCTAGGTGGCATCGACGATCAGACGCGCGAGAAGCTGGCCGAAGCCTATGCGCCATTCCCCTCGACCGACAAGGTGATGGTCAATAACAAGACGGCGGAGATGATCAAGTATGCCTCCAACTCACTGTTGGCGACGCTCATCTCCTTCTCGAACGAGATCGGCAACCTCTGTTCCTCCATCGGCGGAATCGATGCGCTCGATGTGATGAACGGCGTAATTCTCGACAAGCGCTTTTCACCGATCCTCGAAACCGGCGAGCGTATAAAGCCGGTGATGACGACCTATCTCGAAGCCGGTTGTGGCTTTGGTGGCAGCTGCTTCCCGAAGGATGTGAAGGCGCTGATTTCCCACGGCGTGAACGTGGGTGATCCCATGCGCCTACTCAAGTCGGTGATCGAGATCAACCAGCACCAGCCGAAGCAAGTGATGGATCGCCTGCGCAAGCACTATCCGGAGCTGGCCGGCTATAAGGTGGCCGTACTTGGCCTGGCCTTCAAACCGGGCACCGACGATATGCGAGAGTCGCCCGCTATTCCCATTGTGCAGGAACTGGTCGCAGCCAACGCCGTGCTGACGGCCTACGATCCGGTCGCCCAGGAAGAGGCGCAGAAGATCTTCATCGAAGGCGGCATCGACTATTGCGATAGCATCGAGCAGACCGTCGCGGGTGTCGATGCCGTTCTCTTGCTGACCCGCTGGCCGGAATTTAAGGCGTTGCCCGAAATCCTGAAAGAACAGGGCGCTTCCCCGCTTTTGGTGGATGGCCGCCGCCTACTGCCGAAGGACAGTGTTGAATCCTACGAAGGCATTGGAATCTAAACAACCATCCACTTGAATGCGTGAAGAGACGAGGTTTGCACCTCTTCTTTTTTATGTCTGCTGCGGAAGGCCGCCTTCGATCAGGAGGCGGTGGGAAAGTACGGCCAAGCTGGAGGCGAGTTCCTCGCGCTGCAGGATGACGTGCTCGGGCACATTGAGGTTGGTGGGCGTAAAGTTCCAGATCGCGCGGATGCCACCTTCGATCATGGTTCCGTCCACATCCTGCGCAACGGATGTGATGAAGGTCATGACGCCGGTCTGCACATGCATTCGTTTAGCCAGCTCGGGCATATTGGCAATGTCGAGCCCGGTTTTCCCGTTCACTGTGGTGCCGATAATCTCCAGGTTGCTGTCAAACGCGGCCACGATTCGCATGCCGTGCTGCTCGATTCCCTTGTAGCCGAGCAGGGCGGCTCCAAGATTGCCCACCCCGACGAGAATAGCGTCGGAGGTGTTCGACCAACCCAGGAATTCCTCGATGGCTTGGATGATTTCATCCATGGGGAAACCTAGGCGCGGGCGCCCGACCGCCCCTGTAATGGCCAAATCCTTCCGTACAACAATCGGGGTCCAGCCCCAATTCTTTTGCAACTACGGTGCCGGAGGCATATTCCTCGCCGTCTTCCTTCATTTTGCGTAACAGCCTGAGATAGAGCAGTAGGCGCTTAAGGGTTGGCATCCCGGCTGTTTTGCGTTCGAGTTGACTCATTTAAAATCTCCAGTAATTGGTGAAACAGTACCAGTATAGGTCGATATCAGTCAATCGATACATGATGCTCGATTTGTGTTTGCGGTCATATTATCGGCATGAGTCGTTGACCGCCCCGCGCCGCCTAACGATGATACCGATCTTTCACCAGAGGAGAGTTGAAGATGGCAAACAAGGCATGGGATGGATTTGACGGGAAGCAGTGGCAGAAGGGCGTCGATGTTCGTGATTTCATCCAAAGTAACTACACTCCATACGACGGCGATGCCTGCAGCTAGGCGTTGTGTTTTTCGGCCCGGGGTTTTTCTCTGCATGCGGCCCCGCGTATAGAGGCAGAGGGTCGTTTGGGCCTAGAGCGATTGTGTCGCTGCGTACTACGTCCACCGCTGGCTGCGGATCGACTGTGCTTGATCGATGCGGATCATCTGCCGTTTCGTCTCAAGACGCCCCGGTCGGATGGAACGACCCACCTGGTCTTATCTCTGTTGGAACTAATCGAGAAATTAGGCTGCGCTGGTTCCTCCATCCCGGCTCAACCTGGTGCGTTATCACGGTGTCCTGGCGCCCAATGCTGAATTTCGTCGTCTGGGTCGTGCCGAGTCGTTCGGGGTTGACGGACGCTTCATCGGTGTGGGTCTCTACGGATTCCCGCTCTTGTCGTCGCTTCAGTTGCACCGCTTTATTGGCGCGTATTTTTTGCCGTGGATGTGACGCGTTGTCCGAGCTATGGTGCCCGGTTTGGTCTGGTTGCGGTGCTGAGCGATGCGGCCTCGATAGGTCGCTATTTGAGTGGCGCTAGCTTAGCAGTCGAACCTCCGGCGATCGCAGCGGCTCGTCCTCCCCACAACGCGAGTTGGATCTGGTTTTTTGAGCTAGGCTATTCCGTTTTTGTCGTCCGCCGACCGTTGCGCGAAGCGTTCGGAAGGGCCCTTCTATGCCTGCCCGTTAGGCCCTCATCGGGTTTAGCCCGTTTTCCGGACCAGATCCGGACCTTTGGACCTCCGCCCCGGCCTGCTGGTGGTTCCATCGGTCGTCCATTACGGCTCAATGCTCCTTTACATGTGCTCTACGGTCGATGCCTGGATGCCGAAATAACTTGGAAAGGGGGTTTGAATTTTCTACACTTTGGTCCGTGGCGAAATGGATACATCGAAAGTCTTCATAGTCGTTTTCGCGACGAATGTCTAAGTCGGGAAATGCTACTGAATCTGCGCGAAGCACGAGTGGCCATTGCGGATTGGCGCCAACATTACAATCGAGAAAGACCCCATAGTCGACTCGGCTTTCTAAGTCCAGAAGACTTTATAAAAACCAAAATACTCACACCCTAACTGGGCCAATTATTAGGTTCCGCTCACGGGTAGTGCTGAGGCGTTGGCGGCGGCCAGGTGGAAGCGTTCGTAGTACTGTTTCAATTCCGCGCCGTTCGTATATGTTCAATAGTAAGAATTGTAATTTAAACCTTTAGAGGAGGAGCCACCACACTATGAAGTTGATCACTGGTATTGCGACAGTAGCCCTCATTGCTGCGAGCGTTAGAGTATCAAGCGCGGGTTGTGGAAAATGCGCAGCAGATCTTAAGGACGCGCAACACGACCATGCCGAATCAGTAGAAGCAGATCACCAACATGCTGACCAGATTACTCAGTGTGCCATAGAAATGTTTAGTGAACTTGGAACAGACCGTGTCTCACTCGTAGCAAAGGCCGATGGCGGCTGTGAAAAGTCTGCGACTGCATTAATGGAGGACGAGATTAAGGCAGTGATAGCGATGATCGCTGCCATAGAAAATGAGGAATCGCGTAGAATTTTAAGGTTGGGTATGATATTACAAGAGTGGAAATCAAATCCATCTGAGGGCGCTAATCGAGGCCAGCTTGCAGGCGACGAGCTCGATGGCGCACCTGGAAGTAATGACTCTTTCGATAGCACGCTTGATGACATGCGACAACAATTGGAAGCGCAGCTTGCTCAGTATCAATTATCAACAGCTGAGAGCATAATAGAAAATTAGAGTCGTAATCGGAATACATCAGAAGCGGGGTGCCCCTTAGAGGCGCCCCGCTTTTTAGTTTTTTCTGACCCAGTGACATTGTAGTCCTTCAATATCATATTTCTTCAATTCAATCTACTGGACTTCGGCGTCCCTATCGAGCAAGTCAACTACCTCGCCGGCCACAAGTCGCTGGCGATGACCAAGCACTATGACCATGCGAACGAGGAACGATATGGTGCGGCTATCGAGGCGTTGGATGCGGCGGGTAAGACGAGCAGTGTGGAGGCGTTGGCGGCGGCCAGGTCGAAGCAGAGGTAGGATTGCGCAGGTAGTGGTGGCGGCCCTTTACGAGTTTCCACCGCATTGAACTTGTGTCCCAGCTCAGATTAGGAATCGATCTCCTCCGTTTCACTCAGGGCCTCGTCAAAGCCGGCTCACTGCACCTCTATGCCCAGGAGGTCAAATATAAAAGCGTATTCCATAGCGGTTTCCCGAAAACGACGAAATCGCCCCGAAGCCCCGCCATGCCCGGCTTCCAAATTGGTGTGCAGAAGCAGCCTGTTGTTGTCACTCTTGTGATGGCGCAATTTCGCCACCCACTTAGCGGGCTCCCAGTATTGCACTTGTGAATCGTGCAGTCCGGTTAAAACCAGGAGATTGGGATAGGCTTGCTCCTCTACCTGATCATAAGGTGAGTAGGAAAGCATATAGTCATAGTATTTCTTCTCGTTGGGATTGCCCCACTCATCGTATTCAAAAGTGGTAAGGGGAATGGATTCATCCAGCATGGTGGTGACAACATCCACAAATGGCACGTGGGCAATAATCGCCTTGTAGAGTTCAGGCGAGATATTGGCCACCGCTCCCACCAGAAGGCCGCCTGCAGAGCCCCCGCTTGCAACGAGATGGTCCTCATCGGTCATACCTGTCTCGATGAGGTATTTCGAACAATCGATAAAATCTGTGAAGGTGTTTCGTTTTTGCAGGAGCTTCCCGTTTTCATACCACGAACGACCCATTTCCTCACCGCCGCGGATATGGACAATAGCATAGATCACACCGCGATCCAAAAGGCTGATACGGGCAGCCGAAAACCAGGGATCCATAGAATGTCCATATGAGCCATAGCCGTATTGGTAGAGCGGCTGCACACCGGAGCGAAAAAGATCTTTTCGATACACCATGGAGACCGGAATCATCGTGCCGTCACGCGCCGTCGCCCAATGACGTTCAGTGAGGTAATTTTCGCTTTGAAATTGCCCTAAGACCTCTTCTTGCTTGCGCAGCACCTTCTCGCGGGTATCCATGTCGAAATCAAACACAGAGGCCGGAGTCGCCAGCGACTCATAGGTATAACGCAGATTCTTTGTTTTCAGCTCGTAATTGGTCCCCAAGCCGCTCAAGTATACCTCTTCGCCGAAATCAATATCGTACGCGGCGGCAGGATCGCTCCACGGGATCACCCGCAAACCGACTAAGCCCCCTTTTCGCTCGCTGACTACGAGCTCGTCTTGAAAGAGTTCAAAGGCCTCGAAGAGCACATCATCTCGTGCAGGAACCACATCTTGCCACGCGCTTTTGTCCTGGGTGTATCCAGGAGCCACGCGCACTAAGCGAAAATTTTTCGCCTCATAATTGGTGCGGACAAAAAACGAGTCCAAAGCGTGATCGATGCTGTACTCATGATTGGCTTCGCGTGGTAAAAACGGAACAAAAGCGTTCTCGGGGTCAGCAGCCTGCAAAATCCGCGCTTCGCTGACAAGCGTCGATTCGCTCTGGAGTATCAGATATTGGCGGCTCTTGGAACGCGTGATATAGATCCAAAAGGTGTCGTCCTTTTCTTCAAACACCAGCACATCTTCTTTTGGATCGCTGCCCAGATGATGCTTCCACAATTGAAACGGACGTAGAGTTTCCTCCTCGAGCTTCACATAGAAAAGTGTTTTATTGTCTGCCGCCCACTCATAGGAGCCACTGGTTGCTGGGATTTCATCGCTACGAAGCTCACCAGTCTGGAGATCTTTCACGCGCAACGTATAGATACGCCGACTGATCTTGTCTTCGCCGTAGGCTAAGAGGCTTTGATCATCAGTTAAGGTAAGTCCAGTGACCCGATAATAAGCGTGTTTTTCCGCCTCTATATTTACATCTAAAACAATCTCTTCCCCGGCATCGAGACTTGAGATTTTCCTGCAGTAAATGGGGTATTCTCTGTCCTTCTCATAGCGGTGATAGTACCAATTCCCATCTCGAAGATACGGTACGCTGGAATCGTTCTTCTTAATGCGTCCTTTGATCTCGTCAAACAGAATCTCTTGCTCATCTTCGGTATGAGCCAAAAGCTTTTGGGTATAGTCGTTTTCTTTTTCGAGATAATCCAAAATCGCAGGATCTTTTCGATCGTCATCGCGCAGCCAATAATAATGATCCACGCGTTTATGACCGTGGTTTACCATTTCGTAGACTTCTCGTTTGGCTATAGGTGCTGCAATCGGTGTTTTTTCTTTCATGCTCTGCTCCTGCTTTTGCCTGGGTTGTGCTCCACAGGCTACCAAAAGAAGACATCCAATAGCAAGTGCGATAGGAAAGGGAGACCTCATCCTGTTTGTCCGCTTCTTTTTTAGGGCAAGGCGTCCCTCGCGCAGATAGGCAAGGTGGCGCGCTTTGATGTGGCCCGGTTAGACGCGACCGGCGAACTCTTGGCCAGCAACGAGCTGCCAGCGGCGGTTGCCGTGGACGGCGTTGTCTCGCACATGCACTCCATCGGGGCTGCGGTAATGGGCGTGTTGCCATCCAGGATCGTTGCCGAAATCGCCATACCTCGACTCGGCATCGCAGTAGTGCATGGCCCAGCCCCGCCGATGCTGGCCAGTCTCATTCGGAGCGGTGGCGTGCATGGTCCAGCGGTCGTGGAAGGCAGCATCGCCAGGCTGGAGGGTGACGAGTGCGGCTTGCTCCAGCCGCTCGGCCGTCAGCTCCCTTGCCACACCCTCATCGAACCGGACCTGGCCGTAGTCCGCCGTGATGGGCACATAGTGGAAGCAGCCGTTCTGCTCCGTCACTTCGTCCAGTGCGATCCAGCAGGTTACACTCCGGCGGTCGAGGTGAAAAAAGCCATCCTGGTGGAAGCGGTTGGCGCCCCCATACGGTCCCGTATTGTTGTAGGGCGGCTTGTTATACAAGTGGTCAAACCACAGCTTGAGATTGGGCGCGAGTAGCTCGTTGAGCACCTTGACCACGTTGGGGTGCGCTGCGAGTTGCCGGAACACTTCGTCGTTGTCCGCGAGATGATTGATCGTGCCGCCGAAGTGGTTCCACGGATTGTCGGAGACCTTCGCCGCAGCCACTGCAGCGTCATCAATGGGTCGCTGCCTCGCCGGGTACACCCGATCACCCCGGCGGACATATCGCTGAGAGATGCGCTCTTCCGGCATCTCTGTGAATGTGGTTGCTCTAGTTGCCGCGGGCACATCTTGCTTGTAACGTTCCTGCAACCGCTGCCGCTTGGCCGTGTCCCGGCACTGGTAGCCGTCAATATCCTGAATGATCTCGTCGGCTCGCCGGCGCAACGTTGCCACCTCCTCGGGGGACAACACGTTACGGACGACCATGAAGCCGCTTTCTCGGAAGTGGGCGTGCCTTACATCGCGCAGTTCCATAGTGCCCCTCCTCCGATCTACGTATAGTGTTTATAAAGGGCATTTTCGATCGTCTGGTCAAGAATTTCGGGCTGGTTTTGAGAGACGTATAGTGTTTATAAAGGGCATTTTCGATCGTCTGGTCAAGAATTTCGGGCTGGTTTTGAGAGACGTACAGTGTTTATAAAGGGCATTTTCGATTCGTAGCTCCTACTGCCAGTTGGGTTCACGTCGATCAAGCAATGAAAGCCTGCCCATACCTTGGGCCGGAAGATCTTACCACACGGGATCCGGTAGGAGAAGGTAGCGTCAACCAGCGGCCCATTCTATAATCGTGCGTGCGCGGGAAAAGTGGATGGAAATGGATAGGCGTGGATCCGGGCGAATTACTCTCACCCTTATTTGAGACGTACCAGTCATGGAGCGCCAAGCATCTCCTGGGCGAGTAATTTCCCCAATTTGACGCTCTCTGTGATGCTTCGATCATGGGGATAGTAGTATGAAGTGTCCGCGGTCAGGAGGCCTCGGATGCCAGATCTAATGGGCGGTAGCATACTACGGTATTCAGGTACACACACCGGCTGGGCATAATAGCACCGGGATAGTTGGAACGCAGTTACCCAGCTATCATCAAATTCCGGATTGATCCTGGCGAGAATCTTCTTCAATTCATGGAAATACATGCCGTCATCCCAGCTGAATCTAGGATGTGAGTGGGGCAGGTAGTATGGCACGTATATCAGCGCACCTCTATATATCAGCGCACCTCTAGTGGGGTTCGTCACTGGATACAAATGAAATCCAGGCAATAACCGCATTTTTTGACGAAGCAGATCATCCGTCCGGATTACGATGGGGGGTAAGCATGGCCCCCAAGAGCTATGATATAGCGGGTACCTACTGGTTTACATTATTCCAGAATGGGAGTAATCCTCGAACTGTTCGAACGAGCCGTGACGGAGTTATTATCGAGGATCGACCATATCGGGGCTGCGGGAGACGATGCTGTACAAGTCGAACTGTGCGCTCATGCGGTCAGAGCCTCATTCAGACGCTGCGCTACGATTTCGGCCTCGCCCTCTTCCATCATATAGGGGTTGATCGAAAGGCCGCTGTCGCCGCCCGACATCTCGATGCTCGGCTCTCCGGCCGACAGTTGCTCGCGGATCCGAGCCGCCGAGATGCCAAGCTTGTTGGCGTCCCAGGTGATTGACATGTGCGGAGCGACATTGGAACGGCCTGGCTGGCGTATGGACGTTTCGACCGTATCAAAGGCGTTAGCTGCATCGGCGATGACGGCCAGACGCCGCTCCCACTCGCGCCATTCGGCTTCGTGATCGCGCACGATCCACTGCTCGACGGCGGCCAGCAGGCCCATGATTTCCTCTTTGCCCACTTTCATAGGCCGTCCGATCGAACCATGCGGACAGCCGTTTAAAAAGGCGGCTTGCAGCAGCTCTTTTTTGCCCAGGACCAGGCCTGAAGCCTGAGGGCCGCGCAGGCACTTGCCGCCCGAGTAGGCTACGACATCGACGCCCTGCTCTAAATACCAGTTGGGTGCGTCCGGGCGCTCGGCCGCCGCATCGACAAAGCTAGGCACGCCGCGCGCGTGGCCGCTGGCAGCCATATCTTTGACCGAAAACTGGCCGCGCTCGGCTGCGTCGCCGAAGATAAAAATCATGGCAGTGCGGTCGCTGTAGGCGGCCTCTAATTCTTCGCGGGTTTCCACTTCGACAAAACGCGTGCCGAC
>Ga0315339_1002425_pt1 | contig 14207 bp, 12 predicted proteins | sample ASW17metaG_FD_204514 | JGI IMG/M metagenome (GOLD analysis project Ga0315339, IMG submission 204514) | Ammonia-oxidizing marine archaeal communities from Pacific Ocean, United States - ASW #17 | ecosystem: Environmental > Aquatic > Marine > Oceanic | place: USA: California | collected 2016-12-05
AGGCCCCGACCGGAGCGCACACCGCCGGTGCCGCTGCCGGCGGGGCGGAGTGGGGCCATTCCCGAGGGCTGGCGTCAGCGGCTCCTCGAGCTGGGGCCCGAGGGGTTTGCGAAAAGCCTGAGGGCCGAGACGCGCCTCCTCATCACTGACACGACCTTTCGCGACGCGCCGCAGTCGCTGTTGGCGACTCGCTTTCGGACTTGCGATTTGGCCGCGATCGCCCCCGCCTACGCCGAGCGGCTGGCTGATCTGTTCTCGATCGAGTGCTGGGGCGGGGCGACCTTCGATGTCGCCATGCGGTTCCTCAAGGAGGACCCCTGGGAACGGCTCGATGTTCTACGCGAGGCGATGCCCAACGCTATTCTGCAGATGCTCGTGCGGGGCGCCAACGCCGTTGGCTACGCCAACTACCCCGACAACGTGGTGCGCTATTTCATCGGCCAGGCCGCCGCCGCCGGCATCGATCTGTTCCGCGTCTTCGATTCCTTGAACTGGGTCGAGAACATGCGCGTGGCAATGGACGCCGTGATCGAGTCCGGCAAGCTGTGCGAGGCGGCCATCTGTTATTCCGGCGATCTCACCGATCCGGCGGAGAAGAAATACACCCTCGATTACTACCTGGGGCTGGCCCGCGAGATGGCGGCGGCCGGCGCTCATATACTGGCGATCAAGGACATGGCCGGTGTCGCCAAGCCAGAGGCGGCGCGCCGCCTGGTCGCGGCGTTGAAGCACGAGTTCGACCTGCCGATCCATTTCCATACCCACGACACCAGCGGCATCGCCGCCGCGAGCGTGTTGGCGGCAGCTGAGGCTGGCGTTGACATCGCCGACGCGGCGATGGACTCGATGAGCGGCCTCACGTCGCAACCGAGCCTCGGCGGCATCGTCGAGGCGTTGCGCGGCACGCCGCGCGACACAGGCCTGCCGCGCCAGCCGCTTCGCGATGTCGCCCAGTATTGGGAAGGGGCGCGGCGCTATTACCAGGCCTTCGAGAGCGATCTGCGTTCGGGCATGGCCGAGGTCTACGAGCATGCCATGCCGGGCGGTCAGTACACGAACCTGCGCGAGCAAGCGCGCTCGCTCGGCATCGATGAATCGCGTTGGTCGGAGGTCGCCAAGGCCTACGTCGATGTTAACGAGATGTTCGGGGACGTCATCAAGGTGACGCCGACTTCGAAGGTTGTCGGCGACATGGCGCTGTATATGGTCACCAACGAACTGACCCCGGCTGACGTGCTTGCCGACGGCCGCGAGATCGCCTTTCCGGAGTCCGTGGTGGAACTGTTTCGAGGCAATATCGGTCAGCCGTACGGTGGGTTTCCCGAGGCGCTGCAGCGCAAGGTGTTGAAGGGCGAGACAGCGATCACCGTGCGACCGGGCTCGGTGATGCCGCCGGCCGATCTCGCGGCGGCGCGCGCCGAGGCCGAGCACAAACTGCACCGCCGCGTCAGCGACAGGGAACTGGCCTCCTATCTCATCTACCCGGCCGTGTTCATCGAGTACGCCGAGCACCGACGCACCTATGGCGATGTCGCGGTGCTGCCGACGCCGGCGTTCTTTTACGGGCTGGCGATCGGCGATGAGCTCTCGATCGATCTTGAGAAGGGCAAGACGCTGATCTTGCGTTATCTCGCGCTCGGCGAGGCCAACCCGGACGGCCAGCGCACGGTCTTCTTCGAACTGAACGGCCAGCCGCGGACCGTCAAGGTCGCCGACCGCAGCGTTGCCGCCAGTGTCCGCCAGCACCCCAAGGCCGAGGAAGGCAACCCCAGCCATGTCGCCGCGCCCATGCCAGGTCTGGTGGTGAGCCTCGCGGTCGCCAAGGGCGACGCTGTCGACGCCGGCCAGCGTCTCCTGACCATCGAGGCGATGAAGATGGAGACGGTGCTTTATGCCGAAGGCGCGGGCACTGTCACCGAGACCGCCGCCGCCGCCGGGGCTCGAGTCGAGACCAAGGACCTGCTGCTGGTGCTGGAGCTAGCGTGAGCGAGTTCTTGAAGAACCGCCGCCGCCGGAGTGGGACGGGGTCTGGATGATGACGACCAAGTAGGACGCCACCTACGACTATCTAGTGCATGAGAAATATCCTATAACATACGGCAATTAATGATAATTATGTGGTTTCTCGGCGGAGTTGTTCGTTGACGGCTATTCAGGAGGCGAGGCTCGGCGTCGATATCGGCGGCACGTTCACCGACGTTGCGCTACAAAACGGCTCGGCCCGGCACACCGCCAAGGTTCTAACGACCGCCAAGGCACCCGAACGCGGTGTGCTCGAGGCGGTACGCTTGGTGCTCGAACAGGCTGCGCTCGCGCCCTCGGCGGTGAGCACGGTCATTCACGGGACGACGCTCGCGACCAACGCGATTATCGAGCGCAAGGGCGCACGCACGGCTCTACTGACTACCGATGGATTTCGCGACACCGTGGAGATCCGGCAGGAAAGCCGCTTCGATCAATACGACCTGCACATCGAGCTGCCGCCGCCGCTGGTGCCACGGCGTTTGCGCATGGGTGTGCGCGAGCGGATCGACGCGGGGGGGCGGGTCTTGGTGCCGCTCGTCGACGAAGACGTGGAAGGCGCGATAGCGACTCTGCGCGCGGCCGAGGTCGAGAGCGTCGCCATTGGCTTCCTGCACAGTTTCACCAATCCGGCGCACGAACAGCGCGCGGGCGAAATGTTGCGGGCGGCGCTGCCCGAGGTAGCGGTTACTCTGTCGTCCGAGGTCTCGCCCGAGATGCGCGAATACGAGCGGCTATCGACCGCCTGCGCCAATGCTTATGTCCAGCCGCTGATGGCCCGCTACCTCGGCCAACTCGCGCGTGACCTGAAAGCCGCCGGGGTCAGTGCGCCGTTGTTTCTGATGTCGTCGGGCGGCGGCATCACCACGATCGAGACGGCTACGCGCTTTCCGGTCCGGATGGTCGAATCAGGACCGGCTGGTGGCGCCATCTTCGCCGGGCGCATCGCCGCCGAGTGTGGGCTCGATCAAGTACTTTCCTTCGACATGGGCGGCACCACCGCCAAAATATGCCTGATCGACGATGGTCGCCCGCAGACTGGCCGCACCCTTGAGGTGGCGCGCGTTTATCGCTTCAAGAAGGGCAGTGGGCTGCCGCTGCGTATTCCCGTGATCGAGATGGTGGAAATCGGCGCGGGCGGCGGCTCGATCGCGCGCGTCGATGCGATGGGCCGGATCGCTGTGGGTCCCGACAGCGCCGGCTCGGCACCGGGCCCGGCCTGCTATGGCCAGGGCGGCACCAAGCCCACTGTGACCGACGCCGACTTCGTGCTCGGACGGATCGATGGCGAGCGCTTCTCTGGTGGCCGGCTGCGGCTCGATATGGATGCCGCCACGGTTGCGGTGGACGCCCTCGGCGCCAAGCTCGGCTTGCCAACGGCGCACGCAGCGCTCGGAGTGAGCGAGATCGTCGACGAGAACATGGCCAACGCCGCGCGGGTGCATGCGATCGAGAGCGGCAAGACCATAGCCACTCGGACCCTCGTCGCCTTTGGTGGGGCGGCGCCACTGCATGCCGCACGGATCGCCGATAAGCTCGGTATCGATCGCGTCATCGTGCCCACCAGCGCCGGGGTCGGCTCGGCGGTCGGCTTCCTCATGGCGCCCTTCTCATACGAAATCGCGCGCACGAGCCACCAACAGCTTAAAGATTTTGACGCCGAAGCCGCCAATCGTGTGACCAGGGCGATGTGGGCGGAGGCCGAGGCCGTGGTACGGCTTGGCGCGGGCGGCGCGGACCTGTTCGAACAGCGCTCCGCGTTCATGCGATATCTCGGGCAAGGTCACGAGATACACGTTCCACTGGACGCTCGCGAATATTGTGCCGACGATGCCGCACTGCTGGTGGCGGCATTCGAGGAGCGCTACGCCAGCCTATACGGCCGCGTCATACCCGGCGCGCCAGTCGAGTTGCTGAGTTGGGTATTGACGGTCAGTACCGAAGCGGCGCCCCTACGAGCGGCCGCGCGGACGCCAGACGACGTGGCGCCCGAGCCTGACGGCACACGCGAGATCGCCGACCCGTCGAGCGGCGCCTTTGAGCGTGTACCAGTCTTCATGCGCGCCGATCTGCGATCCGGGGCCTACATTCAGGGGCCGGCACTGATCGTCGAGGACGAAACCTCGACGATCGTCAGCTCGAGTTTCGATGCCCGCATCGACGGCTTCGGCTATATTGAGATGCGCCGCCGCCCCGCGGCGTTGTGAGCGAGCAGTGATGCATGAAACACCCAACGCCGCGCTTGGCCACATTCACCAGCAGGTGATGTGGAGCCGCTTGATCGCAGTGGTCGAGGAACAAGCGCAGACACTCATACGGACGGCATTCAGCACGGCCGTCCGCGAGGCCGGTGACCTGTCGGCCGGCATCTTCGACCGCCAAGGCCGGATGCTCGCGCAGGCGATCACCGGCACGCCGGGCCACGTCAATTCAATGGCCAACGCGGTCAAGCATTTTCTGAAGATCTACCCACTCGATACGATGGCCGAGGGCGATCACTACATCACCAACGATCCGTGGCTGACCAGCGGCCACCTCCATGATTTCACGCTGGTGAGCCCGACCTTTTATCGCGGCCGCGCCGTCGGTTTGTTCGCGTCGACCGTCCATGTGGTCGACATCGGTGGGTTGGGCATGGGTCCCGATGGCCGCCAGGTTTTCGAGGAAGGGCTGGCGATCCCGATCATGCCGTTCGCGCGAGCCGGCGTTTTCAACGAAGACCTTCTCAAGATCGTCGCCCAGAACGTGCGCTTGCCCGCCCAGGTGGAGGGCGATCTATACGCGCTTGCGGCGTGCAACGACGAGGGGAGCCGACGGCTCGACGAAATGATGGGTGAGTTCGAGATCGAGAACCTCGATCGGCTCGGTGAATACATTATAGGGGCCTCGCGCGAGGCGACGCTGCGGGCCATTCGCAAGCTGCCCACGGGCACTTACCGCAACGAATTGACCATGGACGGCTACGATCGTCCGGTACTCCTGCGTGCCGAACTCACGATCGGCGATGACGGCATCCATGTTGATTACGCTGGGACCTCGCCGGCCAGCCCGTACGGCATCAACGTCGTGATGAACTATTGTGAGGCGTACACCGCCTACGGCGTAAACTGCGTCGTCGCGCCCGAGGTGCCCAACAATGCCGGCTCGCTCGGGGTGATCACGGTGAGTGCGCCGGAGGGATCTATCCTCAACGTCAGGCGACCGTGGGCGGTGGCGGCCCGACATACTATCGGGCACATGCTGCCCGATGTCGTGTTTGGCTGTTTGCATCAGGTAATGCCCGAACGGGTGCCGGCCGAGGGCGCTGCGTCGCTATGGAATCCGCAGATCAGCGGCGGCGGCTCGGTGGTCGATGATGTGGAGGAGGGTACCGATCTCGCCTCGCTGCCCGAGTTCTCGACCGTGATCTTCCATTGCGGCGGCGCGGGCGCGCGACCAGATAAGGACGGCCTCGACGTCACCGCGTTTCCGAGCGGAGTACGGACCATTCCGGTCGAGGCGACGGAGACGATCGCGCCGATCGTGTTCTGGCGGCGCGAATTTCGCGAAAATTCTGGTGGGGCCGGGCGCCATCGCGGCGGCCTCGGTCAGGTAATCGAGATTGGCGGTGCGAACGGAACGCCCATCACGCTGCTGTGCAATTTTGAGCGTGTGGATAACCCAGCGCGCGGCCGAAGCGGTGGCCTGAGTGGGGCGGCGGGCCGGGTGAGTATGGCGTCGGGCCGGCCGATCCGCGCCAAAGGCCGGCAGACGGTTCCGGCGCGAGATCGCATCCGTCTCGAGCTGCCGGGCGGCGGCGGGTACGGCGACCCTCATGACCGCGAGGCGGCGCGCGTGATGAGCGACGTGCGCGACGGCTTGATCTCAGTCGAGGCCGCAGGGCGCGACTACGGCGTGATTATCCGCGACGGCGAAACGGACACGGGTGCGACGGCGGCGGCGCGGCGCTGCGTTGAACACAAGGCTCGCTAGCGGCTGACCACGGCTTCCTCTTCTGGGTTGGTGTGGCGCGCCATCGCCTTTAGCGCGTCGTAGTCGTGGATGAAGAGGGTCTTGGCTTTGCGCTCGACGATGTGTCCTCGCCGCCGACCCGTGTGAGCACTCTGCCGATTGTTTCTCGCGTGGTGCTGGAACGAGCCGCGATGTCGAACTGCGTTCGCATCGGGTAGACAGTCCACAGCCCTGGGTTCACGGGGTCTGGGGCGGCGATCCGAAGCATCTCCCGCTCCACGCGTTCCTCCTTTCGCAACGTGCTCAAGTCCATGATGCGGTCGTCGCAGCTGCGCACAATGGCCGCGAGCTGCTCCATAACTCGCATCGCCACATCGATGCTGTCCAGGACAAGCCTGACGAAGGTGGCCGGCGGGATGCTGTCCTCGACCGCCATGGTGGTCGCCGATTGCGGCCAGTTCGCCTAAATACCCCGTCGTGGACGTTCGCGCAGGCGATCTCGCGGCCTGACGGAGAGAAGTTCAACACCCGGACCGTGCCCGCGACGACGAAATACATGTCGCGGCTCGGATCGCTGCGGTCCAATACGACCTCGTAGGTCGAAACCCGACGCCATTTGCACTGCTGCTCAAGCTCGTCGACGACCTCGGTGGGCAGACCTTTGAGCAGTTTAATCTGTTCTAGGCTTTGGCGGCCCGTTTCCGGCACGGTCGGCTCTCCCCTGAACCGCGCCCATATTTCGGGAAAAGGCTCGGTTCGCAATCTTTACGCAATGCGGCGGCGCGCGGCTGGCAATTGCTGACAACCGTGCCAATATCGCTCGAGGCCTATTGCCATAGAGCGGGGCCACGACGACGGAGCGAGATATGAGTGTCTTGTTAGGGTGCGTGGCCGACGATTCCACCGGTGCCACTGATCTCGCCAATACCCTGGTCAAACAGGGGATGCGCACCGTCCAATTGATCGGCGTGCCCGGTGGGGCGGCGGATGATATCGACGCTGACGCCATCGTTATCGCGTTGAAGTCGCGAACGATTGCCGCGGCCGAGGCCGTCGTCCAATCGCGCGCGGCCCTCGCCTGGTTGCGCGCGGCAGGCGCGCGGCAGGCGTTCTTCAAGTACTGCTCGACCTTCGATTCGACTGACCAGGGCAACATTGGTCCGGTCGCGGAGGCTTTGCTTGCCGATCTTGATGCTCCTATCACCATCGCCTGTCCGGCGTTCCCGGCCAACGGCCGCACGGTCTACCAGGGGTACTTGTTCGTAGGCGATGTGCTGCTCTCCGAATCGAGCATGCGGCATCATCCTTTGACGCCGATGTTGGACTCGAGCCTGGTCCGGGTGCTCGCTGCGCAGAGCCAGGGCGCGGTAGGCTTGGTGTCGCATCAGACAGTAAGGCAGGGTGCGGTCGCCATCCGCACCGCCCTTGAGCGTCTGGCGGCCGACCACTACTGCGCGGTCGTCGATGCGTTGAGTGATGAAGACCTGTTCGAGATCGGCGAGGCCAGTAGCGATCTCAGCCTGGTGACGGGCGGATCCGGCGTGGCATTGGCGCTGCCGGAGAACTTTCGACACTGCGGTCAACTTGGTCGGGCGGCACCCGCGAGGCTGCCGCCGATCGCCGGTCATGCCGCCGTACTTGCCGGCAGCTGCTCCGTTGCGACGCAAGAGCAGGTCCAAAGGATGCGCTCGGTGGCGCCCGGGTTTGCGCTCGACCCGCTGCGGCTGGCGGCCGACGACGATGTGGTTGGTGAGGCGCTCAGCTGGGCAAGGGTGCGGCTTGCCGACGGGCCGGTGCTGATTTATTCGACGGCGCCGCCCGACGTGGTGGGCCGGGTGCAGGAGCAACTCGGGCGTGAACAGGCGGGCGAGTTCGTCGAGCAAGCGATGGCATCACTGGCACGCGGCTTGGTGAAGGCTGGCGTCCGACGGTTGATCGTCGCTGGAGGCGAGACCGCCGGGGCGGTGGTCGACGCACTCGGGGTCAGGGGCTTGCGGATCGGGCGGGAGATCGACCCCGGCGTTCCCTGGACCATGAGCCTGGGCGAACCGGTGTTGGCGCTGGCGCTCAAATCAGGCAACTTCGGCGGGCCCGACTTCTTCACCGCCGCATTCAAGAAGCTGTCATGACCGAAAGCACGCTGCGCGAGCGTATTTGCGAGCATGGCCGCTCGTTGTTCGATCGCGGGCTCACCTTCGGTAGCTCCGGCAACATCAGCGTCCGCACCGAATCGGGGTGGCTGATGACGCCGACCAACTCGTGCCTGGGCCGCCTCGATCCGGCGTGCCTCTCCAAGCTCGATCAACACGGCGCACTGATCGATGGCGATGAGCCGACCAAGGAATCATTCCTGCACCGCGCGATGTACGAGGAACGGCCGGGGACGACGGCCGTTGTCCACCTGCACTCGACGCATTCGGTGGCCGTCTCGTGCCTTGCTGGGGTCGATCCCGAGGACGTCTTGCCGCCGATCACGGCGTACTATGTCATGCGGGTTGGGCGGCTGCCTCTGGTACCGTATTTTGCGCCGGGCGACCCCGATCTCGCGGCGGCGGTTCGCGGGCTGGCCTCCAAGCATCACGCCGTCTTGCTCGCCAATCATGGTCCGGTGGTCGCGGGCGCGAGCCTTGAGGCCGCCGTCTACGCGACCGAGGAACTGGAGGAAACCGCCAAGCTATTCCTCTTGCTCCAGGGCGCTGCGACTCGTTTCCTCAGTCCCGGCCAAGTTGCCGGCCTCGAAGCTAAATTCCCCAGCTGACCGGCGCTTGACAGTGCCCTGCCTGGTCGCGACCGTGGGGCCTTGTCAAAGAGAGGCGATCTGATGGGCAAGTTGGATGGACGAGTAGCACTGGTCACCGGCGGGGCCAGCGGCATCGGGCTGGAGATCGCGACGGTGTTCGCGCGCGCGGGGGCAGCGGTCGGTGTCGTCGACCTTGATCAGGCGAAGTGCGACGCGACTGGCGCGACGCTGCGCGAGGCCGGCGGCAAGGCGATAGGCGCGGCCGCCGACGTCGGCGATGAGGCGGCCGTCAAGCGCGCCTTCGCGATGGTCGTCGGTGACCTCGGCGAGATCGACATTCTGGTTAACAACGCCGGCGTCAGCGGCACCGTGGCACTCCTCGACATGTCCACCGAGACCTGGGACCAGATGATCCGCGTCAACCTACGCAGCATGTTTCTATGCACGCGCGAGGCCTTGCCGGCGATGAAGCGCAAAGGCTGGGGCCGTATCATCAACACCGCCTCCCAGCTGGCCCACAAGGGGGCGCCGGAGATGACCCACTACGCCGCCTCCAAGGCCGGCGTGGTCGGCTTCACTAGATCGCTCGCCTACGAAGTTGCACGCGATGGCATCACCGTCAACGCGTTGGCCCCGGGGCCGATCGACACGCCGTTGATCGCCGGCCAATCGGCCGATTGGAACGCGCGGAAGCTGGCCGAGCTGCCGATCGGTCGATTTGGTCGGGTCGCGGAGGTGGCCGGTGCGGCGCTGCTGTTGGCCTCCGATGAGGGCTCGTACTTCCTGGGTTCGACGCTGAACATGAACGGCGGCGATGTCATGGTCTGAGGCTGGCTCGCGGGTTCTGGGGGCGATCAGCGGCGGTGTCGCGCTGATGATCGCCGCCACCGGCGTCGCTGAAGGGCCGAGCCCCGCCGTCGCGGCTTTCGATCGGTTCGTCGCGACTAGCTCGCCGACTTGCGTCAGCCGCCCGAGCGCCGCTTGCGTCGACGCGGGCTGGACCTACGCTGACGCCAATGCTGACGACCAGCTCAGTCTGGTCGAGATGATGGCCGTGAAGTCGACCCTGTCGGCCTGGGCGATTTGGAGCGAGCAGCGGCTGAGCGCGCGCGAACGCGGCGGCATCGCCCTGGGGCTGTGGATCGTCGAGATGGTTGGGCTTGACGATCTGTTCCGAAGTTACGACACAGACCGAAGCGGCGCCCTGTCACGGGCCGAGTTCCTTGCCGACGTACGCCTCGATTCGCGGCCGCTGGGCGAGGTGCTAAGCGATCCCGAGGCCGTCGACCGGAAGGCGCTCGGTGCCCGGCTTGACGCTCTGGCGCCGTTGGTCGAGGGCCTGCTTGCCGACGGCGGCAAGGGCGACTGAGGAGCCGCGCTTCAGGCGGCCGCTCAGGTGGGGCGACAGGGATGGACTCTCGGGGCGAGTCCGAGGATGACAAAGGTGAGTAGGCATCGTCACCATGCTTCTTCTGTCCTGCTCGCGCTTGACGCGAGCCTCCAGGTGGCCCCGGGTCAGGCCCGAGGGTGACAGGGGATGGTTGCTCAGGATGACAACAGGTACGCTCTCATGCTGAGGAGGTGCGGAGCGCCGCCTCGAAGCACCCGACTCTAGATCACCGCCTCGCGCTTCATCAAACGCAGGGCCTCGCGGAAGGCGGCGACGGTTTGGGTTAGCTCCGCCTCGCCGTGCGCGGCCGAGACAATGCCCGCGGGACTGCCGTTGATATCGACGCCATTCACGAGCATCGCCAGGCGCAGTTTGTGGATGACGTCGCTCCGTTTCTCGATGAACTCCTCATAGGGGCACGACAGGGCGTCGAAGTTCAGTGGGTCGATCGAGCGATTGCGCGGGTTGGTGAAAATCTGAAACCCGGAGAACTCGCCGTAGACCGCCCACGGCACCGTCTCCTCTTTCAGCACCGCGTTGAGCTGGACACGCAGCTGCGCGCCGTAGGCATTGGCCCGCTTGGCAGGCTCTCCGCTCTTGACGATCTCGAGGGTGGCGATACCGGCTGCCGCCGAGACCGGGTTGGCGTTGAAGGTACCTTGATGCTGTATTTTTTCACGCCCGCCGCGTCGGGCGGGGTCGAAGTCGAGCGCCGCCAAAACATCCTCGCGTCCGACCACCGCGCCGCCGGGTAGCCCGCCGGCCAAGATCTTGGCCAGTGTCGTCAGGTCGGGCGTGATCCCATGGAGGGCTTGGAAGCCGCCTGGTGAGACGCGGAACCCGGTCACCACCTCGTCGAAGATCAGCAGCACGCCGTGTCGATTTGTGGCCTCGCGCAAGCCCATGACGAACGCCGGCGTTACGGGGACCTTACCGAATAAGCCCCCGGTCGGCTCGATGATGATGGCCGCGATGTCGTCGTCGTCGGCGAGCACTGCCTCGACCGCCGCCAGATCGCCGGGCGGCAACAGTACTACCTGCTGGGCCAGTTGCGGCAGTACGCCCGGCGTCGGCGCGCCATCGAAATGCGAGCTAAAACCTGAGGTCACGTGGTCGTGCCAGCCATGGAAGTTGGTGCGGAAGCGGGCGATCTTGCTGCGCGCCGTGAAGGCGCGGACGAGCCGCAGCGCCATATGGGTCGCCTCGGTGCCCGACGCGGTGAAGCGGAGTCGCGCCGCACTCGGGATCAGCTCCTGGACCAGCCGCCCCCAGTGTACCTCGCGCGGGTGGCTCGCGCCGAATTGGGTCCCCTCATCGAGGGCCGCGTGCACCGCGCTCGACACCTCGGGCGGGTTATGACCTAGCATCAAGGCGCCGTGGCCGCCGAAATAATCGACGTACTCGTTGCCGTCGACATCCCACTTGCGCGGTCCTTCGGCCCTGGCGATATAGACGCCGTAGGGTTCGAGATAGCGGCTGTCGTGGGTGATGCCGCTCGGGAACAACGACTGGGCATTGGCCGCGAGTTCAGCGGAACCCTTGGTGCGCTCGCGATAGGCGGCGAGGATACGAGAGTTGGATAGGACATCGGACACGGGCGTGCACCTCCACTGGCTAGTCGCGCAGCTTAACAGAGGCGCGTCGCACCGCGCTCGTCCCGAAGCGCTGGCGTAGCGTATCGAGCGAGTGCTCGAGCCTCAGTCTCTTGGCCGCGTGCTCGTCGAACAGATCGGGCGGATCGGCGGCGTCGGCTGCTTCCAGCGCCTGCGCGGCGATGCCGATCAGACGGTAGCGCCGGCCGTAGGCCTCGCGCTCCAGCAACGGGACCACCGTGGCGAACAATATCTCGGCGCGCTGGGTAGGATCGGTGAGGCGCCGGCTCCGGGTGATGATCTTGAAGTCGGTGCTCTTGAGCTTCAGAGTGACGCCCCGCGCCGCGAGACCGGCGCGCCGCAACCGCTGTGCCACCCGGTCGCACAGTGGCGGCAACTTAGCCTTTAGGGCGGCTGAATCAGCGACGTCGGTCCCGAACGTGGTTTCGGCCGATATGTTCTTCGCGGCCCGGCTCGTGCCGACGCCACGATCATCGCGGCCCTCGGCGAATCCGGCCAGACGTCGGCCCATGCGGCCGTAGCGGCCCACGAGCTCGCGTTCCGGATAGGCGCGAATCTGGCCGATGGTATGGATGTCGTCGCGTGCGAGCCGTTGCTCAAAGACCTTGCCAACGCCCCAGATCAGGCGCACCGGTTGGTCGGTGAGAAAGTCCCGTGCATCGGCGCGGCCGACCACTGCGAAGCCGCGCGGCTTGTTTAAATCGGAAAGCACTTTGGCGAGGAATTTGTTGTAGCTGAGACCGACCGAGACGGTGATGTTCAGCTCTCGCTCGATGCGGCGCGCCAGTGCGGCGAGCGAACTCGCGGGGCTGACGCCGTGCAGTTGGGTGGTGCCCGAGAGATCGAGAAAGGCCTCGTCGATCGAGAGCGGCTCGATTCGTGGCGTAAGCGACCGCATTATCTCGCGCACCTCGCGGCCGACCTCCGCGTATTTCGCCATTTTGGGCTTCACGATCGCGGCGTGCGGGCACCGTTCCAGCGCCTGGAACATGGGCATGGCCGAGTGAATGCCATACCGGCGGGCGATGTAGCAAGCCGCCATCACCACCCCACGTTGGCGACCGCCGACCACGACTGGCTGGTCACGGAGGGCGGGATTGTCACGCTTCTCGATGGTGGCGTAGAAGGCATCGCAGTCGAGATGCGCGATGGTGAGAGCACCGAGTTCAGGATGGCGGATGACCCGCGTCGAGCCGCACGAGGGGCAGCATGTCAGGTCAAGCGATGCGGACTCCGTGTCGCAGTCGCAGCAAGCCGTGGCGATCACCGCGCCGGCCCACCGGCTAGCTCTGAGTCCACGGCAGACCGTCGGCCTTCCAGCCGCCGCGCGCGCCGCGATGGTGGGATTCGTCAAGATCGCCCTCGAAGCCGCCAGCGACGTTGTAACACTGGTTGAAGCCTTGGGCCGTCATCAGGTGAGCGGCTGCCGCCGAGCGGCCGCCGCTCCGGCACAGGAAGAGCAGCACGTCGTCGGCGCCTAATCCTTGGCTCTCGAGCTGGCTGGCGAATTCGGCGTTCGGGCACGAGTCGGGAAAGCCTTGCCACTCGACCAACACCAGAGTTTTGCCAAGGGTGGATATGTCGGGCAGGCCGACAAAGGACCATTCCGCGCGCGTCCGGACATCGACGAGCACCGCCTTGGCATCCTCGCCCAGCATATTCCAGGCTTCCTGTGGACCGACATCACCTTTGTAGGTCATCGCGAGTCTCTCCTAGGTAGCGAGCGTTTATCGTATCATGAGGGCTGAGAGGCCTCCTCATCTCGACAAGCATTACGCTGCCACTCTGGTTGATCGGGCTCATTGCCGTGTTGGCGGCGTAGTCGGCGCTCAACCGTCTGCTGGTGCCGAGCGTCCGCTGGTTCCTGCGGCGACGGATGGAGCGAGTGGTCGATGAGCTCAACAAGTGCATGCCGCTGTACTTCCGGCGTTCAACCCCGCCCGACGGCGGGTGCTAATCGATCGGCTGCTCTCCGACCCGGCCGTCGGGTATGCAGTGAGCGAGGCGGCGGTGAGCCGGAGTGTACCGCGCCAGATCGTCTTGCGTGAGGCGGAGCGATATGTGCGGGAGATCGTGCCGGCTTTCAATGCTTACGCCAATTTCTGGGTCGGCTACCCGCTCGCGCAGCGCTGCGCCGAGTTCATGTACCGGGTCCGCCTGGGCTATGTCGACGACGCGGCGCTTGCCGCCCTCGATTTCCGCTACTGGCCGGTGAACACGGGGCTACGTTTTTCCATGAAGGCGCGCCGGCCCTCGATGTAGTCGTCGCTGTCGTAACAGGCGGCCACCAAACGATCGTTGGCTGCGACATCTCTTTTGGCGGGGTCTTTCATGGTCTCACCGATTGCGTGCTTCATGGCTTTCATAGTGAGCGGCGCGTTGGCTGCGATGCTGGCCGCGCAGTCGTCGACCGTTGTCTTGAGCGCGGCCGCCGGCACAATGCGATTGGCGAGGCCCATGGCGAATGCTTCCTCGGCATCAAAGCGGCGGG
>Ga0315339_1002426_pt1 | contig 14199 bp, 10 predicted proteins | sample ASW17metaG_FD_204514 | JGI IMG/M metagenome (GOLD analysis project Ga0315339, IMG submission 204514) | Ammonia-oxidizing marine archaeal communities from Pacific Ocean, United States - ASW #17 | ecosystem: Environmental > Aquatic > Marine > Oceanic | place: USA: California | collected 2016-12-05
AAATGTAGATTCATAGCACCTTCCCAAAGGTCGGATATCACCGACTATAGAATCTAATCGATGTAGTAGACCTTAAAACTATTAATTGCATCATCGAGGTCATCAAGTCAAACACTACCACTGTTGTGTGGGGTGACATTCGAATTCGGTCTTTTATACATAGGGGTGGGTACCCCCAGGTTGGTGCGCTGAAAATGTGCTGAAACTGGGTCCATTCCAGTCCTCTCCAGTCCATTTGAGTGAGTTTGCGTGGAAGTCGGAGTGATAGAATCGTTAGAATTACAGGGCTTTAGATGGACTTACCTTTTAGACGTCAGGACTCATAATCCATTACTCCTAACAACCTCGCCTTACCCTTCCACAGTAGTTTCAGTTACTTACACTCCTGTTTTGTTGAGGACATTTTTTACTGTGCCTATTATGTGCCTATGTTTCCTAACCCAGCTACTACTTTGTACGCCACATCGTCAACTGCATGGTCACAGCTCAAGGTTGTAAACAAGCTTTTATGCCTAGTAGGCTTAGGACTATCGCATGCATTGGCATCAGGTATCTAGCAGACTTGATCCAGTTATGAACATACAGATCAGTCTAGATGTATAGAATAGCTTCCTAGCTTTTCCTCTGCTTGAATTGAGGGTAGCAGAACAACACAACGGCGCAAGACGATTATCCACGAACATTATCAATTTATTACTAATCTTGAACCGTACATACGTGGGTTCTACAATCAAAATTTTCTATTCGATAAGATGATTGTAGTTTGAATTTCTGCTGATCTTCATAACGAGTTCTTACTTGAAGGAATACCAAAAGCAACAGGTCATGTCACAATCGAACAGATCACTTAATCAAATTGACGGTCAAGTTTCAGAAGATCTAGTAGGCGAGGTTTGGCCTAGCGCTGAGCCCGGAGATAATCCAGTACTCTACGGTAATGCTGTATTGGAGCCTCGTGGTCCCGTTGAAGTCCGCAGTCTGCAGACATTTAAGCTAATCTATACGGTAGGACGGTATGGACTTGACGACACAGGTGCCATTCGAGTCGTCTTCCGAGCTATGAGCGATGGCCAAGCGTTACAGACAACAGACCCTGCCGCTCCAAACCACGTAACAGCTAGCGCGAGTACTGGAATACCTCTCCTGGTGGAGTACCGCAGTCGTGGCATGTCGGCTCGACCTCGCTGGAAGTCCTTAACGGTTACCGTCAACGGCGGCTACCTTTCCGAAGGAGATGTCATCACTATCGTCTTCGGTAATACAACCGGTGGCTCACCTGGCATGCGGGTACAAACCATGGCTGACGGTGGTTTCGAGTTCAAAGTTCTAGCGGATATCTGTGCTGTAGGCCACTTTGTCCCAATTCCTGACTCGCCGACAATTGCCATTGTTCCGGGGTCTCCAGTCGTTTGGAAAGCTATCCTGCCAACTCTAAGGCGACCAGGAGAGAGATTTCGATTCGGTTTGAAAGCAGAAGACAAATGGGGTAATCCGACTGATCGGGCTGCCGGTGGCTTCGTTTTTGAGACCACCCTTCCTGTTAAAGGTTTACCAAATACATTCGACTATCCCCTTGGGGAGAAAGCAATTGAATTTAGTGGTTTAAGCGTTTCCGATTCAGGTGTACTTCGTATTACTGTGCTTAACCAATCGGGTACTGTCGTGGCAGAATCTCACCCACTAATTATCAGAGAGGGGCTCTTTGGGGGTTATTGGGGCGATATGCATGGACAAAGCGGTGAGTCCATAGGGATCACTACATCCCGCCAGTACTTTGACTTTGCCCGCAACAAGGCGTTTCTCGATGCAACCGGTCACCAGGCGAATGATTTTCAGATCAACAATGCATTCTGGAATTACCTCAACGAACTAAGTGCGGAATATAACGAGGATGGGGTCTTCATTACTCTCCCAGGCTACGAATGGTCTGGCAACACCGCTGTGGGTGGCGATCGCAATGTGTACTTTCGCACCGAAGGTCGGCGAATTCGACGTTCATCCCACGCCTTACTGACCGATCGCACCGACCTCAACACCGATGCACCCAACGCCAATCTTCTGTTTGAGGCTTTAGCTGACGAAGATTGTGTGGTCTACGCACATGTCGGTGGCCGCTACGCTGACACAGCCTATGCACATGATCCCAAACTCGAAACCGCAATGGAAATTCATTCAGCCTGGGGTACATTTGAGTGGCTCTTAACCGATGGATTCGCTCTCGGCCACCGCTGTGGGGTCGTTTGTAATAGCGATGGCCACAAGGGGCGTCCGGGAGCAAGCTATCCTGGAGCTGCCACCTTCGGTGCTTACGGTGGGCTGACATGTTTCTACGCCGATGAACTTAATCGAGATGGATTGTTCACGTGTCTCCAACGGCGGCATCACTACGGCACCACGGGAACTCGGCTACATCTAGACGTGCGCCTGGTTTTGCCGCACGGTGGTCGGCTGTTTCAGCGTGACCCCAAGGTATTCCCCAACACAACATCATCCGTTGTTAAGGAAGTTATGATGGGTGACATTGTCCAGACCAACGACGAAAGTGTGATGCTGATGATTGAGGTGGTTGCACAGACTTCCATCGAGAGAATCGAGGTTCGCAACGGCAAAAAGGTATTACAAACCTTGCGCCCCTATACATCCTCTGAACTGGGCAACCGAATCCGAGTTCTTTGGAGCGGTGCCGAGTACCGAGGGCGGGGTCGGACAACCTATTGGAAGGGTCGGCTACGTTTTCACGACGCTACCATAAGACGCATGAAAACAATCAACATTTGGAACCACGAAAAACTGGTCGATCAGCAAGGATCAGATGCCGTAGAGTTCGACACAATCACGACCGGTAATTATGCAGGCTTTGACGCCTGGGTAGACAACAGTCTAAGTGGTCAAGTTGAACTCACTACTAATCATGGCAACCTGTATACCCCATTGGATAAGATTGGGATAGATGATCTTGTAATGGAAGCCGGTGGATTGGAACGCCGCGTCCGACTGTTCCGATTGCCCGAAGATAACCCACACCGCGAAATGAATGAGAGAGTCGCGGTTCCCCTCCAACCGGTTGGCGATAATCAAATCTGGGTTTCTGTATACACCGAGGATGGTTTCCAGGCTTGGAGCAGTCCGATTTTTGTTTATCGCAAAGATAAATAAATCACTGGCACACTCTTTGGAGAATATCTAGGATAGACAAGGACTGAACGAACCAAAAGCCAAACAGTTTTGGATTGCGCAACAAGTTCTAACCCAATACAGTATCTTTCGTAAGATTTGGTGCAGTAGCTATTCGAGAACAATCTTACATTAGCGTAAAATTAGACTTTTATAACTTCTACTACGTCCACTATTACTGTCGCGGATAATTAACAGATAACGGTTATGACAACTAACAAAGAAAATCAAAGATCAATGATTGAGGGTAACGCCGCACTCATTGTGATTGACATCCAAAAAGGCAGCTTCCTTGCCGGCTCTAGCTCGGGGATTCCCCACATGGAGGATAATGTAATTCGTCTCAAACGTGCTAGGACAGTAATCGATGCTGCTCGAGAGTCTGGTATACCGATCATATTTTTCCAGGAAATCCACCGAGATAACCTGGTTGATTTCGGGCGAGAATTGGACGGAACTGAAGGAATTCATTGTCTAGCAAGCAACCCAAACACTGAAATTGCAGCTAATGAAGTAGGGCTTAGGCCAGATGATTATGTCATTCAGAAGCGCCGGTATTCATGTTTTTTTGGAACAGATTTTAATATTCTGCTTAACGGACTACATATCGACACATTGATACTCGTTGGTGGCCTTACAGACGTCTGCGTTCACTATACATTCGTTGATGCTCACCAAAACGATTATTTTTGTCGAGTCGTGGAAGATTGCGTTACCGGCTCGAGCACCGAAGCACACAATGCCGCACTCTCTGCTATAGAGTATTTACAGACTGGTGCCGTACGAAGTAGTGATGAAATTATTGGCGTAATTTCGAATCAGTAATTACGATGAAGTTTGTTGCGCGTTCAAAATCGCACTACTGCCGTGACTAAATAGACACGGCTCGGGGATTTCGAGTAACGCCTCACGCATGTATAAACTCAACGGTATGATAACGGATCAAGATATCGCTTTTCGAGAGCCCTAAAACAATAAGATGCAGAAAATGCGATAGAAACATAGAGGACTGCGGCAGTGATGAACCCTTCATAAGCTAGATAATAAGAAGTATTCAATTTTCGACCAGCACCTAAAATATCTACTACTGTAATCGTACTTGCGACAGCTGTACTGTGCATAACAAATATAAATTCATTTGACAGTGCTGGTATCGACCGTCTAAGTGCTAGCGGGCATACCACCAAAAGAAATGTTTTTGTAGGTGACAGGCCCAGAGATTTAGCTCCTTCAATTATTGCCTTTGGGACTTCTCTAAGAGCGCCTTGAATTATTTCAGTCAAGTAGGCTGTATTGTTAAGAATTAATCCGAGTGCGATACAAAACCACGCTTCACTAAGAAGTGGCCAAAATATACTCGTACGAACTGATTCGAATTGACTTAGCCCATAGTAAATTATGTATACCTGTAACAATAAGGGAGTACCACGCATAAAATAGGTATACCCTCTAATTGGATGACGCAGTACGGACCTGTCCGATGACCTGAATATTGCCAAAATGATTGCCAGCACCATGCTGACTGAGAAAACGGCAAACAGCAATGTCACAGTGACCTTATACCCATCAAGGAATAACTGCCAGTGTTTGAAAATAAGCTCGTAATGCATTGCTATATCGACATCCAACCGCGCTTCATACGGCCTTGGATATATGAAAAAAATCGTTCCGACAAAATTGTGAAAAACAAATAAACCAGGGCAGCCAACCCTAGAAAGTAAAATGGATTGTGCGTGGCACTAGCAGCACCCTTTGCTCGCCAAACTAGGTCATGAACACCAACGACTGAAGCAAATGCTGTTGTTTTAAGTATTACAAGCCAATTATTTCGAAAAGCAGGTAGAACATGGATAAGAAACTGCGGCCAGACAATCAGCCAGAGATAAGCGATCGGCCGAAGCCCTAAAGATTTCGCGGCATCTAACTGTCCTCTAGGAATCGCGAGATATGCTCCACGAAACGCTTCGGACATATATGCACCAAAAATAAATCCAATTGAAAATATTGCCGACGACAACGCATCGACGTCAACGTAATCCCATAACCCTGTGAGTTCTCCTAAGTCATTTAATAACATTTGACCACCGAAAAAAATCAGCAGCATCAACACAAGCTCAGGTATACCTCTAATTACACTGACATAAACTTGTGACACTCTTTGTAGAATGTAGACGTCTGAGAGACGGGCTGCTGTTGTGAAGAAACCGAAAATACAGGAGAGTATTAAGCTCGCCACACTTAATATTATTGTAAGCTTTGCACCAGCAAGCACGTACGGTACATATGGCCAAGCATCATTCATTTTTTAATCTGTAACAAAAAAGGCCGACTTGGTTATGACTCAAGTCGGCCTTCTAATATGGTCTAATCTAGAAAAACTTCTGGGGTTTAGTCCATACCCCAAATATCGAAATTGAAATACTTATCATTTATCTTCTTGTATGTTCCGTTTCCCCTTATAGCCGAGAGTGCAGCATTAAATCGATCTCGCAATTCAGTATCTTCTTTTCGCACAGGTATACCAGTACCAGTCCCATTTATTGCATCGTCCCAGTGTGTACCACCAAAAAATTCGAAGTCTTTACCGGCATCTTTATCGAGAAACCCTTTCTGGGCTGCCGTTCCAGATGACATACCTGCATCCACCCTACCCGCAGCTAGATCTAGATAAACTTCATCTTGGGTTGGATATCCCTTAATAACAGCATCTGGGAAATGTTTTTCAAGATACTTCTCGAAAGTTGTGGCGCGGAGTATTCCAATTTGTACACCTTTCAAACCTTCTGGCGTGTCAACTAAACCAGAACCTTTTTTAGCAAAAAACTTCGTAGGCTCCTTGTAGTACGGTCCTGCGAAGTCAACAACTTTTTGTCTATCCGGAGTAATACTCATGGAAGCAACGATGGCATCGTACTTCTTAGCCAACAAACCCGGAATCAAGCCGTCCCAATCTTGCTCAATGATTTCGCATTCTGCCCCCATCGCATCGCAAAGCGCGTAAGTAATATCAATGTCGAAACCGACCAATGTCCCATCAGCCGCTTTATAGGCGAAAGGCTCATAAAAAGCCTCGGTTGCAATTCTTAACTTGTCCGCAGAGGACACAGATACTAATCCAAGACCTAACATAGCAAACAAACACAATCTGACAATCTTAAACATAAATTTCTCCCCTTATTATTAGTGAAGCAATCAAAATTGCTTCGTTGAGCAATCAACTATATTAAGCACAACTCAACCTTGTCAAATAGTCTACGGAAGTTTACCTACCGTCCAAGCGCATATAACAATCGACGGGGGTCTGCTCCGCCTGCTAAAACCCTAGATGTACCGCTTGGTTGCCTTAAATCAACGACCATCGCCGTACCGCTTGCATCAAACTCATAACTAGGCCATACCTTAATTTTGTGGCCTCGTTTGGTTAGATCCGCTCTCGTAGCTTCATCTATGCGTGATTCCACGTGCAGTCTGCCAAAGTCATGTACGTGAGGAAAGAATGAATCTGGAAATGCAAGAGTTGCGATGCGAGGGGCTTCGACGCACTGTTGTGGCGACATTCCCCCTTCAACAAAATTTAGAAACATCTGAAGTAATCCTTGTGGAATAACATCTCCTCCGCAAGCTGACATCGCCATAATTTGTGGGAACTCACTGTCAGAATGCTTTAATGCTAAGGCTGGTGCTGGTGTCAAACGAGGTCTTTTCCCTGTCTGGACACAAGCCGGATGATCTAAATTGATCCGCGATTGCACCCCTCTTGGAGACACCATTATTCCAAGACCGGGCACCAAAGGATTGCCGTCGATTGTGTCACTTGGCGAACATGTGAAGGCATTTCCCTCAGAATCTACAATTGAAAAATTTGTTGTATCCCTTTTTCTAGTATTAGTTCTGCGGGTATCATCAGAATCCAGGACAGACATTGTTACGAGATCCGGAACCACAGAATTCATATCAATATAATTTGCTAATTCCTCGATATGTTCTTCGGTAAGCAGCTGATCTACAGAAGCTCCCGTATAATTTGTGTCACCATAATATTTCTCACGATCTGAAAACGCGATCTTTAATGCTTCAATTACTAAGTGCAAATATTCAGGGCCGTTATGTTCTAGTACTTCCAAGTTGAATCTAGACAGTATTGATAGAGCTTGTAACAGAACTGGTCCTTGACAGTAAACATCCCCAGTGTGTACCAGCCAATCTTTATATTTGTAACATCTAGCATTTGTCACTTCATTGCGGAAATTCTCGAGATCCTGAATCTCCATCCATCCACCATCACTCTGAACCCACTTAACGATTGATTCAGCTATAGGACCACTATAAAACGCAGCGCGAGCGTTCTCCAAGGACTCCTCACGGGTTACTCCCATTTCAGCACTTACAACTCTCTTTAACGTGTTCGCCAAATCATGCTGACATAAACGATCACCTTCAATAGGTGGCCGTTCATTGGGCCAATAAACTCTTGCTGACTCGTTCCATTTTGTGAATCCCGCACCCATTAATTCATAAGCCAAAGCTGTTCTACGATCGAGTATGAATCCATCTTCTGCATATTTGATAGCTTCACGGGCGACGTCGGACAACTTCCACGTTCCGAATTGTTTCAACGCTGTAATCCATGCGTCCAACGCAGCTGGCACCACACTACAAGCTGCGCCTTCGGGCATATCGGTACCATGCCTTGCTGTATACATCCCGACATCAACCCCTTGTCCCCATACACCAACCCCACCAATGTTCCAGACAGTCTCAGAATCTGCTAACTTCAATAAAATCGGTGCAACGCCCCCAAGATTGCACATGTCAGCTTGTATCACGTTGCTAGCTAATCCAGCCGCAACACCAGCATCTATAGCAGTTCCGCCTCGATCGAGCACATTTGTTGCTACTTGGGCTACCAATGGATGACCAGCAACAACCATATATTGCTCACCAATAAGCGTCGGCCGATGAGACTCCGGTGGAGGAAACATTTCCGGTAATGGGGCCTCGTAATTCCTCATCCCCCCCTTATTGTCATTTTTTTTCACATTCATTATTTATTCACAAAAACTAACTAGCTTTGAACGGTTGAATTGAAAGCGCTCATCTGTAGAAAATCTAGCACTTAGACTTCGAAATCTGACTAAGGCTCAGTCAGAAACTGGTTATGTATTGTTAACCGATTTGATCCAATGTTGATTTCAATGCCCTAGAAAATGCGTCAAAAAGTTCGTCAATCTGGCTTTCATTTATGATGAATGGTGGTGCAAATAACACAGCATTGCCTATAGGTCGAATAATGATCCCTTCTCTATAACCTGCTTGTGCAAGACTCTCAGATACGTCATACGACGGATCGAACGGCAACTTTTTATCTCGGTCCTTAACAACTTCGATCGCACCCATTAATCCAACTCCACGAACCTCACCAACATGCGGATGATCATTGAATTCATTTAATCGTTTCTGAAAATGTGGTACCACCTCAACTAGGTTTGAAAATACGCCTCCATTCACAATTTTGTCGACTACCGCCAATCCTATCGCACACCCAACTGGATTACCTGCTGTTGTGAACCCATGCGGAAACTCATCTAGGTCACTCGATGCTTTGTCGAGCTCAGCGGTAATTTCTGCGGATGGCATTGCGGCACCGACAGGATAGTATCCAGCAGTTACACACTTAGAAGTTGTAATGATGTCAGGGTCGATGGAAAATGTTTCCGAACCCCATAGAGCACCTGTTCGCCCAAGACCTGTAATAACTTCGTCTGCGATCAACAAAATTTTGTACCGGTCAAGTACTTCTCTAACTTTAGGAAAGTATTGTTCTGGCGGCACAATCACGCCACCTGCACCGAGAACCGGCTCTGCAATTAGTGCCGCAACTGTCTCGGGTCCTTCCAATTCGATTAACTGAATCAAATTGGATATTATCCTTTCAAGGAACTCTGATTCGGTTTCTCCGTCAAAACCGTAACGCCAGTAATGGGGACAATCAGTAAATCGAACATCTCCAAATGGCATACCAAACACCCGATTGTAGTCACGGCCAGTTAGATTAGCGCCCATCACAGTTGTACCGTGATAACCTCCGCGACGAGCTAGAATCTTTCGTCTCCCCTTCTCACCCCGGTTTCGCTGAACCATCCAGGCCATCTTAATAGCCGTATCATTGGCTTCAGAACCAGAATTCGTAAAGAAAATTCGGCCGCCGGGTAAAGGGGATGAGCTAGAAAGTAGTTCAGCGAGTTCAATTGCCGCGACTGAATTACGTCCAAAAAATGTATGGTAGGCAGAGATGGCTTCGAATTGGCTGCGTGCTGCATCAATAGCGGCAGAATCACTAAAGCCTAGAACTGCGTTCCAGAGCCCTGAATTTGCTTCCAGATAACGCTGGCCCGAGTCATCAAATACATATATGCCCTCCCCTTTTGTGATGATCTGAGGGCCATTCTGTCGAATATTGGATAGGCTAGAAAATCCGTGGAGAAACGACCTTAGATATTTTTCATTTAACTGCTTGTTCATACTAGTTTCGACTCGTCATTGTAGAGTTAGTAACAGCTATTACGTAAAAATTAATCCTTAGATGCCAGCCTGAAGGTTTTTGACGATAATTTGTCGATGAGCGTTGCGCTTGAACATAGCGCATCTTGTTGGAGATATTTCATCGCCTCTAAGGAGGCTTCGTGTCTTTCCATCGTCGAACCGCCAACACAGTCAGTTAAGACTCTGACATAGTAATCTCTCTGATGCCCATCAACAAAAGTGTAGTGAACACACACATCTGTAAGTTCGCCTGTTAATATTAAAGTCTCAACTTTCAATCCTCTGAGGAGGATTTCTAAATCAGTACCAAAGAAACAAGAATACCGTCGCTTGACAATCAAGTAATCTAATTCATCTGGTATCAACCGATGATCTAGCTCTGTATCCTTTGCTCCTTCAACACAGTGAATTCCTTCTGAACCATCTAGTTCCCGGCCGAAGTCCACATAATTTGCCCGATGTATTTCCGCAAAATAGATGACAGGAATAGAGTGTGCCTTGGCGATATCCACTACCCTTCTAATATTTTTTACCCTATCCTCAAATCCTGACATTGTTGGAATACCAGAGAATTCGACTGACATTCCGCCACTGTTTTGCATATCAATTACGATAAGCGCAGACTTTCCAACAATTAAGTCAGGCTTCATTGATCAACCGTGAGTCTGTGAAGATTTAAGAACTCGGTTACGATACATAGAACAAAATTCAGTTGTCTCTTGCAACCACTCGGGTAATCTTTGGGTCGAAAATATTGATTCGAGTGTCTCTGCCTGCCTAACTAGGCCCACTAAATTGTCTTTAACCATGACCGTAGCCGGTCTCGGAATCCAATTTAGCTGGTTGGAGTCAGATTCGGCATACATCCCTGCATCTAATATCGCAATGATGTCTCCTTTAGTCACTGGAGGTAATGGACAATCGGCATGGAGCACACTTGGGATACAAAGTGGTCCCACAACATCTGCCTTATCTTTTATTTGTTCCCACATTTTTGTAGCGGATACAACGCAGTTATATGTACCTTCAACCACAGCACCAATTAGCGGCATAATATTGGTGCTAGCATCGACATACACCCACTTAAAATTTCCCTCCTCCTTAATCGACTCTATTGTTGTTAATAAAGTCCCAGCGTTACCTGCAATGTAACGTCCTGGTTCTAGCCACAATTCAGGAAGTGGAATTTGCGCTTCCATAAATGAATTTCTTAGAGTTCGACATGTGCCCTTGGCATATTCCTCTATTGAATACGGATTCAGTTCCTGACTACCCGATTCGGGGTCTCTATCACGGGGCCAGCCACCACCAATATCGATCAGGTTCGGCTCAAACCCAGTCTCCAGAAAGATTCGAGAAATAACTAGACCAAACTCTCGATCATACGACACTCGATCCTCTAATTTCTGAGAAAGCCTACCTAAGTGTGTGTGATAACCAGTCAAAGTCAGATGGGGATATGAAGCCCAATTATTAATCATTCGCACAGCTGTTTGCTCATTTACACCCCATTTAAGTCTCCGCAATTCTTCCCGAAAGTCGCCGCTAAAATTAATAAGGTCACTACTATAGTTCCTGTATTCCTCGGGGATGACCTTTAGTCGAATATTGACCCTCACTTCCTTTTGTTTTCTGGCAGCTAAACGTTCTATTTGAACAGCCTCTGCTTCAGAATCGATGTTTATATAAACACCCAGATCAATTGCGCGATTGATTACTGTGTCGCTTTTGTTTGAACCATTGAGTGCAATCTTGTCTACGTCAGCTCCGCCCGCAAATGTTGCCTCTAACTCTCCGAGGCCAAAACAATCTCCGCCCGCTCCCTCTTCATGCATAACAGCTCTAACTGCAAAATTTGGATTACACTTCAGTGCATACATTATGTTGACAGGTGCCTGCCATTCGCTTTCAAACGCATTGCGAATTCGCCTAACATTTTGTCTCAACGTTGTATCGGACATTACAAATAGTGGTGAACCATACGCTGAGAGCAAATCAGACACTCTACTGCCTTCTATTGCTAACTCACCCGGTGGCAATACGGATAACTGGTCTGACTCAACGAGCACACGTCGTAAGAGTTGTTCGGAAGTAAGCAAATCCATATTCTCCATTGTTTAGCCGCCTAGAACACTAGGTTCACCAGGGATCCGTACTATCTCGGAGTTCACTATATCAGCATGACTGTTAATTGTGCATTGATCTAGACAATTCAGTGCGCGCGACCAATACACAAATTCACAAACGAAACGAATACCTTTGAGGGCAAAACTATTGACGACTCATCACTTGCTACCAACTCTTCAACCAAAAGATCTTTTTCAAATATGGAGCAACACTTTGGGAACGCCTGACGGACCGTGACGAATACGTGACACTTTTTTGTAGCTGTAAGTAGTCTTATGTTGTATCTGGCAAAAAGACTTGGAATAGTTTGTCAATGAGGAACGTATTGTCACTGTACCTAAAATGTACCTAACTGGAGTCCCTTTCTATCCCTTCCAGTCCATTCAGGTCCGTTTGCGTGGAGTCGGGGCCTGTTATTTAAAGGGTTTTAGGACTGTTAGTCGGTAGAGCACTGCCTTCACACGGCAGGGGTCGCTGGTTCAAATCCAGCCGCGCCCACCATATTTTTCCTGTGTTTACAGGACTTTCTACAGTTAGTAACGCCTGTTCCATCTGCAACTCAATGGTCAATGTGACCAGAATGTGACCGAAACTTCTCCAACTTGTGTACAGCATCGTGAATATCTGATTGATCACTGTGCATGCAGTGTTTGTGCAGCAGACGGCGTTGAACTGCTCAAACTATTTCCAGAAAACCACGCATAAACCTACTCGGTGGATTCCTGAGGCATTAAATCGCGACGCCATTCTTAACTACCAAGCGGTGGTTCTCTGTTTTGGATGCCATAGTAATAGTCTCACTCGGATCACCATTAACCACCAATAGATCTGCAAAACAGCCCGTCTTAATCCGACCACGTTCGCTCTCACGCAGTAGGTCGGCTGCTGTCGATGTTGCTGAAACCAGTGCGTCCAGGGGCGACATACCGATGTCCACCATGTACTCCAATTCCAGGGCATTCTCGCCATGGCGGTTAAAAGGTGTCCCTGCATCCGTTCCCATCGCGATTCGACCACCGGCATCGTAATACATTTTGACGGAAGTTCGGTGCCGTTCGGCAACACGTTGGCATTTCTCCACCGCATACGCAGGAATACCCTGGTCCGCATGGCGCAAAATATTGTTGACCGCCGAAAGTGTAGGAACCAAGTAAGTGCCTGTCGCCTTCATTTCCTCGCAACACACCTCATCCATGAAAATACCATGCTCAATCGAATCGATGCCGCCGCGTACGGCATTGAGAATCCCGTCACGCCCCTGGGCATGGCTCGCCGTGTGTCGATGAAAGCGGCTCGCTTCTCCAATACCAGCAGCCATTTCTTCAGCCGTATAGTGCGCATCCTCTGGATTCACGCCAGGCGTCATCACACCGCCAGTGGCCATAATCTTTACGAAATCACATCCAGCATGAATCTGTTCTCGAACTGCCTTGACCACCTCGTCTGTACCATCTGCTACTCGCCCCATGCGGTTGCCGTGCCCTCCAGTCATACAGATCATCCGTCCGGCCGCGCGTATTGTCGGTCCAAGGAGTTCACCGTTATTACACGCATCTCGAACCGCAAATTCGAGATAATCCTTTCCGCCGCAGTCTCGTGTCGTCGTCACTCCTCCACGCAATGCAGCCTGTGCATGACGGAATGCTCGTATAACAATATGCGCATCATCAACTTTGCTCATCGCGGTAAACGGATCGGCCGCCCCGTCGTAACATAAATGGACATGACAATCGAACAGACCCGGCATTAGCGTGCCACCAGTGGTCTCAACACGCTGCCCTGAAAATCCATCAAATTCATCAACTGGAGCCACTTTGTCGATTCGCTGGCCTTGTACAAGGACAGCATGGTCTTGGATTGGTGTATTCGTTCCATCAAAAATCATACCCCCTGCATACAATACGCTCATCCAACGTTCTCCTTCGTAATTTAGAACAGTCTTGGCCGAAAATTTCCCGTCACTTAGTCTTTGGCATCCGGTAAACGCCCCTCCTCAACCGCATGACAAGCGCCTCGCGTTCCGCCATGTTCATTTAACCACAGCACAACTAGCCACAGCACAACGCAAGCGGGCAAAACTTACTAAATATCAACTGTGACAATAATGTGACCGAAATGTGTCCACTCCAGTCCATTTGAGTCACATTCGCGCGGGATCGGTGTGCGTATGTGGTTGATATTTCGTTACCTACAGTAGAAAGCACTGCCTTCACACGGCAGGGGTCGCTGGTTCAAATCCAGCCGTGGCCACCATTTTCCACTGCTTTTAGGCTAATTTCACTGACCTCTTTCTGCTCCGAATTTGTCGTGTGCTGAAAATTTGATGCTAGCCACCGTATCATGCAGGTGATCTAG
>Ga0315339_1002427_pt1 | contig 14194 bp, 10 predicted proteins | sample ASW17metaG_FD_204514 | JGI IMG/M metagenome (GOLD analysis project Ga0315339, IMG submission 204514) | Ammonia-oxidizing marine archaeal communities from Pacific Ocean, United States - ASW #17 | ecosystem: Environmental > Aquatic > Marine > Oceanic | place: USA: California | collected 2016-12-05
CCAGTCATTACAACTCCTTGGAGATCAGCCCCAGTGAGGATTGCTCCCTCGAAATTTACCCCAGTCAGATCTGCATCACTTAGATTCGTCTTATTAAGAATAGCCCCAGTTAAGTTAGAGTAATATAGATTTGCACCGTGTAGATCCATTCTTTCTAGATTTGCGTAGGTTAAATCGCAGAAGCGGCAAAATCCTCTCAACTTAATCAATCCTACGTTGAGATTTGGTAAATTGAACAATGTTACCGATACATAGGCAACTAATAGGGTCAGACATAAGCCGACAATTGTTCGCCTCATATAGGCATTTTATTCCTCTTAAGACATGTTATCCAGGTGCAATCTTACCCTCTGAGTTAGCCTATTCTTGTAGTTGATGTCGGAAGAGCAATCTATCGACAACACTACGGAGTTCGAACCCTGTGATGCTTGACTTCGAATGCCTTTCCATTCTTATAGATAAGAATACCCGGAGCTTTAGAACGACATGACTGAACAAACCAGCTGTTGTCTCTTCTCTATTCCATTCAAAGAAGTTGAAACTGCTGAAGGGTCGAAGGGACCCAAGGCGGAAATTCTGTAGGCTAGTCGTTGTACAATAACACTATGATTGCCAATGCAAACGCAAATTAGAATACGTAGCTGCGAACTAAGAGGTCGGTAGTTCGAATCTCTCCGCGTGCCACAAATACAATAACCTAGGCAACCAGACTATGAGTGCTTTATCCCGAATTTTTGGATTATCCGGGTGATGAAAGTACTACTTGGGAAGCGGGGTTGGACTTGACCTAGTGCGCCAATAGTAAATCACTCATGATTCCAAAAGTAGATAGATTAATCGGGGATAAAATTCTACTCAGAATTCCGAAAATTTCAGATATACCGTTTTTATGTAAGTGGTTCAATGATGATTCTGTTCTAAAGTATTCTCGCCATAGGTCTCGGGGAGTGTCGGAAGAGGAGCAAACCAAAATTTATAGAAATACGCTAAGTGATCCAAATAAAGTCCAGTTTACAATTGAAGAATTGAAGCTCGCTAAGCCAATTGGAACTATTAGTTTTACAATTGCTAGCGACGCGCAGTCAGCGGATATATCCATAATTGTTGGGGAAGAGGACTATTGGTCTAAAGGCATAGCTACAGATGCGATAAGGATACTAGTAGAATACGGTGTTAGATATAACAGAATCAGGAGATTTACGGCGGGATGGGATGTTAGGAATGTTGGTAGCAAAATTGTTTTTGAAAGAAATGGATTTCGTGTGTTTGAAACATTACCCAAGTCAATAGAATATTTGGATGATGACAAGCTGTACGATAAGGTCAGATCCAATAAACTAATGTGAATCTTTGACATGCCCCCTTTAAACTGGCCCGACAGTTATAAGAGTTTTGGCTTGGTGAATTCTGACAAAAGGAGATTGTGCCATGAGACGGAAGCGGTATTCAGTGGAACAGATTGATGTGGGTTCTCCTAGGAGCGTTTAGGCTAGGATTATTTTGTTTACACACAAGGTGACGTTTTTCTGTTACGTTCTTAGGCTTAAGGTATAGAATTTATGACAACAGCTGCAGTGATCGTAGCTCGAATGAGTTCGACGCGCTTACCCAATAAACACCTAAAAAAAATTAATAACAAACCTATGGTGCAGGTTCTTTTCGAGCGACTGAAGGCATCCCAGAATCTAGACAATATATTGCTTGCTACTAGCGATGATCCAACGGACGATTCGCTTGCAGATTTTTCAGAAAGTATTGGCCTATCAGTTTATAGAGGGTCACTAGTCAACGTCATGAGCCGAATTGGCGCGACAGCAAAGACATTTGGAGCTAATACTGTTGTCGAAATCTTAGGAGACAATCCATTAGTTCAGGCGACACTAATAGATGACGTTATCGATGAATATTACAGAGGTAATTATGATTATTGTGCAGCTGCGACAAGTGAGAGTATCACCGCCAATAGGTCAAAGCGACTATTCTCTCTCGGTTTAGGAGTACAGGTTTATTCGCAAATGTTAGCGGAACAAATTGGTGAAACTATTGACTTCAATGATTTAGGGGATAGGCACCCAACTTCCGTTATTTATAATAATCCGGACAGGTTTAGAACTGGCTTCCTGGAAGCCACTGGTAAATGGGCGATTATAAATCACCCTAATCTAAACCTTGCCGTAAACACAGCAGAAGATCTTCGTGGGATTGAGAAACTTATTAATGATGTGTCCCAAATAGATCGGGGAATTTCTCTTAAGGGTATCTTTGAATGGGTAAACCAGAATCTAGAGTCACTGCCTCAGTGGCTTCTACAATCGCCGAAAGCGAACGAAAATCTACTTGAATTTGATAAGCAACCTTACATCATTGCCGAGATAGCCAGTGCTCACCAAGGAGATGAAAAAAAGTGTTATGAGCTGATCGACGATTCTGCGAGGTCAGGCGCATTAGGAGTTAAGTTTCAGTTCTATAAATATGATGTATTGTCTTCTCCGATATATGAAAAACGAAAAATACATGAAGAGATTCATTTTGATGAATCTCAAAGAATTAGTTTTGTTCAACACGCTACTGAGATAGGGCTCGATGTATGGATCGACATTTTTGATCGATGGGGATTAGATGTTGCCTACCGAGTAAGCGATAGTTTAAGAGGTGTCAAAGTTCCGCCTACAGTCCTTCTGGACGAAGAGCTTGTAAAGCAAATTCTAGGATTGGGAAAGCCGACATTGATTGGTGTTGGGGGATACGACGACCATGACATCGATTTTATACTTGATATTGTGTCCGACTACCGGGACCAAATTATCTTATTGTATGGGTATCAGGGATACCCTACGCAAGAAGAAGATACTTGTTTAAGCCGCATTCCTTACTTGAGGGATAGATACGATTTGCCGATAGGGTTTGCGGATCATGTGGATGCGAACGATTCGTTGGCTTTACTCTTGCCTGAGTACGCTTATTTTTCTGGTGCGGTGTTGATTGAAAAACACATTACAAGGAATCGAAAGGCGAAAGGTTACGATTATTCTGCAGCATTAGAACCTGATGAGTTCACCGAGATGGTCGCTAGACTCAAGAGATGTAGCCGTATACGTGGGGGAGTAGAGATTACAAATGCACAAAAGGACTATTTAGCTAATGCAAGTAGAGTGACAGTCTTAGAGGATATGGCTCCCGGCGACTTGCTTTCTTTGAAAAATACAAACTTCCGGCGTACTGGCGAAACTGAAAGCATGCTACCCAATGAGGGGACGGAACTATTGCCATGTGTGGTTCGTACGCATATTCCAAAAGATCATGGAGTAAGTCGTCGGCATATCAAAGAGATTCGAGTTGGTGCGATTGTATTGTGTAGATCTGACTCTCAGAGATTACCAGGAAAATCTCAGATGCAATTAGATGGTGTTGCAGCTGTAGAAAGGTGTCTTATCAATGCTAATGCAAGTAATCAAACCATTGAGACCATATTAGCGACATCTGATGCAGACGAGGATTCTCCTCTTTCAAGGAATGCTGATAAAACTGGTTCAAAATTCTTCCAAGGTAGCGGATTAGATCCTTTGAAGCGAATGATTGACGCGGCGGAAAAATTTGAGTTGGATGTTGTAGTTCGGATTACGGGCGATTCACCCCTGGTGTCTTACGAACTTATTGATCTTCTTGTCGAGGAGCATTGTGAGAATGCTGCGGAGTACAGCAAAGTCATTGGCGCTCCCCAAGGTGTTAAAGCCGAAGTGATAAATGTTAATACATTAAGAAAAATTGATGAGTTGAGGAGAACAGAGGAGCATGGAGAATATCTGTCTCTTTATTTTGAGAATAATGTAGAAATGTTCAGAACGCACATTGTGGAATGTCCAAATCAATTTCATTCTCCAGAGTTAAGACTTTCTCTCGATTATACTGAAGACTATGACTCACTAGTTCAGATTTATGAAAACTTAAAACCCGGTAGTCATCCAACAAGATTGGATGAGGTGCTAGCCTGTATAGGCGATCTTAAATTGACCAATCAAGGTATTATTCCACTCTATAGGTCACGCAGCTTTGCGGAAGATATTGATAAGAAGTTTTCTTTAAACTAAGGTGAAACAATGAGTTTATTGGTGGACAAGCAGTAGAAACCTAGTTATGTATATTTGTCCATACTTCCCTAAATCTGTTGAGAGTTTTGCTGTTTTAGGCAAGGGGCAATCGTTGTTGGAACTAGAAAAGTACCATAACGAGTTTCGGCACTGTTTTCTCGTCAATAACTTTGATGAAGAAATCCCAATAATTGGTAGCCACTTGCGAGACAATCAATGTGTCCACTTTGTAAACAAACTTAAAACAGCGGTGATGCGAAGGGAGCACTATAGAGATTTAGATATTCGTCATGTCCAATATTGTGTATCGAAAGTCTGGGGTGATAGAACATTATTAGGACCGGCACTAAGGTATCGAATAAACGGCCTCAAGACACACAAGCTTCCGAAGCAATTACTAAGACACAACAAGAATTTTGGTAAGGGTTATGAGCTAAAAGCGCCAAATACCGGATTATTGGCGCTTTGGTATGCGCTAGAAATAATTCAGCCAAAAATATTGTGGGTTATTGGAATTGATTTTTATGAGGCAGACTATGTTGTCAGGCGACCTTGGGCAAATCCAATAGAAGTGCAAAGGGACAAGATGAGCAGATTAGATATTCCAGGTGAAGTTGGAAGGGCGTTTTCTTGTCACCCTGGTATAGCTATAAACATGGTGACAAAATATAGTCAGTTTCAATCTGCAAAGAACGTTAGACTACTATAAAGTAACCAGTTATCTGGAATTCGACGGATTGGGTATATATTTTACAGACGCCTCGTTTCTGAACATACATATGCATCACAACCTTCTTAAATAGCTATCTACATCATTTACCAATGTCAAAAAAAGTACTCTTACTCACAGCGCCTCGTCCAGCACCAAACTATACACCTTTGCATTTTGGAGATAATCGTGCTCCCCAGGGCTTAGGTTACGTGGCTTCTGCTTTAGAGCGTCGAGGTCACAGCGTAAAAATTGTCGATCTTTATGCTTTTAGCTGGTTCTATAACAATCAAGCCGCTAAAAACAAATCGCCTTGGAGAAAATATCAGGACAAAACCACTGGTAGAAACTGGGCGAGAAGAGAGAGAATGTCGGGTGACCTTACAACGTTAGAAAAGGATTCTCGAGGTGGTTTTGCGCAAAACAATTCGGATGGCACTATCGATATAAATACGGATCTAAAAAAAGAGATCGATGACTTCTCACCAGATTATATAGGTATGTACATACATACGATGTCGTTCGATGCGGGCACGGCATTAGCAAGGGAGATAAAAGCTGATTACCCAACCATCCCATTAATGTGTGGTGGGCCACATCCCTCGGTACTATCAGACACAATACCGGACTTTTTTGACTATGTAGTTGTCGGAGAAGGTGAAGATGCCATAGTTAGGATTGTTGAGGGGGAAGCCAAAAACCGAATCCAAATGGGTAGCCGAGTGTCGGCTATGGATGAAATGCCTTGGCCAAATTTAGATCACTTCTGGGATTTGCCTTATAACTGGGGCTTAAAACTCTATGGCCACGAGGAAATATATCCAACGGTGTCTCTAAACACGAGTCGTGGATGTCCGTTTCCTTGTAAATTTTGTGGTGTTCAAGATGTGTCTGGGGCTAAATATCGATACATCTCTGCTGAAAAAATTGCAGAACACATAGTATTTCTGAAATCAAACTATGGTATTAAAGGAATATATTTCCGAGAGGACAATTTTACTGTAAGTTTAAAGAGAGTTGAGAAGCTTTGCGAAATTCTCATCAACGAAAAAATTGATATCCAATGGGCATGCGAGAGTAGAGTAAACAAATTGACCCCCACCTTAATCGAAAAAATGGCATTATCTGGCTGTGTGGGTTTGTATGTTGGAGTTGAAAGTGGTAGTGATCGCATGTTGAATTTGATGAAAAAACTTGAGACGCGAGCTGACTTTGAAGAGAAATTTCCGATACTGCATAGTAGTGGAATAAGTACATATACCACATGGATTTATGGCGCGCCTCACGAAGCTCCTGAGGATAGACGAGAAAATGACAGTTTGATCGATATAATCAAACCAACGACCGTAGATGCGTTTATCTATATGGGAATTCCAATAAGTAACTGGTATCGAGAGATAGATGCAAGTGGGGATTTTGAGTTTAAAGACAAAAATGGGTTTTTATACCCCAATGGATATCTAGGATTTACTAAAGAACTATATGGTGACGCCGACCCACGAGTTGAATACGTAGAAAGACTCTATCAGGAGAACAACGTAACACCGATTACAATCCCATGGTAGATTCTACCCTATGACTTATTGATAGTTTTATAAAACCAACATTCGTGTCTTGGGGTTACAACTATTCTCGTTTATTGTTTCCAGAAATTTGTATGTTACTTACTCGTCATTCGCCAGTGAGTAAGGTCTAAGTCTAGTAACGCTTCAAGATCAATGATCTCATCATAATATTTGTCGATTAAAAGCTTTCTATCTCGGATCGAGAGAACAGGGACGGAATTGGTAGTAAAGAATAATTGATTAGTGATATTGCGTAGCTTATCTGGCATCAAGCGATATAGGCTGATAGCTGGAGAAGATTGAGTCAGTAATTTATTAAGTGTTCTAAATCGGGGCTTTGCTGCGCGATTGCTCAATATTTGTCGTGATGCGAGTGCCTTTGAGTCTACTTCTAGAAATTCAAAAATACTCTCGAACAGCTCGGACTGATTATTCTGGAGTTGATCAAAGAGGGAAATATGAAATGATTCTCTCGGGAAAAGAGAGAAGTACCGTTTAATTTGATTTACATAACGGCCTAATTTGTCATAGTTTGAGGTGATGCCCCACCCTTGGGGGTTGGTCCTCGAATCGTTTTCATATTCAGTTATAAAATCACTGTGGGTGACATGCCCAAGCTTAAGATTCATAAGGTAGTGAGACCATGCTCTATCTACCGGATTTCTAAGAATAATAATGAACTTTGGAGACTTTATTTTCTTGTGGATTTGGGAAGCAGTTGATGGACAGAATAGATAAGAATTACTAGCTTCTCCTATCGCAGTTTCGTGAGCAGCGTCACGAAAAAGTAGTTTATATTCATCTAAATTTGTGACGTTTGCTATATGAACAGCTCTCCGGTTTTGTTGGGCCAAATATTTTGTAAGGTTGAAATTTATACTCGCTTGATATCGACTAGAAAAATACTTTTCTGACATATCAACGTAGGAGAAAAAGTTTGTTTCCTTAATAGGGCTCATAAAGACGTCGGGGTGTTGAGACAAACCATCGTATATAGTCGTAGAACCTGCTTTTGCCGCACCAATCACAAAAAAATTCGGTAAGTTCATACACTACTCTTCACGGTCATTGTCTACAGACCATAGTATTACAATGCTGAGCTCCAGTTATACTTAATTCTAGTGGTCTTTAATAACAGCGAGTCTCTTGCACGCCATCTTTACGTTCGGGTATTAGCAAACCCGACATTAGACCGTTTAGTTATCAGTTTAAAAACTAGAGTTACTTAGTGAAATACTCACTTTATTTTAAGGCTTTTGTCTGGATTGGTGATTAGACCCACATATCGGCAGTGGTCGATTTATTCTAGTGAAAGAAGGCACAAAGTTGTGAGGATATCTGTAAAATGATGACAAGCAATGCGCAATAGGTATATCGGGCGTCAATTCTAGTTTCCTGCATTTTAACTAGAGAGTGTGACCTGACTTAGGCGAATAAACTAGAATCCAGGGCGATTAACGAATGAAAGAAGCCAGTTGTGATACTGTTTCTGTTTCAGAACCACAGACAACTTTCTCAATTGTTATTCCAATATTCAATGAGGAAGAGGTTATACCCGAGCTCGCTAAAAGGCTTGAAAAAATTGCGGCTGCCGAAAAGAGTTTGCGAGAAATTATTGTAGTAAATGACGGAAGTACAGATGGATCTCTTAAGAAGTTGACAGAATGGCAACGGCATTCGAATTGTTTAACGATTATTAACCTTTCAAGAAATTGGGGTCATCAAAGTGCTTTTTCGGCAGGTCTCAAGTATTCGACGGGTGATGCCGTCGTATTGATGGATGGTGATCTAGAAGACCCCCCTGAGTTAATACCGCAACTGCTTCACTTGTGGAAAAAGGGGTTTGACATTGTTTATACGATCAAAAAAAGTCGTCATCAAAACCCGTTCAAGCGGATACTAACCAATTTTTACTATTGGTTACTTAAGGTGCTTGTTTCTCATTCTGTAAATCCACAGGCTGGAATGTTTTGTTTAATAAGTCGCAGAGTAGTAGATATATTGAACAACTTAGATGAAAAGAATAGGAACTTGCCAAACTTGCGAACGTTTGTGGGATTTAAGCAAGTCAATGTTGACTACGATCGAGAACGTCGTTTTGCGGGAACGCCTAGTCAGACTTTTGGAGCGCTTTTACGTGACGGTTTGAATGGTATATTTTCATACACGTATTTACCACTTCGCATAGCTATCTTTGTTGGGTGCTTTTTGACGGTCGTATTTTCTATAATCGCTATGATTATTCTGTACGTTAGGTTGACAGGAATACAGTTTTGGGTGTTTTCCGATATTCCAGGTACCCAGTTAATTATTCTATTGATGATATTGATCGGTTCGTTTCAGATCATGTTCTTGGGAATAATTGGTGAGTATATTGCTAGGCTCACCGATGAAGCTAAAGATCGACCAGCATATATCATCGATGACGTTCTCGAGAATCAGAATCGTGACTAGCAAGTAGGGAACAACGCATGGGGTTTGCGACCTATTCGCTTAAAACTTACATTGGCAGTAGCGTTTGGCCTAGTCGTTAAATGAGTACTAACAGAATATTTCTAGATCGATTTATTTTTTTAATTCTCTTTGGAGTATTGGTTGTTGGATTTGTTTTTAAGGTTTTTTATGACAAACATTTGGCATTGGATGGCGTACATTATTTTCGAATAATACTAGAGCATTCAGACTTCGTCGACATCGCATGGTCACGTCGATTTGCAGAGTACTTAACAGAGTGGCCACTCGTGCTTGGGTTACACATTGGGGTACATGATCTCCACATACTAAAAATATTATTTGGCTTTGGCCTATTTGTTCCATACGTTGTTTGTTTTTTGGTATGTTTTTTTTCAATAAGCAAAAACGAGAGTAGTCTTCTTCTAATACCGTTAGTCGGATTTTTAGCAGTAAATCTTTTGTCAGATTACGATTTGGTAGCAGAACATCATACGATGACATTAATTACTGTGCCAATTGCTGTTCTTATGGCCAAAGAAGGTCGTTTAGAGACCTGGGCAAAAGTGGCCTTAATAGTTTTGCTGTTAGCTTATACAAGGATGTATGAAACTGCGATGCTTGGAGGGGCGTTATTTTTTGTTATAGCTGCTTACCGTAGTGTTTCTTCGTTGAACGTAAGAGAAAAAAGATACTATTTATTTATTTGTTTTCTAGCATTAGCGGTTGTCATTATAGGTATTTATTATGTATGGAATCCACGGGCACCAACAAACCGGTCTAGTTTTCTTGATGCACTTATGGTTAACAAACGTAACTACGAAGCATTATCTATTTACGCTTTTCTGTTCTGCATTTTTGCTGGCCTAATGTTCGGTAGAATCAATCATTGGTTTGAGAAGTTCTGGTTGGTAAGCGCGATCATGCCAATCATTTTCTATGGTTTGATACGAATAACAACTGATTATCAAACCACTGCTTATTATTCATTCAGTACGAGATCGCTCACGGTCGTTACTATTCCATGTTTAGTGCTATCGACAGTTGCGCTGGCAAAAATTCGACCTGTTTGTAATAAGTCCATATTGACGATGTTTACTGTAGGGTTTCTGTTTTTCAATATGACAAATCTGATGGATTTGAAACGCTGGCAAGAAGTTAGGAATGGATTTGTGTCAATTTTAAAAAGCAATAGCGGATTTATCAATATTGATGATACCCACCTCAGAAATAATCACCATCGCTGGAGTTGGAATAATACCCTTTTGAGCATTGTCTGGAGTTACCCGTGTGTGGAAACTATAATTTTGAATTCAACAGAACATTCGATTGGCCCCGTTGATGTGAGAAAAGAACTCGCGCTAACTAAATACCTAGAATATGGAAACGAATACCTGTCGATTGATTCGAGAGCAAGAGCTTGTGAGCAGTGAGATTAGACGACTTAGTGACATATCCTTGTAACATTTACGCCTAATTAAATGTATTGGATTACCGCTTTAGCGAGTTCTTCAACAGGGAAAGTTTCCATACAATTAGCCTCTATCGAACAATCAGTTTTATAGCAACAACGACAGGCGAGATCAGTTTGTATTGTTTTGCCTAAGCCGTAGAGCTCGATTTCCGCAGAACTCGTGGGGCCGAAAAATGCGACGGTAGGAATGGAAAGACTAGTACCAATATGGAGACATAAACTGTCGCTTGTAACAAGGGCATCGCATGTATTGACTAAGCTTGCAAAGTTTCTGATTGATGGCATCGGTCTTATATAAACAGCTTTGGATGAAACTTGTCTTTCAATTTGTTTGTTTCGATCTTCTTCGTTTGGCCCGCCGAGTATAAGCACGTATGAATTAGACATTGAAAAGATCGCTTCTATTAGGTCAACCGTACTCGATACTGGCAAGGTCTTCAGTCGCCAACGACCACCTGCGCCAGTGTTGATACCAATAATTTTTCGTGATTCTGGAAATAATGTTTGTTTTAGTTTTCGAGACGCAACTTTTTCTTTTCCAGTTAAAAAAAGAGATGGGCGTGACAAGCTGATATTAAGCGCAGCGGTCAATATACCAGGGTAGGTATTCGTGTTATGAGTTTTTAACAAATTGGCTTCGTCGATGCCTTTTTTGGAGACAAGACTCATGTCGAACCATTTCGAACTTGAAGCAGTATAATTAAGACTTTGGCTGGTATCGAGATAACATCCAAATACCCACCGAGGTGCCAGTTTGGAAACAAGATGTGCAGTGCTTTTAGTGTCTTCTAGGTTAATTACATAATCCGGCGATATTAGACTGGTAGGTATTGATCCATCCGCTTCATAGATTTTGGATACATATGGATTAGAGATTAATAATGGAATGCTATCTTTATGAGTTAGCCAGTAAATTTGTGCATTGCGATAGAGGGATTTCAGGCCTGGCAGTATGCAAGTAGTTCTAAGTACATCACCGACTGCCCCAACTTTGACGACTAGAATAGATCGGACTGCATAAGGATCAGGTGGTAGGTCAAAATTTGTCATGAATTTGCAGTCGATGGGCACGGCTTAACTATGAAAAAGATCATTGGGAGAGGAAGCAATAGCTTAGTAAGTATGGTAGGAGCTCTACCTCCATTGAAGGGGAATGCATATTATTGTGAGAGTCTAGCCAGTGCACTATCAGATTTTTGTAAAATACAGTTTATTTCATTCAGAAATCTATATCCAGAATTGTTGTACCCCGGAGGTACTAAGGAAGAAGAACTAAATATACATCCAGGAACTAAAAATCTGAGAATATTACGAACAGTCGACTACTACAACCCAATAAGCTGGGTTGTTGCGTCTATTCGGGCCTGCGGAAGTATCATTCATTTGCAGTGGTGGAGTGTACCTACGTTACCAATCTACCTGATATTTATTGTCGTCGCAAAACTTAGGAGAAAGAAAATCGTAGTTACCGTCCATAATGTAATCCCACATGAATCCACGATATTCGCAACGATCGGTACAAAAATTATTGCTAGATCTGCCGATAAAGTCTTAGTTCACGCTAGACGGAATGTTGAAGATGCTGTGTCTTTGTATGGCTTGGACGCAGCGAAAGTCACCCGAATTCCTATGCCAGCTCACGATATGTATAAGGACGAAAGCACCAATCACCCTTACGACGCGCGGGAAAGACTAAGTATTTCCCATGCCACTAAGGTAATACTATTTTTCGGAAATATCAGACCATACAAAGGACTTCACATTCTTCTAGAATCGTTAAACCTAGTTCAGAGTTCATTGTCAAAAAACAATAGTGTTGTATTGATCATTGCCGGTAAATGTTGGACAGACTGGGCAGCGTATCAAGCAATCATAGATCGATATGAGCTCCACGAGTGTGTCAGGATTTTGAATAGATATATACCAAGAATAGAAGTCCAATCACTGTTTACAGCTAGCGACTTAGTCGTGTGCCCATATACTGAATTCGATGCCCAAAGTGGAGTCGGCAATATTGCGCTGGCTTTTTCAAAACCCTTGTTAGCAACTGACGTAGGTGGATTAAACGAATTAGTTATAGATGATCGTGCACTGGTGAAAGCAAACTCTATTACTGATCTAGCAGAATCTATTTCCCGAATACTTTTCGACGATGTTTTATTGAACGAATTGGCGAGTCATAGTAAGTATCTTGCTAGTGAGAATAACTGGGTGACTATGGCTAGCAAGACATTAGAAATTTATGAATCCCTTTTGTTTGACGATTAATTGTTATAGAAATTAAGACTTGTCAAAAGATCGATAAATATTTGAGTCATGAATCAACAGCCATGAAAATAAGTTTTATACGTCGGTCTATGAATAAGCTTCGTGAATATGTTGAGAACGAGGTCCTGAAGAAATCAGTGGTTACGCGGAACATAAATGGCCACATTATGAAGATTTCTACACGTGACAAAGGGATAGGGATCGCTCTGAGGAGGATGCAACCCGGTGATCAAGATCGCGAGCCTGCATTCATGGAAATTATTGAGCAAGAGGTTAAACCTGGTATGTGTGTATATGATATTGGTGCAAACATCGGCCACGTAACCGTCAACCTTGCACGATTAGTAGGCGAAACAGGACAAGTATTTGCTATAGAACCAAGTCCTGCAAACATTCTACTGCTTAGGGAGAATGTTTCTCTTAATAAATATGATCGAATAGTAAAAGTTTTTGAGGGTGCAATCACTAATTATAGTGGTGATGCTAGTTTCTTTATGGCTAATGAATCTAATTTAGGCGCGTTGCAGAAAACTCCATACGTTACGGGCAAGATATCTACAAAGGTTGAGACTTTAGACAACTTCGCTATTAAGAATGTGGAACCCGATTTTATTAAGATGGATGTAGAGGGCGCAGAAATAGAAGTTTTGGATGGATTTTATCAAACAGCGTTGGAGACGAATAAGGACGTAAAAATTTTGATAGAAGTGCATCCCACTTATTACAGCGAAGAGAGATCATTCGAAAAACAATTGTTACGTTATTTTGAACTAGGATTCTATACAAAATATTTGATTTCGGCGGGGGTTGATAGTCCTGATTTTTTCGTCGAAAACGGCTATCAGCCCATCAAATCATACAAAATTGGAAAATTGAGTCGTGGGATCTACGAGGATGTAACAAATAATCATGTTGTTCAGTCCATATGCTCACGTCATCGGCAGTACATACCTAATCTTCAGTGTTTTCATGAAAAAATAGTAAGAGCGATAATGCTTGAAAAAGTTAAAAGATAGCTTGAACATGTGTCTGAATCGGTTTAGGGATAGCCCGGGATTTCCAAAGTGAGTAGTGGTCGCGTATCAGTTTATATGCCTGTGCATAACTACGAGAAATACGTGATGAAAGCAGTAGAAAGTGTGCTGAGCCAAACCTATAAAGATTGGGAATTATTGATTATTAATGACGGTTCAACCGATCAAACAGGGGATATCGTTCAAGAGTATGAGAGAGAAAATAATATCAGAGTTATCCACCAACACAATCAGGGTTTGACGGTTACTAATAACATTGCTCTAAGGTCGATTAGTGGTGATTATGTTATGAGACTTGATGGCGATGACTATTTGGATGAGAACGCTTTATTGGTGTTAGTAACAACGTTACAACAAAAACCAGGTGTAGGCTTGGTGTATCCAGACTATTTTGAAACAGACGAATTTGGAGAAATCACTAAGTTAGTTAGAAGAAAGAAAATAGGAATTGAGGATCGTGCTTATGATCTACCCGCTCATGGTGCTTGCACGATGTTTCGTCGAGATGTTTTAGTCCAACTAGGCGGGTATGATGAAACTAACCGAATTCAAGATGGCTATGAGATTTGGTTAAAATTTATGGATCAGTTCAAGCCGTATAATGT
>Ga0315339_1002428_pt1 | contig 14184 bp, 8 predicted proteins | sample ASW17metaG_FD_204514 | JGI IMG/M metagenome (GOLD analysis project Ga0315339, IMG submission 204514) | Ammonia-oxidizing marine archaeal communities from Pacific Ocean, United States - ASW #17 | ecosystem: Environmental > Aquatic > Marine > Oceanic | place: USA: California | collected 2016-12-05
GGAGAACTGAGGCGAGGTTGAAGAATGCCTACTACCTCCGGTGCCGGGCAGCAGCTCCACCGCCCCGAGAGCCATACGAGCGGTGCCGGATCCGCGCCACGTTCTACCTCCACAACCTCATGGATCAAGATAATTTGGCCGCCAGAATGAAGTGGCCGCAGGACTATTTGGTGGGCAAGTTCATCGTGGATGACTCGCCCGCCCACCTCGAATGGGCAGGCTTCCCCGAGCAGTTCATCGACAGGAAGGACAAGCGTCTGGTGATCGAGCTAGAACCGTTGTGAGAAGCGCCCTTGCGGGTAGGTCATATGTCCCCCTAGATTGGGTCACGGAAAAGGACCCCTTCAGCGGGAGAACAAAAATCGTGAACATCCAACTTCAGTGGGGCGACACACGGGAGCTGGCTGACGGGCGCACCGTCCGCTCGGCCACACCCACCCCCGAGTTCTGGGAGCTCTGGCGAGCCCGCAAGGCCGACGTGAAGGCCGCCGGCTACGGCGTCTCGAAGTACAACGGCTCGTGGCAGGTGTCCGAGTGGACGCGCCCGGACCAAGCCGAGGTCGAGGCCCGCGTCGAGGCGTCACGCGCTACCGACTCCGTCATCGACATCCCCTCCCCTGACGGGCTGGAGTACCTGCCGTTCCAGCGTGCCGGCATCGCCTACGCGCTCGGCCGCGACGCCACGCTCTTCGGCGATGAGATGGGTCTCGGCAAGACGATTCAGGCTATCGGCGTTCTGAACGCAACGCGCCCCGAGACCGTGCTCGTGGTCTGCCCCGCCTCGCTCAAGCTCAACTGGAGGAACGAGCTCCAGCGGTGGCTGGTCGACGAGCGGCGCATCGACATCGTGAACGGTGGCGGGGAAGTCTTCCCAGCCGCCCCGGACATCGTCGTCATCAACTACGACGTGCTGACTAAGCACGCCGCCGACCTGCACGGACGCACGTGGGGGCTCGTCATCATCGATGAGGCTCACTACATCAAGAACCCGAAGGCGAAGCGCACCAAGGCCGCGCTCGCGATTCAAGCCGACCGGAAGCTGCTGCTGACCGGCACGCCGATCCCGAACCGCCCGATCGAGCTCCAGCCGCTAGCTGGCTACCTCGCACCGGAGAAGTTCGGCAACTTCTTCGGGTTCGGAAAAAAATTCTGCGCCGCCCACCGCAACAACTGGGGCTGGGACTTCAGTGGCGCATCGAACCTACCCGAGCTCCAAGAGCAGCTCCGCAGCTCCATCCTCGTGCGTCGCCTCAAGGCCGACGTGCTCGAAGAGCTGCCGGCGAAGCAGCGTCAGGTCATCGTGCTCGACGGCCGCGACTACGCAGAGGAGCTCAGGCTGGAGAAGCTCGCCGAGGCAGCACTAGAGGTCACGTCACCCGAGGTACGCTTCGAGGAGCTCTCGGAGGTACGGCACCGTCTCGCGGTAGCCAAGGTGCCCGCGATCCTCGAACACCTCAAGGCCATCGACCACCCTGTAGTCGTCTTCGCTCACCACAAGGACGTGGTGGCGGCCCTAGCAGCCGAGCTCGACGCGGTGACCCTCACAGGCGACCACACTACCGAAGAGCGTCAGGCGGCCGTAGAGAGCTTCCAGCGCGGCGACGTTCAGTACTTCATCGGCTCGATCGGTGCGGCCGGAGTGGGCATCACGCTGACCCGCGCCTCTCACGTCGTCTTTGCCGAGCTCGACTGGGTGCCGGGCAACCTGAGCCAGTGCGAAGATCGCTGCCACCGGATCGGCCAGCACGACAGCGTGCTAGTGCAGCACCTCGTGGTCGATGACTCGGTCGACGCCCGGCAGGTCCACCTAGTCGTGAACAAGCAGAAAGTCCTCGACGCCAGCCTCGACGTTGTAGCGGCTCCCAAGGCGCCAGAGGCGCCAGCACCAGTGGTCACGCTCCAAGAGCTGGCAGAGGGCCTCCCAGCGCCCCAGGAGGCCGTCACAGTGCCCGGACTGGTCGAGGCGTTCGAGCGGGTTGGCTCAGAGATCGAGCGGCCACGCATCGTGATCGGTGCGCTCCGGGTGCAGGCAGCACCGAAGGCCGGCAACAGGAACCCCGGATCCTTGTACGTGAAGCGCAACGGTGAGTACCAAGGTAAGATCACCCCGGACGGCGTGTTCCACCCAACGGGCTACGCCGCTAAGGAGACGGCCGAGGAGCTGCTGGCGATCGATGAGGATCCGGTAGGCAAGGCTCGCGAGCACGGGCGCCTGACAGGCCAGTGCGCGATCTGCTCGCGGCAGCTCACCGACCCGGTGTCGGTAGAGCGTGGCATAGGCCCCATCTGCGCTTCGCGGTGGGGAGGCGAATATTAATAACGAGAGGGAGGGAGGAGTGATGGTGTCATTTACCGCTGGCCTCGTACTTGGGGGCATAGTCGGAGGTTCGCTCGGCCTGGTCATAGCCACACTGGTGACCGGGTCGAGCAGAGCGCTCGGGTCGTACAGGGCTGGGCTCATCGCCGGCAGGGATCGGCGATGAAGCGCACCGCCAGGTCTCGCGCCACGGACATCGCGCTGCTGCGGATCCGCATCGAGGAGTCAGGGCTAAGCGATAGAAAATTCGCAGTGCAGTGCCTGAAGCGCGACGAGCGGACGATACGGCGCTACCTAGCCGGTGACGTGAGTATGCCCACGATCGTCAGGGAGCTCATCCGCGACCCGTTTGTTGCGCCTTGGCCGACCAAGGGGACGCTGCCGATGCTCGGCAGCTAGGCCTACTTCTTTTTGGTCGTCTTGTAGGTGGGCTTCTTCTTCATGCCACTCTTCTTAGTGCCATAGGTCTTCTTCATTGTGCTTCCTTTGTCGGAGGTTCGTAGTCAACGATGTGTAATGTAAACTGTTCGGCGTCGCCCATCGAGGTCATCCACGCATCGAACGCTTTGCGTGAGGCGAGAGCTGCCAGCTTGTGTGTGAGCTGGTGGCTGTCCTCGTCCGTAACCCTGAGCACCCCGAGGGTGAGCCCGAGTCCAACGCACCCGAGCAGGTCCTCCTCGGTGTTGGCTCGATGGATCTTGATGAGCGTCCTGCCCGGCACGCCCGTGATCTCGAACGTCGGGTAGCCACCACGGTGGAAGACCGTGCGCTTGCACAGGTAGGAGCCAGTGGGGATGCAACTAATGCGCGGCCGGTTGTCGCGCCACTCTTCCTCCACGGTAGTCCACGGACCCCAGCGACCGAAGACGCCGTCCTTCGTGTAAGCGAAGCGCGTCAGCGTCTGGTCCATCAGACCTGCTCCTTTTGTTTCATCGATTGGGTGATCGCGCCGACAGACTTCTCAACGCTGCGCCCGCCAAGGTATCCACCTAGACCCAGCTTCACCACAAACCACAGGTCGGGGGGGATTTCCATCCCGGTGAACTGCGACCACACGATGAGCGCGACAAACGTCAGCATCGTAATCGGTCGCCATGTAGTCGTAAGCCACGACGAGCTGGTGGCTTCAGCCACGATGATCGACGCCTGAGACTCAGCCAGCTTCTGCTCGTAGGCGAGCGTCTGGCTCATCAGGCCCGTCTGGAGCTGGAGCAACACAGCCTTAGCTTCAAGGCGTTCTTCATCGGAGGTGTGAAGATTATCCACCATCTCCGTTACGGGTTTGATCAATGCTGAGAGGAATCCCAGTGGTCCACTCATGGGCAACGCTCCGTGACTTCTAGGGGGGATAGGACCTCGCCTGTGACTGTCAGCCTGACTAGGCAGAGGATCCGGGCTCGCTCCAGAGCAGCCTCTTCGAGGCCCTCGGCGAGCTCGGTGATGCTCTCGTCGGCAGCAACGCGCTGGTCCTGCAAGAGCGCGACATCTTGGGGGAGGTCCGTGTACTCGCCCCAGTTCAGCACCGCGCCGACGCCAGCCAGGAACGCTCCCCCCGCTATCGTGAGCACGACGGTGATCGCCTTAGCTGACGGCACTATCTGTTGGATGGTCTCGGCGAGTTTCATCGGCCAGCTCCCGTCAACTGTCGTCTACCAAGGTACTCCCGGTAGCTTCGGGTATACTTGGTACGCTCGCTAGTGATGAGGCCCTCGATCATCTCGGCTTGCACGGCCTTGGTCACGAGCTCCAGCGTCTTGGCGTCGGTGCCGGGTGGCATCTCTGCCTCGGCTCTTCGCCCTACGCTTAGGAACTGCGACGATCCTATGAGGGACGTGATCGCCGCCTCCAGCGACTTGCCTTCCATGCGCTGGCGCTGCTCGTACTCCTGAGCCGTCTCCTCATCCATCTTCCTGCGGCGGCTGATGCTGATGTCTAGGTCCCGCATCACTGCGCGTACCGGGCTGTCAATCGTCTTGTCGCGGCTCAACTGGAACGGATCGACCATCGTCGCATAGAAGCCCTCCCGGTACGTCCGGGTCTCGCCGAACGGGTCGACACGGGCCGGCTTGCCAGCCAGCCTGGCACCACCGGGTATGCCCTGAAGCAACTGATCGCCAACGGTCTCGCGCACACGCATGGTGGGGTCGGCCCAGCGGTTCAGGCGCTTCAGGATGTTCGGCACGAACATACTCGCGGTCCCGGCAAAGAGGTTCTCGCGGCCGGTCTCTCGTTCCGTGCTCGCTAGCGTCTCGCCGAAGCTGCGTAGGCCCTCTAGGAAGCTCTGCTCGTAGGCAGTCCTCGCGATACTGAGCCCGCCGCCAAGGGCCGTAGTGCCGATGTCGGCGGTGACGCCTGTGTCTGCGTCCCTCCTAGCCTTCTGCCACTCGTCCGCGATGTAGCCGCCTAGTATCACGAGGTTGCCGCCCGGCGACATCCGCTCCATCGAGACCCAGTCGTCGCCGATCTTCCAAGCGTTCTCTTCTTCGCCTGTGAGCTCGCGCTGGCCGGCCTTGCTTTGCATCCAGCCGAGGCTGAGCAGGCCCTCGTTGTACAGGTAGATCCCGAGCAGGACCGGGGCAGCGCCGACCGTGCTGCGGCCGAGGCGCTCCACGATGCGCTTCTGGGCAGCCGGTGACTCCGTGGTTACCCGCCTAGTCAGGAGCCTCCAGAAGTAGGAATCGGCTGCTACGGATACGGCACCGAGCGGGCTCGCCTCCGCGACACGGGTCACCACGTTCGCTGGCGTCATGCTCCACGGGATGAGCGTTTCCGTCCCCATGTAGGCCGCTGTATGCGCCGGGTCACCGGCACCCACGAGGCCGCCCGTCTTCTTCGCCGTCTGCCGTATGCCACGCTTGAGGCCGCTGATGCCTTGGCCGACGATGCCTTGATTCCTGAACGTCGCGAGCATCCCTTGGGCGACAGCCTCCAGCATCATCTCGGGAGTCGTCTCCTCTGCTAGGATCACGGCGGCACGGGCAGCAAGCTCCGGGCCTTTGAGCCCTTCGTTCATCGCGATGACGCGAGCCTGCTCTGCCAGCGAACGCTGCACGGCGAAGCCCGTCAGCAGCGCGTCACCAGCACCGAGGGCACCGAACACGGTCTTCTGGAATACATCCAGCGATTTGTCGATGACCTTGGGCAGCACGGGTACGTGCTTCAGCAGCGGAGTTCTTTGTGCGAGATCGATGTTGGTCTGACGTATCTGGTCCCAGCGTTCCAGCGACCCTTCGGGCAGCCGCCCGTGGAGCACGTCTCTGGCACTCTCTATGCCCTGCTGAGCTCCCTTCTGAGCCGCACCGAGCTGAGCTGCTACCGAGCCCCAGTGCTTCGTGCGCTCCGTGCCGGCCCATGACGAGAGGAGAGAGTCGAACCACGAGGCCGGCAGATCCTTGAGGTGCTCGATACCGAACACGTTGTAGGCCGTGCTCAGGAGGTTCATCGCATGGGTGGGCAGACCAGACAGCATGGTCGCCTTGCCGAGTGTAACGACCTGCTCCGAGATGTCAGACTTCTGGAGGTTGGCGAGCAGCTTCATCAGCCCCTGCTTGTCCTTGGCATTCGTCAGCCTAGTTATCTCGGCCGCGATGGACGGAGGCAGCTCGGTTACGCCAGACACCTTGGCTGCCCTTATAACCCACGTCACCGGATCCATCGAGTCCTGTGCCGCGATCTTCATCGCGTTCAGGGCACGGCCAGTAGCTGAGCTCGCTGGCATATACGTTGCCAGCAGGGCGTTGGTCTCGCCTTGCAGCACGTTGATCTGGGCGACGTAGGGCGCAGCCTCATCCGAGTCGATGTGGATGTTGTTGGCTTTGAGCTGCTGGAACAGCTCATCTATTCTCCTCACGTTCGCGGAGATGATGTTGCGGGCAGCCAGCATATCGGCACCAGCAGGTGCGCCGCCGGCCCCACCGAGACGCCTCGTTATGTCCTGCGCGTCGAGACCCAAGGACTCCGCGATACGGATAGTCTGCTCGTGCGTGACTACTTCCTTCGGATCCATGCCCGTCTGGTCAACGACTTCTTGGACCGCCTCTTTGAGGCGCTCCTCCGTGCTGCCGGGCTCAAGCCCGAACTTCTTGATGTTCACGAACTCTTCGGGATCGATCTTGTCAGCAGCGGGCGTGCGGGGAGGGACTTCGCCTTCCGGGGGTGGGGTAGCGGTGCTGACCCCCTCCATCATCTCGGGCGCTTCCCTCGCGATCTGCTCGGCCGCGAGTGTCTGCTGGAGTGCGCTGTCGATAGCGTCGTCCGCTACCACGGCTCTCACTCGGAGATCCTTGAGGCGACGCACGAGCGACGGGGCGACAGTAGCGGCCATGCCCATGTACACCCCCTCAATCGGGGAGTCTTCTCCGACCGAGGCGTCCAGCAACCCTCCAACCAGCCCACCTACAGCAGCCTTGCCGCCTACCCGAGCTCCAGCCGCTAGCATCGCGGGTGAAGCTCCCCCGAGGCCGAGGCCTAGGGTAGTGCCGGGATCTACTTCTGCTCGAAGAGCTGGGCCATCAAGCCTAGGATCTTCGAGGGCTCCCGCTGCGGTTGTTTCTTTCTGGATTCGCTTGAGCTCTCCTCGGAACCGCGTGTCGATGCTCGCGAATTTTTTCCTAACCTTACCTCGATTTGTCCTGAGAAGATCGGGTGGGAAGGCGGCGCGTACTGGATCGGTGGGACTGGACTCGGCGGCCGTGGCACGTGCTTTGTCGTAGAGGTCTTGCCATTGTCCTGTGCCATAGGTGTCTCCTACTAGGTCGCCATCAAAGCGAGCGTAAATAAGGTCTGCTTTGTCGGCGAGCTCATCAAAGAATCTGCCACCCTCGAACGAATCAAGGGCCTTATAAACTTCCGTCCAGAACTCTTTGGGCGTTTTCGAGAAGCTGAACTCGCCGAACGATAGGACGTCACCGTCCTGAGTAAAGTTAACGTCCTTTAGGACACTTGTCAGGTGTGCGGCCAGTGCGTCTCCGTCCGCTGGGCTGAGATGTTCCCTAGTGACGACTCGTATTCCCGAGACATCACCGTTCACTCCTTCGGGGAGGGCGCTGCCGGGCCGTAAGTTCTCGATCTTCTTGAGAGCCGCGAGGTCGTTGGGACGGAACAGGTCCCAAGGCAAAGCGTCCTGCTCGAAGAGGTCTCCCATCACGGCCAGAACAATGTCCCTCTTCCAAGGCTCTATGTCGCCGGGCAGCCTGAACGGCACGTTGGTGTTCCACTTGCCTGCCCATGTCCCGCCGATCGTGGCCTTGACGCCTTCCTTGACTGCTGGGCGAACGGCCTTGGAAACCGGGTCCTGAACGCCTAGGGCCCCGGAGAGCTCGACAGCTATGCCGAGATCGCGGAAGGTCTTGGTGAGGATCCGGCGGGCAGCCTTGAGCCGTGCCTCGGCGTAACGAACCCGTGTGTCGATGGGGGCTCCTTGGATGCCTCCCGGCACGTCCTGTGGTGCCATCAAGCGCCTCGACTCCGGCGATGGCATCATCTCGCCTACCACGCGCATGGTCGGCTCTAGGGCCGCGACCCTCGCGATCGTCTCGTCCAGTAGGTCCAAGAACGAATCGTTGCCGAGCGGCTTGCCACCTAATGCTTGCCCCCACTTATCCCTGTACTCTACCCACGTCGCTGCCTGTACCTGAGCGGGGGTCCATGTGTCGCCGGTCTCGGCCGTGAGTTCGGCGGCGATCTCTCGCAGCTCCTCACGAGCCTGAGCATAGCGTAGCCCCTCCTTGCTCCCCGGAACGGAGGCCTTCGGTGCCGGCGTCGTGTCATCAAGCATCCTCCACATCCACAAGTCGATAGTGGGGTGGTCTTCATTGCCGAGCAGGTTGTTGGCAAAGCTCCATATCTTCGGGGTGTCGAGCTCCTCGCCGGCCAGAGCCATAGCGGCCTTCGACTTCTTGCCGCCCAGCACGCCACTGACTGGTAGGCCGAGCTCTACGTTTTTCCACTCTCTCAGTGCCTCGAAAAAGTTCTGGCGTGGATCGGTGTTCTGGCTGAAGGTGGCAAAGAACTTCGTGAACTGATCGAACCGATCGTTCGGGACGAGTGTCTCTAGGGCTAGCTTGCCGTCTTCGTACCAGAAGCGGGCACGAGCTGACTGCCCGTCTGGCCTCAGTCTCGCCGCCCCAGCTAGCGCGAGCTGCTTGAGCTTGTCACGACTGGCGTGCATCCACTCGGGCCGAACGTAGCTACCGCGAATGTCGGGTGTCCTTGGTGCCTCGGGGCTCTGGTCCTGGCGCTGCACTTGGTCACGCAAGAAGCCCGCGTATGCCTCGGGGTCAGCCACATCGACACCGAGCTCGGCTAGGTCTTGCTCTTGTAGGGCGAAGCGATCGCCTGCGAGATTGTTCAAGGCAGTCACCTTGGCCCTCACACTAGCTTCCGGCGTGCCCCCCTTGGCCGTCGTGGCGACCGCTCTATCGATGTCGCGTAAGGCTACTCTGACCGGGGTCTGGTAAAGTTTCCATGCGTTGGTGACGCCAGCCCCGCCAAAGCCTACCAGCGTCGCGCCTCTCACCATATTCGCCATACGCTGCTCCTCCGTGTCGGCCGGAAGGGCCGCACCGCCAAGGGCGCCAACAGTAGCGGGTCCGACGAGGCGAGCTGGCGTCGCCAGGCGTGTCCCACCTTCTATCCCCTCCCGTATCCGGGGGGTGATCTTGATGGAGAGGTTGCGTTCCCCAGCTTCTTCAGTGAAACGAGGGTCTCCCTGGAACCTCTGGGCGCGACCCCACGCCTCGGCATCGGCGCGGTTAAGGAACCAGCGGCGTCGTCTGCGAGGGATGCTCCACTCGGAGACGACGGGCTTAAGTATGTCGTCTCCTTCCGCGTCCACCCACTTGAACAGCGTCTCAGGCCCAACGTCACCAGCGGTTATGTCTGCGTCAGGGTCGATGCCGTACTCAACATCGTACATGGCATGGTCGATGTCTTCGTACTCAACGATGCGGGGCTTCTTCTGCGGTATGACATCCACCTGCTCCAGCACGGCACCGTACTTCTTGAGCTCTTTCATAAACGCATTGGGCACGATCCTGTCATAGAACGCGATCATGCCCTGACCGCCGATTGCGAGGTCTTCGCCGGGGAGGCGGTCGATGGAGCGGAAGCCGCCACGGTTCCTGGCCTGCAATGCCTGAAGCTCTTCGGCCTCTCGGACTCCGTACCCGTATCCGTCTAGTCCATGTTCCGAGTATGCATCGGGGTCTGAGCGCATCGCCTCAATGACGCTACGATCAGACTCATCAAAGAGCCCACTTGGGCCACGGGTGCCCTCTTCGATACTGCGCTCTATCTCAGTGGCGTAGTCGCTGACTGCCTTATCGCGGACAGCCAGGAGTTCCTGGATCTCTCTGTCCGTGTTTTCCAGGCTCTGCTCCATCAACCGCTTCGCCGGGGCCTCGCCGATCTCCTTCGGCAACCGCTTGGGGGTGATGCCACTCTCCTTGTGCCGAGTGCCATCTAGGCCCCACCCTTCGAGTGTTCCCGTAGCTTCGTTGTAAGTGAGCCTGCTAACGTATCTCCGTTGCTGGTTCAGGTCCGCGTTCTGCTTGCCTGTCGCCCATGAGATGCGATCGTGGCCGCCCTTCACCGCCTTCTGTAGAGCCTCGCGAACAAAGAGGCCCACCCACTCGGAGGTCTTCTTGTGCGGCATATCGGGGATTGCTTCTCCACGCAACTTGCCGCTGACGACAATCTCGCTGCGACGGTCCAGTAGGTTTCTCATTTCTGGCGCGTCAGGATCCGCACCCAGCCGCCGTAGTTCGCGTAGTTCGTCAAGACGCTTATCTATTGCATCGGCCTCTGCCTTTAGGGCCACGCGATCACTCTCGAACCCGACCTCACGGGCATCTTGGAGCGGATCGGCCTGGAGCTCTTCGACGTGATACGACACGCCCTTTGCCGCCCTGCCCTCTACTTCCGTGAACGGGCGGTCGGTTTTGCGGATGTGACCCATGACATCGGGCTCACCCCAGTGGCCTCCTGTGTATGCTCCCGGATCGTTGACGATGCCCGCTGCACGATACCTGTCGTACTGCTTCCATGCCGCCGTTCGTGCCTCTGGTTCGGACTCATACACTCTAGACGATACGCCATCGCCTTTGTAGTAGTGGGTTGGGCCGAGAGGGCCTTCGTAGCCTTCTGGCGTGGGTTCAATGGTGTGCTCGTAGCCGGGCGGCATCTTGGTGCGGTCAATCTCCGGCGCCGCCCTACCCCTATCCAACTGTACCAGTGTCTCTTCGTAGTTCGACTCTGGTTCGAGCCCGAACCGGCCTTGGGTCTGACCCGCGAATGCGGGCTCCGACGCGGCATCCCCGGTCAGGTAGTCCGCGATGTCGCCAGGAGCGCCCGCGTCTTGAAGTTGTTCCCTCGCCATAGAGGCGGTTATTTCACCGCCCTCGTATGCGAACAGAATCTCGTCAGCGTCCTCCAGTAGTTGCGGGGTGGCGGGCCAATCGCCCAACGCCCGACGTACCGATGCAACCCCTTCGCCGACGACATCGGCCTGTGCGGCACCCTTGGTGATCTCATTGAACTTGATCTCGTTCTCGCGGGCGAAGCTGAGCACATCTTCCTTGGTGAGCACCTTATTGCGGTTGCTGTCGAGATACCCACGGATGCCGACCCACTCGCCTTCGGTATCCGCGAAGTCTTTCGGACGAGGCGCAAACTCATGGCCGCGTGGATCATCAAGGGGATAGGTCTCTGGGTCCAGCATCCTCTTGGCAGGCGGGTTCGTGCGCTCCTGCCGATAAAGACGAGCCGTCCAGTCCGCGCCCGTCGCCTCGGGGGGCCCGCCCTCTAGCGTGGCCTGTAGCCTGCTGTACCACCTGCCCTCCATGCTGGTGTCCACCTCTCCGGGTATGCGCTCGGGTGGGCCGACCAACTTCACCCCGGTCTCTTCGGGTTCTATCGTCGGACCTTCAAGGGCGCGGCCTGGCGCCGGCTCCACACCTTCGGGGAATCTTAGCCCGAGCTGATCGGGATCTACTGGTATTGGCTGGCCTGAATCGTTTAGGCGAACCTCGGGCCCGATCCCCGCCAGGCGTTCAGGCCTGCCCAGCCCGAGCTCGGGGAAATCTGGCTGAAGAGCAGGGAGTTCTGGCACCCCGGTCCCCTGCGGCAGGTCGGTGAGGCCAAGGTCCAATCCTTCCAGGCTGCGTCCTACGCCCGAAGGATCCAAGAGCTCTTGGCCCGCCCTGCGGCCACCCGCGACGCTGACCTTCGCGGCTCCGAGGCCGCTACGCAGAACTAGATCAGCGACGAGCCCCGTTGCCGCCTCGAACTTCGCCCTGCCTATGTAGCTATCCACAGCCGGTTCCGCTAGCCTGTGCAGGACATTCGCCCCCCACTCCGCTGTGGCGTTGCCGGCGACGTTTTCGGAGTACCAGCTCTCCGGGTCTGCTTCCCACTGGGCCCGATTCTCGGGATTGGTGAGCATCTCTACCATGTATGCCGAAGAGTCGATGTCCCGTTGCGTCGTGATGACATCGACTGGGAGGAACGCTGCCACGTCAAGGAGGGCCTGCCCGGCACCCTGAGCTACCTTCCCTAAGACAGTAGTGGCCGGCTTAGCGAACCGAGACAGCAACGCCGCTTGCGCGTAGCTCCCCGCCGGGGTTTTCGCAGCCAGAGCGATCCCCTTGGCTCCTAGCGCCCTGATAGGCATAGCGCCGACTACATACTTCGAGCCCTCGGCGACTAGCCCTCCCGTTATCATGCCCTGCGTCAACCCACGAGGCCTGTCGAACGTCACCTCCGGGTTGATGGCCGACTGGAACTGGTCCGCAAACTCCTTTTCGCGTGCGTCTGATATGTCATAGACAGCCTCTGACGCGCCCTTGATCGCTCCGCTGACCTTGCCAAGGGGTCCTTCTGGATTGAAGGTGGCGCCCGCTACCCCAGAGGCGACGTTAAGTGCTCCTCCGACAAACCGATCCCTCACCCCGGCCGCCCCCTCCCTCATCCCGGTGAGCCTAGGGTATCTCATGTCCACCCAAGACGGGACATTTCGCGCTTCTTCGCCCGCCGTAAGGTATGTGGCCGGACTGTACCACGGCCCCTCCGTTTTCATGTAGTCCCGCCCCTGTGGAGCCTGTGGGGCCTGTGGCAAGAAGGCCCCCGTGAGCTCCGCTTCGGTCTGCGGTGGTGGCTGAGTGACGCCTTGCGCTTCCTCGTAGGCCTTTTGCCTGCGGAAGAAATCGGCCCTGCTCTCGCCCTCACCGCGCAGCATCCCGGCTTCCGTGGGCCCCGGCGCCTGGAACCGCACGGGAGGTACGACCCCCTGACCGAGCCCCATGAGCTGGCGGTAGTACTCCGCGAGCTGCTCGGGAGTTAGCCCTGACGGGGGGTCTTGCTGCCCGCCAGACCGGAATCCGAAATTATGACGTGGACTCATAGTCGCTTAGCCCTGGGTCCTCAACCACTCTTCGATCTGCTCTTCGGTAAACCCTTGGTCCCTCAACTCCTGCATCTTCTCCATCTGCTCAGGAGTGGGTTCAGCTTGCGGCATCATCCCTGGCGCCCCGACCGGCTCCTCCACGCCCTGGCCTGGAGTCAGCAACGGATCCTCTCCCTCGCCTCCACCGCCAAAGGGCAACCGACCCAACATCTTGGAGAAGAAGTTCCCTCCCTCTTCTTCGGGTCGCACGCCGCCTCCCCCCCCGCCCATCGCTTCGCGGGCCGCATCATTATCAAAGAGACCGGGGCTGCCGCCGACAGCTTCGACTTGCTCACGCCATGCTAGCGCTTCCGCATGGCCTTCAGGCGTGTCCGGGAACTCCCTGCCGTTCATCGTTACCATGTTGGGTTCCGGCGCGGCCAGCGTTGCCAGCGGCTGACCACTCACGGTCAAACCTTGCTCGCCCAGTGTAGTGGCACGAGTCCCGAGGATGCCTGTCTGCTGCTCTGCCAGCGCTTGGGCTTGGGTCAGCGCCTGCGTGTTCGCTGCCTCCCTGTCTAGGTACGTCTCCGATTTCATTGGATCGAACTGCCAATCCTGCGGCGTGCCTTGCCCGAGGCCGGTTAGGAACTCGGCCATCGTGCCTTCCTCGCCCAGGTTGGGCGTGTACCCTTCCCTTCCTCGCTCTGCCAGCCGTGCGGCCCCAGCCCTGGCGTCTGTCGTCACGCCCTGACGGGTTAGCTCGGCCGTTCTCGCAACCGACTGAGCGAGCATCTGCTCGTCCATGTCGATACGCTGCTGCGCCCTCTCGTCGTACCTGCCTTGGCGTGCGAGCTGCTCGGCACGATACCGGCGATCGTCGCTCAGCATCGAGACCCTCATCAGCGCTTCGCCGATCTTACCTCCAGCATCACCAATCCTAGAAAGTATGTTGTCAGCCATAGTTATCTCCGTGCTCGCTGTGAGCGCCACTCGTCAAAGTTGGTTGGCTGCCGTCGTTGGGTAGGCGAGAACATACCCATCTCGCCCAACATTGCGACGCCTTCCTTGTCGATATTAGGCCCGCCGCCAAATGCGTCGCCAACGGCCCCCACTCCTTGGGATGTTAGATACATCTTCTCTGCCAGGGTGAGGTCCTCGAAGTTGCTCCGTGCAGAGTCAAACACGTCCCCAGCCTTTGACCATGCGCCAGAGAGGAAGTTTCCCCCGTCGCCGGGAGCCAGGTGTTCGTAGTCGGCGGCTAGGTAGCTTGGGTCGGGCTTGAGGGCCAGGTAGTCATCGGCGGCGGCCAGGGGTTCTGGTGTGCCATAGTTAGTGGGGGAGCCCAAGTCCATGACTTCGGCAGCCCGAGTCGACTGGTTAAGGGCTGGAGGAGATGCGTATTGTGGTGTGGGGGCTCTCAGATTCGTGACGCCGTAGTTAGGCTGCACCGGGCTAAGGGGTGGAGGTGGTGTTTGCAGAGCAC
>Ga0315339_1002429_pt1 | contig 14184 bp, 11 predicted proteins | sample ASW17metaG_FD_204514 | JGI IMG/M metagenome (GOLD analysis project Ga0315339, IMG submission 204514) | Ammonia-oxidizing marine archaeal communities from Pacific Ocean, United States - ASW #17 | ecosystem: Environmental > Aquatic > Marine > Oceanic | place: USA: California | collected 2016-12-05
AGCATGGATTGTTCTTTTTCCAACCCAGCTTGTTAATATAATTGGCTGCTGAAGCAAAAGAATCCTCAGTAGATTTTAAGTCAATCAAATCATCATTATTATAATCCAAAGCATAATTTTTTATAGTTGATGGCATGAATTGAAAATTACCAAAAGCACCAGCCCAAGAACCATATAATACATTGCTATCTACAATTCCTGAGTCAATTAATCTTAGAATTATAACTAATTCATTAGTAAAAAATTCACTACGTCTTTTATCAAAACTCAATGTTGCTAAAGATGACAATATATCCATTTTTCCTAGATATTTTCCAAAATTAGTTTCGATACCCATTAGAGATAAAAGTAATTCTTTTTCTACATTAAATTTTGATTCAACATTTAATATTAAAGAACTATTTTTAATAAACAAATTTTTACCCTTTTTAAATTTTTCATTAGAAGTTCTTTTGCTTATATATGTATTTGTATCTTCATAAAATTCAGGCTGATACCTGTCATACTCAATAACTTTTGGTAGAAATTTAACTTTTGACATTGTTATGTCTAAGGTTTTTTTTGATATACCTTTTTTTATTGCGTAATCTTTAAATGAAATTACCCAAGTATTAAAATCTTCTGCAAAAATAGGGTTAATATTGTTTAAAGAGATTAAAATAATGCAAAATATAATTTTAATTATTTTCATACAAATCAAGTAAATAAATTAATACAGCAAACCAAATCAAAATAAAACCAATTAGCTTATTGATCATAAAAGCTTCATTATATAAAAATAAACCTAATAAAAATTGGCCTGTTGGTGCTACAAAAAATATCATGCTAGCATTACCCAATCCCGAAAGTTCAGATCCTTTTACAAATAAAAATAGAGGAATTACAGTCATAGGGCCAGCTAAAATTAAAATCAAGGATAATTCCAAATTTTTGAGATTAAACACAATTTCATTTTCTATATTTAGATTGTAAAAAATAAAAATTATTATTGGAATTAAAAAAATACTTTCAATAAATAAACCTATATCAGTTTCAACCATTACAATTTTTCTCAAAACAGCATATAAAGAAAATGAAAAAGCTACCACTAATCCTATCCAAGGAAATTCTTTCAAGAAATACATCATGTATATAATTGATAATATTATTATGAAAATTGAAATTTTCTTTTTAATATTTAGCTTTTCACCTAGAAAAATACTTCCCCAATAGACGCTAAGTATTGGAAAAATATAATAACCAAAGCTTGCTTCAACAAGTTTGTCTATAGATATCGCGTAAATCCATGTAGACCAGTTTAAAAATATTAGTATTCCTGATAAAAAAAGTAAAAAGGTTTTTTTCTTATCTTTTAAAATAAGCAAAATAAGATTCAATCTTTTCTTAAAAATTATAAAAAAAAATAAAAAAAAAATTGTCCATAGAACTCTATGTGAAACTACTTCTAAAGGGTTAACAAAAGAAATATATTTGAAATATAAAACTCCTATTACACCCCACCAAAAAGATCCTGCAAAAGTTGCAATAATACCTTTATTAAATTCAGTCATAAAATAGGATATCAATAAACAATTTAATGATTAATTCTATTATTTTTTGTTGAATTTAGTTATTTTCATTATAAAAACTCACTTACAGAGAAATGGCTGAGCGGTTGAAAGCACCGGTCAGGAAATGTCAAGGATTAACATTAAGTTTTACGTTGAGCTAAGTTGTTTTTCTGATGTAGAAAAAAAATTGCAATTATAATTAATTGAGCTTATTAATCATATAAAGTTTATTATACATGGACAATTATACTAAACAAAGAATTGAACTCGCAGCAGCTTTTAGGTGGACAGCAAGATTAAATATGCATGAGTCTGTTGTAAATCATTTTAGTTTATCCGTGCAAAATGATTCATCGAAATTTTTAGTGAATCCTGGAGGAGTTCATTTCAGTTTATTAAAAGCTAGTGATTTAATTCTTATTGACAATAATAATATCAAAGAATCGACAAAATTCTTACATGAAGATAACAGACCATTAGAAACAGCTTTAGATCTTCATGGTTCTATACACCGTGAAATTAATAAAGCTAAATGTATACTTCATGTTCATTCAAAATACGCAACAATTGTATCTACCTTTAAAAAAAAAAGAGGAAAAAATTCAAAATGGTCAGGATGTATACCGCCAATAGATCAAAATACTATGAGATTTTATGAAAGAGTTTCAACAGACAATAGTTTTGGTGGTTTAGCAAAAGGTGCTGAGGCTAAACGTATAACAAAAAAAATTGGTGATAAAAGTATTCTTCTTTTATCTAATCATGGAGTAATCATTATAGGACCTACGGTCGCGAAAGCATTTTATGATCTATATTATTTTGAAAGAGCCTGTGAAACTTATGTTAAAGCATCTACAACTGGTTATGATTTAGAAATATTACCCCACAAAGTAGCAGAAAAAACAGCAAGACAAATGGAAAATTACAATCCATCAAATATTGCTGATCTTTACTTTAAATCTCTCCTAAAAATATTAAACAAAGAGGATTCTGATTATAAAGAATAGTACTGCTCCATTTTAACTGGTTATAAATTTTTGTAAGTGATCTATAAGTTCTTTTTGTTCTTTAATCATAATTTTTAAAACATCGCCGATTGAAATAATTCCAACAATTTTTTTATTTTCTAATACTGGAAGATGTCTAATTCTTTTTTCATTCATAATTTCCATACACTGGTCAATTTTATAATCTCTAGTAACAGTGATTAATTCTTTGGTCATAACTTCATCTAATAATGTATCTTTACTACTTTTCCCTTTTAAAATAATTTTTCTTGCATAATCTCTTTCTGAAAATATACCTATAGGAAAATCATTATTATCAACGATAATGATTGCACCTATATTATTTTCTGACATTAAAATAAGTGCTTGCCTTACACTTTGGTCTTTTGAAATAGTACAAATATGTCTATCTTTATTTAGTTTTAAAAAATCTTCTAATTTAGTCATAATTTTTCCTTAGTTTTCATAATAGAATCTTATCTCAATCTTCTAGGATTTTGTAGGACGAAACTTGAAGCAAACTAGAAACAAACGTAAAAATAACAAAATTTAATTGTATGTTTTTAGTTGAATTTAGTTATTTTCATTATAAACACTCACTAACGGAGAGATGGCTGAGCGGTTGAAAGCACCGGTCTTGAAAACCGGCAAAGGGGCAACTCTTTCCTGGGTTCGAATCCCAGTCTCTCCGCCATTAAAATTAAAATTTTTGGAAACTTTTAATTAAATTTGTAAGTGTTATTTTATCATTTAAAATATTATTTTTAATATTTATTAAGCTTTCATCATCTAAATTAACTAAAAAATTTAATTCTTTTAATTCAATTAAATTTAAATCATTAATTAAAGATTTAACAAAATTGATCATTAATATATCCATTTCCTTGGTACCTCTGTACGAAGCTCTGTAGATAATTTTATTTTTAAGTTCTTCTTTATTTTCAAACATCAATATATATATAAAATAATGAATAGTTATGAATACTTATTAGAAGATATCAATAGTATAAAAGGCATCGGAACAAAAACTTCAAAATTATTTAGAAAAAAGAACATCAATACAATATTTGATATACTCTGGAGTCTTCCACGAAACTCAATAGACAGAACAAATTTGGTTAAACTCAATGAATTACAAATAGGAAAAATACAAACAATTACAGTAAATGTTATAAAATATAATTTTCCTAGAATTAGAAATTTACCTAATAGAGTTTTTTGTGAAGATGATACTGGAAAAATAGAATGTATTTTTTTTAATAGTTATGAAGGCTATATTAAGAAAATACTGCCAATAAGATCAACAGTTACCATTAGCGGAAAAATTAGCTATTATAAAAAAAAATATCAAATAACAAACCCATCACATATATCATCAGATACAGATTCAATAAGAAAAATTTTTTCTAACTATAGTCTTACAGAAGGACTTACAGAAAAAAAATATAATAATATTATTAAAGAAGTATTAAAAAATATACCAGACTTAAAAGAATGGTTAAGTGATGAAATTTTAAAAAAATTTAATTACATTTCCTGGAATAAAGCAATATTGGAATTACATGATCCAAAAAATATAAAAAAAGGGGGAAATTTTTTAAATAGACTTATATTTGATGAAATAATTTCAACTTTTTTAATTAACTCTAAGGTAAGAAAAAAAATTAAAAAAATTAAAAAAATAAACAAAAAATTCGACAATACAGAATTTAGTAAAATAAAAAATAAGATTAATTTTGAGTTAACAAATGATCAAAAAATTGCGATTGAACAAATTAATAATGATTTAAAATCAAATCAAAAAATGTTTAGACTTTTGCAAGGTGATGTGGGTAGTGGAAAAACTATTGTTGCATTGATTGCTTCTGCTAATGTTATTTCAAGTGGTTTTCAAGTCTGTCTAATGGCACCAACAGAAATACTTGCCAAGCAACACTATAATCTTGCAAATAGATTGTTTGATAAAGATATAAATATTAAAATTTTAACCAGTAAAAATGAATACAGAGAAAGAAAAGAAATTCTTAAAGATTTAAATAATAATCATATTAATTTTCTAATTGGAACACACTCTCTTTTTCAAGAAAAAATCAAATATAACAATCTTGGTTTAATAATTATTGATGAACAACATAAGTTTGGAGTTAAACAAAGAAAAAAACTTTCAGATAAAGGAGGTAAAAATTGTGATGTGTTAGTTATGTCAGCAACACCTATTCCTAGAACAATGATAATGACAGTTTTTGGAGATATGGATACATCAATAATAAAAAATAAACCTAAAAATCGTAAAGAGATCAAAACTTATAGCAAATTAGAAACTAAAACTGACGAGGTTATAAAATTTGTTAAAAAACAAATTAACCAAAAAAACCAAGTTTTTTGGGTATGTCCTTTGATAGAAGAGTCCAAAAAGGTAGATCATCAATCTTCTGTAAAAAGATATGAAAATTTAAAAAAAATATTTAAAAATAAAGTTGGTCTTTTACATGGTGCGTTGGATAAAGAAGAAAAAAACAATATCTTGATAAACTTTTTAAATAGAAAAATCGACATATTAGTTTCTACGACTGTTATTGAGGTTGGAATTGATTTTCCTAACGCAAATTTAATAATTATTGAAAATGCTAATAAGTTTGGACTATCACAATTACATCAATTAAGAGGGAGAGTTGGCCGTGGTGATAAAGAATCTTATTGTATTTTATTGTTTAAATCTAATTTAAGCGAAAATGCAAAGAAAAGAATAAATATTTTAAAAAACTCAAGTGATGGTTTTAAAATATCAGAAGAGGATATGAAATTACGAGGTTATGGAGATCTTCTTGGTTTTAAACAAAGTGGATTACAAAGCTTCAGGCTAGCTGATCCAATTTTAAATGAAGATCTTTTTTTACTAGCAGAAAAAGAGGTTAAAAAAATAGAATTAGAAGATCAAAATCTAAGTAAATATATGACACTTTTAAAGTTATACGATCGGGCTGATATTTTAAATGATCTTGTTTAATTCTTTGGATTAGAAGTGCCAGCGGAGACAATAAACTTTGAAGCTTCTTCAAAACTCATATCTAAATATATAACTTCTTTTTTTGGAAACATTAATAAAAAACCACTTGTTGGATTAGGTGTCGTTGGTACAAAAACATTAACTAATTTAGTATTTGTTTTTTTGGTAATTTCTCCTTTATTATCTTTTGTAGCAAAACCTACTGCCCATGAACCTTTGCTTGGATACTGAACTAACACTACACTTTTTTTTTTACCTTTTGTGTTTGCAAATGACTCGGTCATTTGGCCTATAGCCGAATATATGGTTCTAAGAAAAGGTATTTTTTTTAATAAATCATTTATTAATTTTAAAATTCTTTTTCCAATAAATGATAGAGAGATAAAACCGATTAAAGTAATAAAAATTATAGATATAGCGATTTCTAGACCAGGTATTGAAAACGGTAAATAACTATTTGGATTAATTTCTTCAGGTATCAGTTTGGATGAAACAGACACTAAAAATAATGTTAAATATAAAGTAAATCCTAGCGGAACTAAAACTATTATTCCTGTAATAAAATAGTTTCTCAATCTTGCGATGAAAAATGGTTTTTTTATTCTAATTTTTTTCATAATAAAAGTTGCTAATATATAGCAAATATTTTGATTAAATCGAGCATATCATTAAATATAATATTGTTCTTTATATCAATTATTAATAAATTCAGCTAAATTAAATAAATGGATAGAAGGTTTTTTTTACAAGCTCTCGGCTGTGGCTGTTTATCTTTAGGAATTTCTTCATGTACCACAGTGCCTATTACCGATAGAAGGCAATTAAAATTAATCCCAGAATCTAAACTTAATGCTCAAGCTGCAAAAATTTATGAGAAAGTTAAAGAAAAAGAAAAATTAAGCGACGATATTAATAAACTTAATGAAATAAAAGACATAGGTAAAAGAATTGAATATTCAATAAGTGAGTATTTTGAAAGATCAAACGTAGAAGATCCTACTATTGGATTCGATTGGGAATATATTTTAATAGATGATAAAAAAGTTAAAAATGCCTGGTGTATGCCAGGTGGTAAAATTGCTGTTTACACCGGAATATTAGATGTTACAAAAAATACTAACGGTCTTGCGGCTGTTATGGGTCATGAAATTGCACATGCTGTTGCCAAACATTCTATTGAAAGAGCAAGTCGTAATGTTGCTACAAATGTTGTTTTGCAAGTTACCGATATTTTATCTGGAGGTAAACTTTCAACAGTAAATAGAACTACTGGTATGAATACCGTTGGCTTATTAACCCAGATGGGCATACTAAATCCATTTAGCAGAAAACAAGAAAGTGAAGCCGATTATTTAGGGTTAATATTTTCATCATTGTCAGGTTATGATATTAGGGAAGCTCCAAAACTTTGGGAAAGAATGAAGAAATCTCAAAAAGGTAAAGAGCCACCAGAATTTATGAGCACTCACCCATCATCAGATAATAGAATTAAAAAACTTAATGATTGGATGAATGAAGTTACAATAAAATATCCACCAATTAAACAAACTTAAGATTATTTAGTGGTGAGCCCTGTTGGACTCGAACCAACGACCCATTCCTTAAAAGGGAATTGCTCTACCAACTGAGCTAAGGGCCCAACGACGCTTCTTATATTGATTTTTTTTATTTAATCAATCTTAAATATTATAGCTTATTAATATATTTATCGTGAAATTGATGAAATGTACCATTTTTAATATTTTTTCTAATTACACTCATTAACTCTTGGTAAAAATTAATATTATGTAACGTTAATAGCATTGATCCAAGCATTTCATTTGTATTAAATAAATGATTTAGATAATTTTTTGAATACTTGTTTAAACCAAAATTACTTGTATTAATATCCAGAGGGTCATTATCATTTTGATATTTTGCATTACGGATATTTATTCGTCCATTCCATGTAAAAGCTAAGCCAGTTCTTCCAGAACGTGTTGGCAAAACACAATCAAACATATCAATGCCTCTTTTTACAGCTCCCAATATATCAGATGGAGTTCCTACGCCCATTAAATATCTTGGCTTATCATTTGGCATCAAATTTGTTATATCATCTAAAACATTAAACATTTCTTTTTGACTTTCTCCTACCGCTAAACCACCAACAGCATATCCATTAAAATCAATATCTAGTAACTGTTCTAAGGAATTAATTCTTAAATCTTTGAACAAACCTCCTTGGATTATTCCAAAAATAGCTTTCTGAACATTAACACCAAAAGCTTTTTTTGATCTATCTGCCCAATACATTGATAAATCCATGGATTTCTTAATTTTCTTATAATCATTACTGTTTTTTGGACATTCATCCATTACCATCACAATGTCTGAATTAAGAGATTTTTGAACTCTTATACTTTCTTCAGGACTTAAAATAAATTTTTTACCATCTATGTGAGATTGAAATATTGCTCCTTTTTCTCTATCAATTTTATTAAGTTTGGATAGTGACATTACTTGGAAGCCGCCTGAGTCAGTAAGTATAGGCAATTTGCAATTCATGAATTGATGTAAGCCTCCCAATGATTCTATTCTTTCGACGCCAGGTCTAAGCATTAAATGATAAGTGTTTGATAGTATAATCTCGCTACCAGTTTTAATTATATCGTCAATAAATGTGCCTTTAATTGTTGCTTGAGTGCCTACAGGCATGAAAACAGGCGTATGTATATTTCCTCTGTAAGTTTCTATTAAACCTGTCCTTGCTTGATTATCTTTTTCTGTAACATTAAAAGTAAACTTTTTTAATGTCATTAATGTTTTAATTACAAAGATTTAAAACTTATAATTTTATCTGGATCAGAAACAGCCCCGTTTTGACCATTACCTCTTTTAATTTTATCAACATGTTCCATTCCTTCAATTACTTTTCCAAATACAGTATAATTTCTATCTAAAAAAAGAGCTGGCTGAAAGCATATAAAGAATTGACTATTAGCACTATTTGGATCAGATGATCTTGCCATAGAAATAGTTCCTTTCTCATGAGGCAAATCATTAAACTCTGCAGGTAAATCTGGCAAATCAGAACCACCCATACCAGCTCTTTTTAAATCAAAATTTTTTGAAGAAGAATTTCCAAATTTAACATCACCTGTCTGAGCCATAAACCCATCAATAACTCTATGAAAAACAACATTGTCATACGATCCATCGTTTGCAAGTTTCTTTATTCTCTCAACATGTTTTGGCGCCACGTCTGCAAACAATTCAATTTTTACATCTCCAGATTTAAGTTTTAATATCATTATATTCTCCTTTGAATAAGCGTTGTTGAAAAATATCAAGCTAATAATAAATATTATATTAACTAAATATTTATTCATATTTTTTTTTTAATGAATTAATTGTACTTTTTGTTGTAAATTTTTTTATATCGCCATTTAGTTCAGCAATTTCCTTTATAAGTCTTGATGAAATGATTTGATTTTTAACATCAGACATTAAAAAAATTGTTTCAATTTTATTATTAAGCTTCCTATTCATGCCAGCTAATTGAAATTCATATTCAAAATCTGAAGCTGCTCTTAAACCTCTTAAAATAATATTTGATTTATATTTTTTACATAATTCTGTGGTTAGAGAATTAAATGAAATTACTTTTATTTTATTTTTATTAAACTTTAGATCTGAAAAAAGAGCTTTGTTTACAATTTCAATTCTTTCGTCAGCTGAAAATAGATAGTTTTTTTGGTTACCATTAGATATGGCAACAATTATTTTATCAAAAATTTTTAAAGATTTTTGTATTACATCAATATGACCATAAGTGATTGGATCGAAGGTGCCGGGATATATAGAGGTTTTTTTCATTAAATTAAATTATCATCAATTTTAATTGCAGAAACTACTTTTTCTTCTCCAGAAAGTTTAATTATTCTAACACCCTGAGTGTTTCTTCCGGCAACTCTAATTTCTTTTACCGATGTTCTAATTACCCTACCTTTGTTTGTAGAGATTAGTATTTCGTCACCTTCATTAACTGGGAAAGAAGACGAAACATTGCCATTTCTTGAAGAATTAATTATTCCTATAATTCCTTTTCCACCTCTATTGGTCACTCTATAATCATTATGATCAGTTCTTTTACCATAACCATTTTCAGTTATTGATAATATAAATTTTTCTTTAGCTTTTAACTCGGCTTTTTGATTTTTATCTAATTTTCCATTTTTTTTAATATTATCGTGGTTAATTATTGATAAAGAAACAATATGATCATTTTGTAGTAAGTTAATACCTCTAATGCCTTTAGAAGATCTTCCTTTAAAAACTCTAAGTTTTTTTGATTCAAATCTGATACATTTACCTAGCTTAGTGCTTAAAATAACATCTTGATCATCTTTGCAAATTTTAACTCCAACTATTTTATCATTACCATCTAATTTCATTGCAATTTTACCTGACGTATTTATTGAAGAAAAATCTTCTAGGTTATTTTTTCTAATTTTACCATTTGAAGTAGCAAAAATGATATACATGCCTTTCGAGTCAGTAGTTTGATCAGGATAAGGCATAATTGAACTAATAGATTGATGATTTTTTAGCGGCAATATATTAAATAAAGATTTACCTCTTGAAATTGATGAGCCCTCAGGAATTTTCCACGCTTTAACACGGTAAACTAGTCCCTCTGTGGAAAAGAATAATACCTTAGTGTGTGTATTTACAGATAAAGTTTGAACTACGGAATCCTCGTCTCTAGTGACAATTCCTGTTTTGCCTTTGCCGCCTCTTTTTTGTTGTTTAACAGTTTTAAGTGCTCCTCTTTTTATATATCCTTGTAAAGTAACTGTTATTATAACGCTTTCTTTCTGAATAGTTTCTTCGATATCATAATTCAATATTGCATCAATTATTTGAGTTCTTCTAGGAACTGAAAATTTTTCTTTTATTGATTTTAATTCGTTACTTATGACTTTAAGTAATTCTTTCTTAGAATTTAAAATTTTTTTATAATGTGTTATTAAATCTGACAATTTATTGATTTCTAATTCTATTTCATTAATTCCAAGAGCAGTTAATTTTTGAAGTCTTAATTCTAAAATAGCGTTTACTTGTGGCTCAGTAATAACATATTGGGATGTACTTTTTTTATTTTCAATTAACTTAATAAATTTTTGAGACTTTGAGGTTTTCCATTTGTTTTTTAGTAAAATTTTCTTTGCTTCATCTGGATTTTTTGATGCACGAATAATTTTTATAATTTTATCTAAATTTTCTACAGAAATTGACAATCCAATTAAAATATGCGCCCTGTCTTCAGCTTTTTTTAAATCAAATTTTGTTTTGTTAATTACAACATCTTCTCTAAAAATTAAAAATTCCTCTAAAAATTCTTTAAGGTTACAAGTTTTCGGCTTGTTGTTTACTATTGCTAAAGTGTTAAAACCAAAAGAACTTTCAATAGAAGTGTATTTAAATAGTTGTCTCTTGACTGTTTCTGGCTCTACACCTGATCTTAAATCTATAGCAACCCTTATCCCCTCTCTATTCGATTCATCCCTAATATCTCTTATTCCTTCTATTTTTTTATTTCTGACTAAATCAGCTATTCTTTCATTTAATATTGATTTATTTACTTGGTATGGGATGGATGTAATTACAAGTCTATCTCTATTATTTTTTAAATTTTCTACTGCAATTTCACCTCTTATTTTGAATGAACCTCTTCCACTTTTATAACCTTCTTTTATAATATTTTTTCCAATAATAATACCACCAGTGGGAAAATCTGGTCCTGGAATATGTTTCATTAATTCTTTAATTTTTATGTCTTTGTTATTAATCAATGCAAGAGTTCCATCTATAATTTCACCTAAATTATGTGGAGGAATACTTGTAGCCATACCTACAGCAATACCTCCCGCGCCATTTACAAGTAAATTTGGATATTGAGCAGGAAGAACCACTGGTTCTTTTTCGGTTTCATCATAATTGCTTTTAAATTCAACAGTATTTTTTTCTATATCATCAATTAAGAATTGAGAAATTTTAGCTAATTTGGTTTCAGTATATCTCATGGCTGCTGGCGGATCTCCATCAATAGAACCAAAATTTCCTTGTCCGTCAATAAGTGGTAAGCTCATTGAAAAGTCTTGAACCATTCTTACCAAGGCATCATAAACGGCTTGATCGCCATGTGGGTGATATTTACCAATAACGTCTCCGACTATTCTTGCAGACTTTCTGAATTGTTTTGACCAATCAAATCCGCCTTTAAGCATTGCAAAAATTATTCTTCTATGAACTGGTTTTAATCCATCTCTTACATCTGGAAGTGCCCTACTAATTATTACACTCATTGCATAAGATAAATATGATGAACTCATTTCATCATACATCGTGATTGATTTTATATTTTGATTTTTAGAAATTTCGTCTTTTTGCATAAAAACTAAAATGGAATATCGTCATCCAATTCGTTTTGTGATGGTTGAACATCTTGATCAAATTTCTGTTTATTGTCTTGAGAAGCTATAGAGCTTTGATTTCCACCACCAAGCATAGTTAATGAAGAATTGAAACCTTGAATCACAACTTCTGTTGAATATTTGTCTTGTCCACTTTTTTCATCTTTCCATTTTCTTGTGTTTAGCTGACCCTCAATATAAACTTGGGCACCTTTTTTTAAATATTGTTGAACTACGTTTACAAGACCTTCATTAAAAACTACCACTCTATGCCATTCAGTTTTTTCTTTTTTTTCACCCGTATTCTTATCTTTCCACGATTGACTGGTAGCCAAGCTCAATCTTGCCACGCTTTTACCATTAACCATTTGTTTAACTTCTGGGTCTGCGCCTAAACGCCCTATCAATAATACTTTATTTAAGCTTCCTGCCATAAAATTTAAATTTTTTTGATTTGATTTTTATATATATATATCACAATTTTACTTGAATATTAATTTAATTAAATTAAAGCAACAAAAATTATGATCAAAAAGATAGTTATTAAAGGTGCAAAAGAACATAATTTGAAGAATATTTCTCTAGAGATTCCAAAGGACAAATTTGTCGTCATAACAGGTCTCTCTGGATCGGGAAAATCATCTTTAGCATTTGATACAATTTACGCAGAAGGTCAAAGAAGATATGTAGAAAGTTTGTCTGCATATGCAAGGCAATTTTTAGATAAAATGAAAAAACCAAAAGTTGACTTGATCGAAGGTCTCAGTCCAGCTATATCAATTGAGCAAAAAAATACTTCCAAAAATCCAAGATCAACTGTTGCAACTGTAACTGAAATTTATGATTACATGAGAGTTTTATATGCAAGAGCTGGAATACCATACTCACCATTCACAGGAAAGCCTATAACATCACAAACTATTTCTCAAATTGTTGATAAAATTAAAGTACTACCAAAGAAATCAACAATATATTTATATGCACCAGTGGTCAGAGGTCGTAAAGGAGAATATAAAAAAGATATTTTATCTTACAAAAAAAGAGGTTTTAGAAAAATTAAAATAGACAACAAGTTATATGAAATTGATAATGTACCGGAATTAAATAAAAAAATTAAACATGATTTATCGGTACTAGTAGATCGCATAGTAATAAATTCTTCGCTAGGAAATAGATTGGCAGAAAGTGTTGAGACTGCAGTAAATTTGGCAAATGGATTATTGTATATAGAATACGAAAACGAAACATTGCCAAAAAAATTTAGAAAAATAGAAAAAATAATTTTCTCAACAAAATTTGCATGTCCTGAAAGTGGATTTACAATTGAAGAAATTGAACCAAGATTATTTTCATTTAACAGTCCTTATGGTGCATGTGAAGAGTGCGATGGAATTGGTGTAAAGTTAAATGTTGATGCAAATCTAGTTGTTCCCAATGAGAAAAAAACAATTGCTGATGGAGCTATTATTCCATGGGCAAAATCAACAACGTTGTATTATGCTCAAACATTATCTTCTTTGTCAAAACATTACGGTTTTCCTTTAGATCAAAAGTGGGAAAAATTATCAAAAAAAATAAAGGATATCATTCTTTATGGTTCAGATGATGAAGAAATTAAATTTAGTTATGATGATGGATATGAAAAATATTCTCATAAAAAAACTTTTGAAGGCGTTATTAATAATTTAGAAAGAAGATATTTAGAAACTGATAGTGACTGGAAAAGAGAAGAAATTGCACAATATCAATCAGATACAAAATGCGAAAGATGTAATGGTTATAGGTTAAAAGAAGAAGCTTTGTGTGTAAAAATTGACAATTTGAATATTAGTGAAGTAACAGAAAAATCGATATTGGATGCTATAGATTGGTTTAAATCACTAGAAAAAAAATTAGATAGTACACAATTAAAAATAGCTGAACATATATTAAAAGAAATAAATGAAAGACTCGATTTTTTACTAAATGTTGGTCTTGATTATCTTAGTCTTTCAAGAGAGTCAGGAACTTTATCTGGCGGAGAGTCTCAAAGAATAAGATTAGCTTCGCAAATAGGCTCGGGTCTTACTGGAGTTTTGTATGTTTTGGATGAACCATCTATTGGATTGCATCAAAAAGATAACGTGAAATTAATTAACGCATTGAAAAGATTAAGAGATTTA
>Ga0315339_1002431_pt1 | contig 14177 bp, 16 predicted proteins | sample ASW17metaG_FD_204514 | JGI IMG/M metagenome (GOLD analysis project Ga0315339, IMG submission 204514) | Ammonia-oxidizing marine archaeal communities from Pacific Ocean, United States - ASW #17 | ecosystem: Environmental > Aquatic > Marine > Oceanic | place: USA: California | collected 2016-12-05
GTCACAGGAATCGCCGCCGATCGCTGGGGACGTCACATCATCGCCACGACGAGCTACGTTCTGACTATGACCGGCGTATTGGCGCTGGTCCTACTGCCCCAGGCGCCCGCTGCCGCGGCGATCCTGGTGTTCGTGGTGTGCTTTGGCCTGTCACTGGGCGTGCGCAGCCCCATCATCGCCACCCTTTCCGCGCAACTCTTCCGGGGCCGCGGCATGGCGTCGATTTACGGTTCGATCCTGACCGGTCTGGGCGTTGGCGCCGGGGCCGGGAGCTGGATCGCCGGGACACTCCACGACGCCACGGGCAGCTACGACGCCATCTTCATCCTGTCATTCGCGGCAATTTTTATCGGCATTGGATTGTTCTGGCTGGTACCCGAGATGCGCATGGCTGGGACGCGCGGCCGGCGTTAGTCGTCCTTGCCGGCGGGCTTGCCGACGATGACTTCGTTGGCGAGGGTATGGTCGATCTCACCGATGCGCTTGAGTACGAATTCGGGCAACTTGGCGTATTCACGCGCGAAGTTCTTGTTGACCTCTTCGACATGCAGCGCGGCCAGACTGGCGCCCGTGCAGTCACCATCGACGATGAAGGGCCCGAAGTTTTCGACCTCGAGCAGCCACATGGCCTCGGGCAGACCGAGCTCCTCCTTCCAGTAGACGTCGATGACTCTTTTTACTGCACGGCCGTAGAGTGCGGCGATGCCGTAGCCCACGGTCGTCAGGAATACGGTGCCGGTCTTGGCAAATATGTCCTCGTATACCCATTTGTCCATCCCGCCCTTGCCGATGATGGCGCGGATGCCGAAACGCTCGATGTAATCGGGTACATATTTCCAATAGCGGAAACTGGCCGTGGCCTGAATTGAGGAGAGCCGGTATTCGCCGGGTGCGTCCTCGACCGCGGCAGGGGCGCCATGCATCTGCACGTTGCTCTCGGTCGCGAGATCGATAGGCGGCACATTCTGGCCTTCCAGAACGTGCTGGTAAACCTGAGCCCGGCCCGTGTGGACTTTACCGTCGAGATAGACCGTGTCGCCAATGCGCAGCATCTTTACATCGTCTTCGCTGAGCGGAATGGAGAGCCTGTAGATTGCCATGACGTCTCTCCCCCTTACTCGACACCGAGACGGCGCGAGTATTCCGAGAACCAGGAGGGCACCGCCCGGGCCTCGGTACGGCCGTCCATGTAGACGCGAACCACGCCCCGGCGTGAAGCCTGACAGAGTTGGTGGATGCCGAGCGGCGTCAACGCACTGTGGGTGTAGGCGATCTCGACGTGCACGTCGGTGGCGTAACCGGCGGTGCCAACGTAGCCCATGGCGCCGATGCCGAGCGAGTTGGCCATTTCCAAAAGCTCTTCCTCCAACGCCGCGACGTCGGGGTCGGGATGGCGGTCGCCGATCGGCCGAAGCTGCGCGGCCTGCTTGGCGATGCTGAAGGATTGGTCCTTGGTGCCCCCGAGGCCGACGCCGATGATCACTGGCGGACAGGTCAATCCCCTGCGGCCGAATTCTGCGATGGCGTCGAGCACGGCCTTGCGGATGCCCGGCAGTCCGTCGCCATCGACCAGCATGCGGAAATCGGTCCCAAAGGCGCCACCCTTATGGACGGCACAGAGTTCGATGTAATCCGCGTCGGGCTCGACCCGATACTCGATGTTGGGCGCAAACACACCCACGTTGTTTCCCGGATTGCGCCGCGTGATCGGGTGGCAGCGGTTCGAGCGCAGCGCCAGGTCGTTTGTGATCCGTGCCGTGGCGCGGCGAACGGCCCGTTCGAGCGAGACCAATCCTCCGGCGATGGCGGTCTCGTTACCGATAACAGCGTAGAACCGCGGCACGCCGACATCAGCACAGACCGGGCGCTGATCTTCCTGCGCGACGTGAAAGTTATCGACGATCGCCTCAAGGACCCGTTTTGGCAGCTCCTCCATCTCGCTATCGCGCATCCCGACAAAGGCCTGCTTGACGTCGTCGGGCAACGTCGTTGCCGCAAGGCGGTGCGCCTCATAAGCCGCCTCTTCAAGCAATCCTTCGGGAATGCCACCGCCCGTGGCAAACGACAGCATATCTCCCAGTCCACCTGTGGTATCCGTCATATCCGCCCTCATCTGTCAAAATGATGCGACCAGCTTGGGCGCTCAGCCGATCGAACACAAGAGTTGGAGATGAGATTTCGGCCGAGGCAGCGCAAGGCTGGGGTTGGACCTCAGGTCCGACCCCAAACAACGCCACTACTCGCCGATGTGGATTCCCGCGTGGGGCAGAATCGTCTCGCGTACCAACACGATGTCCTCGCGCGGGAGTGTAACGGTGAGCTTGCAGTTGCGTATCCAGGTGAATAAATGTTCGTGCAGTTCGGCGCGCTCGGATGCGTAATCGGGATCGGTGCCGAGATCGTACAACTCCCCGGGGTCTTCCTGAAGATCGAAGAGTTGCGGCGGGAAACCCTCCCAGAGGATGTATTTAAAGCGCTCACCGCGGGCCATGTAGCCCCGGCACTTGCGGGGATCCTGGCCCAATGCCACCCGCGCGTCGCGGAATACGTAATCCATCCCCGAGACGGCGATATCACGCCAGGTGCCACCGGACTCTCCACGGATCGTGGGCACGAGCGAGAGACCTTCGAGCAGATGGTCCGGCGCCGGTGCCCCGACTGCCTCGAGGAATGTCAGCACGAAATCGACACCTTCCATCAGCCGGTCGTCCGTCGTGTCCCGGGTGGCCTTCGCAGCCGAATTGGGGTCGTAGATGATCAGCGGAATTCGCGTCGAGGGCTCATGATAGAGCTCCTTCTCGTCGAGCCAGTGATCACCCAGATAATTGCCATGGTCGGAGGTAAAGACGGCCAGGGTATCTTCTATGCGGCCGGTCTTCTCCAGCGGCTGGAATACCCAGCCCAGGTGATCGGTCAAAGCCTGGCACACGAGATGCGCGCCTTCAAGCTCCGCCGCGCTACGCATCACCGGGATGCAGTATTCGACGCCGTATATGTCGCGGTAGGGCGCGGGCGCCATGTAGGGTCAGTACGGTTTGATGTAGCTGAGGTGCAGGAACCCGGGGTTGTCGCCCTGACCGCGGATAAACTCGATGCCGACATCGGTGGTATAGGCGGTCTTCGAATGCTCTTCGCTGACCCGGGCGGGCAGATGGCAATTCCGCGCGTGCCAGCCGCTGAGCAGCTCGCCGTCCGGCCCCTCTCCTGAGACCACGAAGTCCTCCCACTGGTCGGCGCTGTCGTACCCGTGCTCACCCAGATAAGTAACGTAGGGATGTCCGGGCTCCGGATCGGAATGGCCATCGTAGCGGTTGATGACTTCGAAGCCGCCGTTCATCAGGTTGCGACCTGGAACGGTATTGGGGCCGATGCCGAAGTGGGCCATGGCCAGTTCGTCCGGGCGGTGATGGGTCTTGCCGTCGGGGGCGACGGACGAGCCGTGAACCCGCGGCAGATCGCCGAGCAACTGTTCGCGGATCGACAACGGGACGAAGTTCCACACCGAGCCGTGGCTGAACATCGATCGGCCGGTATAGAAGAGATTCCCGCGCGGGCCCGCAGAGAGGTGCCGGTGTGTAGGTCACGCCGCGCTTCGCCAGGCCGTCGATATTGGGTGTCTACAACGTTGGGTGGCCATAGCAGGACAGATTGTCGGCGCGTAGTTGGTCCAATATATTAAAGAGCACGTTTTTGACGCCGGTCATGTCTTAAAATTTTCTCTTCACGGCACTGATTCCAGTTCGCGCACCCATCCTAGGTGGGTGCGCCGATAAATTCACTGCTGAAGTTCTAACGGGCCGTATGGCAAGGGCTTACAATTTTTTAAGATCGTGGTAGACCGGATAAGTCGTTTGCTGCACCATCCGCAAATCGAAACAAGAAAACCGTTACAGAACATTCAATCCAGGGAGGAACGCATGAAGCTCTTCGATAGGAAAAGCCTGCTCACGGCCGGCGCGGCAAGCGTGATGCTTGTAGCCGCTGCGGCAGTGCCGGCAAAGGCAGAGGTTGGTACGGTCAATGTGGCCCAGCAGTTTGGATTGCTATACGTGCCGTTGCACGTGGTGCTGGAGCATAATCTCGTGGACAAGCACGCCAAAGCGATCGGCCTGGCACCACCCCAGATAAAGCTGTTCAAGATTAGTGGTGGAGCCAATATCAATAAGGCACTGCTCGCCAAAACGATCGATTTCGGCGCGCACGGCGTCGGCCCGGCGCTCAAACTCTGGGGCAAGACCGGGGGCAGGTTCAAGATCGCGAGCGGCATGGCCGACATGCCCCTAAAGCTCAACTCCAACGATCCGAACATCAAGACGGTCGAAGACTACCTGAACGCCCAGGACCACAAGATCGCCACCCCTGCCGCCAAGGTTTCGATCCAGGCCGTGACCTTGCAGATGTACGCGGACCGGAAATGGGGCGATCCGCACAAGCTCGATCACTTGGTCGTCTCGATGAAGCACCCCATCGCGCTCGCCGCCATCATGTCAGGCGGACAGACTGTAAAGAGCCACTTTGCCACCCTGCCCTATTCGTACCAGGAACTGAAGAGCGGCAAGGCCCATAACGTCATCACGTCGTACGATATCCTGGGGGGTCAGCACTCAGTGCTGGTGATGAGCGCGAGCCAAGTGTTCAAGGACGCCAATCCTAAGACCTACGAAGCGGTGCTCAACGCCTACAACGAGGCTTTTGAGTGGGTGAATGCCAATCCTGTAGCCGCCGCCGAGCTGTACATCAAGTACACCAAGACCAAACTCGATCCGGACCTGGTGAAGGCGATGCTGACGGACAAGAGCGAAATCTCGTTCGATCCGTTGCCAAAGCACACCATGAAGTATGCCAACTTCCTGCATAAGATTGGCGACATTCCCAAGGCGAACAGCTGGAAGGATTACTACTTCGAAAACAACCACCACATGGACGGTAGCTAGAAGTGTCAACCAGCGCTGAATTGGCCGCGGAGGCGGCGGGAATCACTCCCGCCGTTTCTACGGTCGAACCGGTTCTCGACGTCGACGGGGTCACGCTCCAGTATAAGACTAAGGAGCACCTGATCACCGCGACCTACCGGGTCAGTTTCCAGACCTTTCCGGCGGACCGCTTCGTCATCCTGGGGCCTTCGGGTTGCGGAAAATCGACGCTGTTGAAGGGGATCGCCGGCTACCTGCACCCGGTTGAAGGGCAGATGCGCCTCAAGGGGAACGTCATCCGGGATCCCGGACCTGACCGTTGCATGGTCTTTCAGGAATTCGACCAGCTCCTGCCCTGGAAGACGGTGATGGGCAACATCACATTTGCGCTGCTCAATGGCGGCAAGTGCAAGACCCGGAACGAAGCCAAGGAACTCGCTTCTGAATACATCCACAAGGTGAAGCTCGACCGTTTCGAAGACACCTATCCGCACATGCTGTCGGGCGGCATGAAACAGCGGGTGGCGATTGCCCGCGCCATGGCCATGGAACCCGACATCCTGCTGATGGACGAGCCGTTTGCCGCGCTCGATGCACTGACCCGCCGCCAAATGCAGGAGGAACTTCTGCAGCTCTGGGATGACACGCGCTTCACCGTGATCTTCGTCACCCACTCGATCGAAGAGGCCGTGATCGTCGGCAGCCGCATCCTCATCATGTCCCCACATCCAGGCCAGGTGAAAGCCGAAGTCAACGCCCATCAACTCAGCCACGCCGACGTCGGCAGTGACGACTTCTCAACCTTGCAGACCCGCATTCACGAGATGATTTTCGCGGACCGGGTCCTCGAAGAAGAAACCCAACCCCAGCATGTCTGACCACACGAACCAACCCTATTTCAGGGAGGAGTTTGAGGGAGACGAAATCGGCGAGGCCGTCATTGGCGACATCGAACGGCGGCTTTCCGTTTGGGAGCGGGTTTCGAACATCGATGCGGTCCGCAAGCTCAGCGTGCTGGTGACCCTCATCGTGGCGTGGGAGCTCTACACGCGCATCAGCGACATCAACGAATTGATGTTTCCTACCTTCTCGGCCACCGGCGCGGCGCTGTTCAGCGCAGTGTTTTACGAGGGCCTGCTGACCAATGTCTGGAACTCGCTCAGCCTGCTGGTCATGGGCTATGGAATTGGCATCGGCATCGCGGCGGTGCTGGTGGTGTTCGGGGTCTGGACGCGGTTCGGCAGCGACGTGCTGACGACTTTGACCGCCATGCTCAATCCGCTGCCGGCGATCGCGTTGCTGCCGATGGCCATGCTCTGGTTCGGCCTTGGCCCCGCAGCGATCGTCTTTACACTGTTGCACTCGATCATCTGGCCGGTGGCCCTCAACACCCATGCTGGATTCATGGGCGTCAGCGAAACCCAGCGCATGGTGGGCCGCAATTACGGCCTGAAGGGTCTGCCCTACATTTACAAGATCCTCATCCCAGCGGCGTTCCCGTCGATCTTGACAGGTCTGCGCATCGGCTGGGCCTTCGCCTGGCGTACGCTAATCGCGGCCGAACTCGTCTTCGGCGGCCAGGTCGCGGACACCTCGGGCCAGCTTGGCGCCGAAGGTGCAAATGCCGGCGGTCTTGGCTGGATGATCTTCGAGAACCTGATGGAAAACCAGACGCCCTATGTGTTCGCCGGGCTCTTTGCGGTGATCCTCGTCGGGATCATCCTCGAGAATGGGTTCTTCCGTGCCATTGAAGACCGGACGATTCGCCGATGGGGCATGCAAGTCGCGTGACCGATCAAGTGACAGAAATCACCATCCGTCCCGAATTCGAGGTCAGCGCGCTCGAAACGGCGACGGATGTCGACGTCGAACGCCGCCTGTCCTTGTTCGAGCGCATTTCCAATATCAATGCGATCCGCAAGCTCTCCATTCTCCTCGGACTGGTCGTGCTGTGGGAGGCCTATACCCGGATCGTGGACGTCGAGCCGCTGTTGTTCCCGACCTTCTCGGATAGTGCCTTCGTCCTGTGGGAGACGCTGCTGAGCGGCCTGATGTTGGAGAAGATCTGGGTTACGCTCTACGTTCTGACCCTGGGGTACGTAGCAGGTGTATTCTTGGCGGCGGCGCTCCTGGTGTTTGCCGTGATGTCGCGTATCGGCAGCGATTTTCTCAGCACCATGACGGCGATGTTCCAGCCCTTGCCGGCGATCTCGCTGTTGCCACTGGCCATGCTGTGGTTCGGCCTGGGCGTGCCTAGCCTAGTCTTCGTCACCATCCATTCGGTGCTGTGGGCGGTGGCGCTCAGCACCCATACCGGCTTCATGTCGGTGAGCGAGACCTTGCGCATGGTCGGCCGCAACTACGGACTGCGCGGCGTCCCCTACGTGTTTATGATCCTGGTGCCGGCCGCGTTCTCCTCGATCCTGACGGGGCTCAAGGTCGGCTGGGCCTTTGCCTGGCGCACCTTGATCGGGGCCGAGCTCGTGTTCGGCGCTGCCTCGGGCGAAGGCGGGCTGGGCTGGATGATCTTCGAGAAAGGCGACAATCTCGAGACACCGTACGTGTTCGCGGCGCTTTTCACGGTCATCATCATCGGTCTTCTGGTCGAGAACATAATTTTCCGCAATGTCGAGATCAGCACCATCCAGAAGTGGGGCATGCAGCGCTGACATCCGTCAGCGGCTGATTCGCCATGGATGTGACAACGGTGCCGGCCGAGGTCCGGGAAAAGCTAGACCATCCCGTCATCGACCCCGATGGGCACATGATGGAGCACGTGCCGGTATTCCTGCAGTTTCTTGAGGAGGTCGGCGGGTCCAGCGCGGTCGAACGCTTCAAGGTGCGGTCACTGTAATCGCACGAAAACAGCTGGCACACGATGACGCCGGAGGAGCGGCGCTACCGCCGTATGCCCCCGGGCGCCGTTCTGGCAAAGCCCCGCCGCCAACACGCAGGATCGCGCCTCGGCCATGCTGCCTGGCCTGCTGCGCGCGCGCCTGGATGAGCTCGGCTTCGACTTCTCGATCGTCTACCCCACACTCGGGTTCTACCTGATCGATGAGACCGACGACGACGTTCGCCGCGAGGGCTGCCGGGCGCACAATGCTATGGGGGCGGAACTGTTCCGCCCCCATGCGGACCGCCTGACCCCGGCGGGGGGAGGCGATCACCGAGCTCGAGTACGCGGTGAACACGCTCGGCCACAAGACCGTGATGGTCTGCAACCTGGTGCATCGTCCAGTTGCCGCGGTGCGGGACGCCGCGCCGGAGGTCGCCCATCTGGGGACCCGGACGGACCCCTTGGCACTCGACTGTGAATACGACTACGACCCGTTCTGGACGCGCTGCCGCGATTTGGGCGTGGCCGTGACCGTCCACTCCCGCGGGCAGCAACGCAACGCCCGGCGGTGCCTGGGAGAAGCGGCACCCCGGTGTGATCGACAACCTCAATCCCGCGAATATCGACCTCGATGCCATGGAGCGCTACTTCGCCGAATTCGGCGGCGACCGCTTTGCCGGTACCCTGGAGCGGCGCGACGACGATCCCACCTGACAAACGTTGATCTCGGCGGGCCGGTTAGCGCCGATACGACGGAACAGATCCGGATGGCGCTCTGCGAGCACGGCGTGCTGACGTTTCCAGGGCAGGAGATGTCAGCGGAGGCGTAGGTCGCGCTGACCCGGCATCTTGGGGAGCCCGAGGTGCATGTACTCTCCGATTTAACGCTGCCGGGCCTGCCGGAAGTCTTCATTGTCTCCAACGTGCGCAAGGGCGGCAAGCCGGTAGGCGCAGTCAATGCCGGCCAGTTCTGGCATTCCGATCTGTCCTACACCGCCCGGCCGACCTTCGCCTCGATGCTGCTCGCCAAAGAAGTCCCGCCGGGACGGGGAGAGACGCTATTCGCGAGCATGATGCGAGCCTACGAAACCCTGTCCGCGGACCTTAAAGCGTCGATCGAGGACTGTCATGCCGTCCACGACTACACGCTGGCCTACGAGACTGCGTTCGCCGGCAATCCCGACCGCTCGCTGACCGCCGAACAAGCTGCCCTGGTGCCGCCGGTGGAACATCCCGTGGTGCGCACCCAGGCCGAGACCGGGCGTAAGGCCCTTTATGTCAATCCGGGCTTCACCCGGCAAATCGTGGAGCTGGACGCGGCGGAAAGCCGGGAGATTCTGGACGCCTTGTTCGCCCATGCCACGGACGCGGACAATATCTATACACATCACTGGCAGACCGGAGACTTCGTGATGTGGGACAACCGCGTCACCATGCACAGGGCGCTGTCGAACTACGCCGCCCAAGACGTCCGCCACATGCTCCGCACCAGTGTAACGGGCGAAATTCCGGCTTGACGACGTGTTAGAACGAGAGTCGCCTGATTCCGTCTCGCAGCCGTGGGGAATTGAAGTTCAGCAAAAGGCCTGTTCGGCATCTACTAAACTTCATGCAGGTCAGGAGCTGTGCGGTGTGCAATTCAGACAATGATTCCACAGCTTTCAATTCAACGACGAGTGCATTCTCGAATAGCTGGTCGGCTCTGAAGCCGCACTCGAGGTTTATCGACTTGTAGATAACTGGAATGGGAACTTGTCTCCGATACGGAATCCTACGGAGATCAAGTTCAAAGCAGAGGCATTCCTCATAGGTTTTTTCGAGCAACCCGGGGTCTAATGTGCGGTGCACGTCTATCGCGGAGCCAATCACGGCTTCTGATCTGGGATCGTGTTCGTATGGCATGACGTACATGCCAATGGAACGTTCAGGGCTGTTTTTTCCAAGCACGACCGATTTGATTCGGCCACCGAGGACACTGAGGACGCCAAGAACACTGAGGGACCTCGTGGGTGGATGCGGTCAGCCGGGATAGTTCGGGATTGCAGGAAGGATGGGTTGGAAAATTTTTGAGGCGCTATGCGCTTCAACGACAAAATAAACATGTCGCTTGGGTGCGTGAGTCTTAAAGCTTCTCATTGGCCGCAGTCCCGATGACCTCGGTGAACTCGATGTCCTCTGTATCCTCGGTGACAAATCTGAAGCGTTGTTTTTTGTTCTGTTAGGCGGCGTCAGATTGGATTTAGGTGCGCTTGGCGGTGCGGATGATGGATTCGACTTCGGCAATGCCGGCGTGATCCATCGGCTTGAGGGTTAGCGCGGCAGCGCCGTCTTCTTCAGCACGCGAGGTCCAGTAATCGTCCTCGATGCCGGAGACGATGATGACGACGGTCTCCGACAGTTCCGGATGGCTGCGTATTTCGTGGCATTGCGCCAGACCGTCCATTTCCGACATGATCAGATCGACGACCACCGCGTCGGGACGTTTGCGGATAATCCGGGGCAAGGCGGTCGTCCCGGCGATGTGCTGGTAAACCTCGTGCCCGGCCTCGACAAACCCCTGCGCCATGCCCTGGCGGGCGACGGGATCGTCGTCTACCACGACGATGGTGAGACTGTTGGAGTTCGTTTTAGGAGATAGGGACTTGGCAGTGCCCGCTTCCTGACCGAAACGTGGACCGACGTGCTTGCGCGCGTCCCGGTTCTGCCGCTTGGAACGCCCTTTACCCATGGAATCGACGACTTGACCCTGTACCAAAACAACCTCCGTACAAAAAACCGGTGACAACCGGCTTTAACCCAAAAGAACCGCACGCAAACTCCGCGCGGTTACCAAATGCCACAATGTCAGGATCGTGCCCACGGCCCCGACAGATTGTCCTGTGAGGTGATTCATAACGGAACATTCTTAACGCTTCCGTACGCACGGAAAGTGCCAAATATCCCTTCCACTCAGCCTTAGGTGAGGGATGGATACAACTGAACATTGCGGCCCCTATTTCAAGCGGGCGTTGACCTCGTAGGCATCAATGGTTTCCTCGCCAAGCGACCGGCAGGCCTCGAGACGGTGAAGGCCTTCCACGAGCACAAATCGATCGCCATCCGGGCGGATCAGGATGGGGGTTTTCAGTCCCTCTTCCAGAATGTTCTCGGCGAGCGCCGACACCGTCTCGTCGACGAGCGTATGCCGCCGTTTCACCGGCACGTAGATATTATCGATGTCGACCGTGATCACTTCCACCGGCTGATACTCCGTTGCCATTGCCGGTCGGGCCGAGCCTGAGGGTATAGCTCCAGCCGCATACCGAAGTCTTGCCTTCCCATCATTTGGCCGTATCGTGAATTCAATGCACCGCCAATCCGGCTTCGGCCTTCCACGCGTCAGGAACCTGGCGATGGCGGGTTTCGCGCTCGGCAACGAGGGCCCGCGTCAGGGCATCAAGGCCCGAGCGGATGGCGGACAGCACGAGGGTCTGGTCAAAGACGTCGCGTTGGGCATGGCTGCCGCCGAACAAATGGTGGTCGTACCGGACGGGCAGCATGAGGTCGACAGCACGGCTGTAATCGCCGTCATGGAATGCTCGCAGACCCTCGGCGATCGCCACGCCGGCATCGACGGCGCGCGACGCGTCTGGGTCGTGCCGCGCCGTGTCGTCGCGCATGGCCGCGATGAGAACGTCGGTGGCTTCGCGGCGCCCAGAGGCGAGAAGCGCCATCATGTAGTTGGCGTTGAAAAAAGTATTCACGGCATCGCGCGCGTGGGCCTCCGCGCGCTCACCCAGTTCCTCCCAGCGGTCGCCGACATCGACACCGCGCAACGCGAGACGCCAGAGCAGCGCCGACCCGTTCGCGATATCGGTTGCGAAGTCGGTCTTTTCGCCGCGGATTCCGGTGTCATAGAGCTTGAGGACCGCGTCGACTTCGTCACGCTCCAAATGATAGAGCGAGCGGTGCCACCACAGATGGAAGCGAAAGTTATTGTTTTCGAGCCAGCCGGGCTCGGTGCGCGTTAGCCAGTCGACGCCGTCGGCATGGCGTCCTTGCATCTCGAGGGTGTGGGCGACCGCGTGGACGGCCCACGAATCCTCTGGGTTCAGATCCACGGCCTCGCGCCCCGCACGCTCCGCCGACTGGTACTCGCCGCTTTCCTCGAAGCCGAAGGAGAGCATGCCGAGCACGAAACCGTATCCCGGCATGTCCGGCTCCCAGGCGTAAAGAGCACGGCCGATGACATCGCGCATGTTGGCGGCGTCTCCGCGCCAGAAATGAGTGAATTGTGCCAGCTTCAAGGTCATCAGGTCGGCCGGGTGATCGATCGCAATGCCATCGAGGATCGCTAGCGCCTCGACGACATCTTCTTCGAGCAGACGTTCCGCCGCGGCAACGTGACGCTGCTCCCGCTCGGTCGCGCCCGCAGACACTTTCTTTGCCGCAGCAACGGAGTCGCGCGCGGCGGGCAGGAAGGCCGGATCGTAGGCCATCCTCAGCAGGTAGGCCTTGAGACAATGTGCCAGGACGAATTCCGGGTCCGCGGCCAGTGCGGCATCGAGCTGGTCCATGGTGTCACGCTTTTGCGCCAGATAACCGGCTACAGCGCGCTCATAAGCGGCAAGCGCCGCATCATTGGCAACAGTGATGGGCAGACCGCGGACATCGATGCTCATGGATCAGGTTTCCTCTCGCTATCTTCAAGTTTCATCGCTCGGGCGCATTCAGAATATCACTTTGTGGAATTTGGAGTCTGGATGGTGGTGATCAAAAAAGGACAAAACACCCCCACCCTCCTCCCTCTTCAAGGGAGAGGGGAAAGAAAGATAAAAGGGTGAGGGAAGAGCAAGTTGAATGAACACACTCGTTGACGCGGGATTTCCGGGGACGGTAGATCGGGACGCGCCGGAATATCAATCTATCGATATGGATGCGGTGCGGGCCTATCGGCTGGCGCGTGCGGGCGAAGTTGGTCAAACGTGACATTGCCGGCGCGCTCCTCACCGATCCGCTGAATGTCCGCTATGCCACCGACTCCACGAACATGCAGGTCTGGATCCTGCACAACGCCGCCCGCTACGTCTTCGTTCCGGCGGAAAACCCGGTCGTGCTGTTCGATTTTCACAACAGCGAGCACCGGTCGCTGGGGCTCAACACGGTTGATGAGGTCCGTCTCGGCACCGGCATCTATTACTTCGCATCGGGCCCGGCCCCGGCGGAACGCGCCGGCCGTTGGGCCCAAGAATTCGATGACCTGCTGAGACGGTGCGGCGGTGGTAACCGGCGCCTCGGACTCGATCGGGCCAATCCTGTCGCGGTCGCGGCCCTACAGGCGCTCGGGATCGAGGTTTGCGATGGCACCAAAGTCATGGAGCACGCACGCCGGATCAAATCCGCCGGCTAAATCCAGTGCATGCGCGCCTCGATGGCCGTATGCGAGACAGCGATCCACGAGATGCGGACGCAACTTGCCCCGGGCATGACCGAGAATGCGTTGTGGTGGATCCTGCACCAGGTCAACATCGCGCGCGGCGACGAACAACGCCGCCTTTACGCCCTGGCCCGTGAGCATTTGGCGTTCAACACTGACGCCCTGAAGCCCGGCATGACGTTCAAGGAGTTCGCCGAAAAGAGTTTGGCTCTGCCGGAGAAATTCCAAGACAACCGCTATTCGGTGATTGCGCATGGTGTCGGCCTGTGTGACGAGTACCCGCACATCGCCTACGTCGAAGATATCGCCGACCGGGGCTACGACGGCGTCATCGAACCCGGCATGACGCTGTGCTTCGAAAGCTACATCGGCGCGGACGGCGGCCGCGAAGACGCCAAGCTCGAACAACAGGTCCTGGTGACCGACACGGGGATCGAGGCGCTATCCACATTCCCGTTCGAGAATGCGCTGTTGTAGGCGTCGCAAAAATTTACTAAGAAGTATTTTGCCACCGAGGACACCGAGCACTCTGAGGGATCAGCGCTCGCGGCTCTTATTAGTGCAATTTGGTCTAACATCCGACGAACTGGTCGACTGGTGTTGTTTTCAGGGCGCTATGCGCCCAACAAAACAGAAAAGTGGGCGGACTGAGAAGCGCTTGTCGGTGTTCCGTGTGATCTCCTCACAGGCGTGATCTCTCAGAGTGCTCGGCGCCCTCGGTGGTGAAAATTCATCGTATTAATCCCCGGGTGATCTCGATCGGTTTCGCGGGGTGGTTGCGGCGTTTTCGGCCGGATGCCTTGTTCACGACAGGGCAACAGAGTAGTCATTGATACGCCCCGTGGAGGCGGTGGCGCAGGGATTCCAAGAGGACCGTATGCGATTTGGAGTCACGTTCTTTCCCGATGTCACACCGGATGTGAAGAGCGCACAGCAATATTATGCCGAGACGTTCGAGCTCGTGGATTTCGCGGCCGATTTGGGATTCTGCCATGCCAAGATCATCGAG
>Ga0315339_1002432_pt1 | contig 14169 bp, 11 predicted proteins | sample ASW17metaG_FD_204514 | JGI IMG/M metagenome (GOLD analysis project Ga0315339, IMG submission 204514) | Ammonia-oxidizing marine archaeal communities from Pacific Ocean, United States - ASW #17 | ecosystem: Environmental > Aquatic > Marine > Oceanic | place: USA: California | collected 2016-12-05
TCCTGTTGTTACTGACTGACTCAATGGCTGCGTCGTGATCTCAGGGGCCGGGACTGCTGGTGGTGCAGGGGTCGCAGTCGTACCTGAACCGGGTGCACCGACCGGTGTGAAGCCAAAGTCATCGATGCAAGTAGTACTTGGTTTATAATTAGTCGGGTGATCTCTCAATACAATTTTACTTATACCATCTGGGATCCCTAATTCACCCGCATTAATATTTACAGAACCGGGTTTATAGAGGGGATCAATATCAGATTCTAAATTATCAATCGTAACGACTAAATTCCCTTGCGTATCATATACGTCGATAAATCCATCTGCGAGAATCCCATCTTTTGGAGGTGAACTCTGAGTTCCGAACAAATCAATTTTATAAGCAGGGGTTTCAAAAATGATCGTTGCTTCCTCACCATTGTTTATTCCATATGCATAAGCTGCAGATCGGACGGGGCACCCGTAACGAGCGAACATCGAAAAAACAGATCCTCCCTCAAAAGTAGCAATATAAGGCGGCACCCCAAGGATTATCGGTTCAAACTGCCCATCACCTGCACCAAAGGTATCCCACTCTTCGTAAACAGTGTTGTTTGAGGGGAAGTCGGTCAGGGTGAATCCGAGATCATCGATCACCAGTTTTCCTGTAACATTAAAAAACTTAACGTTTTGTATCCCGTTATGGAAATCAAGATCGGTGTTATCAAAAAAACTGCCGCTGTCTCCAACCCAGCTATATAAAGTCGGATTAGCGCCGGGGCTTATATTTGTCGGTAGTCCTTCAATAATACCATTAGCGTCAACGCCGCCGACGACGAGTTCAGTATGACGATCAGCACCACCGGCCTGACCAACATTTTTAATCCCTCTTGCTTCTATTTTTCCCGCTCCTGTCGTTTCACCCGCGTATAATTGAAGAAATTGTAGCCCTCTGTTGCAGATGATTTGCCCCTCCTGTCCGGGGCCCAGTGTAAGTGCCTTTGTTCCTGAATGTAATAACGTAGGATCATCAAGCGTTTCCACTGTGAAACCAACGAGTGTTATGACATTTGGTTCCTGACCGATATAAATTGTTCCTTCACCACTAACATCTTCAAAATCAGTGAATATTTCCAGATCTTGTGGCAGGGCAATGAGAAAAACAGGTAATAAAGCTGAGGCAACAAATAAGGTGAGTGATCTTTTTAGTATCATTGTAAGTTATTTAATAAGTTGAATCTCAAGAGGAATAAGCTTTATAAAAAAAGCCATCCAGAGCGAGAAATATCATATATTATTTCAAAAGCTAAACAATAAATATAAGAACTTATATACTCATCAAATAATCCCAGCCGAGATTTATCAAGGAAAACCCGCGATACACTTCGCAAGGACGATGCCTCCAATGCTACCCTCAGTTCTGTATCGTACCACCATGAATAGCTTTAGTCATCGCTATTAACGCATCTTTCAATAGGGCCAAACCGCAACATACAATTTAAAGCAAAAATAACTTATGGCTGACCCAATTATAACGAGTTTGGAGATTCATCAATATGAATACTCGCTGAAAGATTTAGGTAAAGATTACAATGGCTTTAACCTCGTATACACCCCGGGAAATTTCCAGAAAATGAGCGGTTGTGTCATCCGGATTCTCACCGACAAAGGCATTACGGGTGAATATGCCACGGGTAACCTGGCGGACCTTTCGACAATACCCATGTTCTGGCACTACCTGAAAGGAAAACCTGCCCTCCAGCGCGAGCGTATTTATGACGATATCAAACGGGCTTTACGTCAAATGGCAAGAATTGGCCTCGCCCAGGTTGACAATGCGCTGTGGGATATCGCAGGGAAATACTATAACGCCCCGGTCCATGAACTATTAGGTGGTTATAAAACAAGCTTACCCTGTTATGCTAGCACCTATCACGGTGATGAAAATGGTGGCCTGGACTGTCCCGAAGCCTTTGCGGATTTCGCTGTCAGGTGCAAAGAGATCGGCTACCCTGCTTTTAAAATACATGGTTGGGGTAATGCCCCGGTAAAAAAAGAAATTGCCAATGTTCTCGTCGTTCGTGAAGCGGTAGGGTCTGATATGGATTTAATGATAGATCCTGCCTGTGAGCTTACCACATTCGGCGACGCACTAAAGGTTGGTTGGGCGTGTGACGAGGCTAAATTCTTCTGGTACGAAGATCCCTTTAGGGATGGAGGCATCTCCCAGTTTGCACACCGAAAACTCCGACAATTAATAAAAACACCCCTTCTGCAGACAGAACATGTACGCAGTCTCGAGCCCCATATTGATTTTGCGCTCGCCGAAGCCACTGACTTTGTCCGAGGAGATGTCGGCTACGACGGGATAACAGGAGTAATGAAACTTGCGCATGCCGCCGAGGCCCTCGGAATAGACATCGAATTTCACGGGGCAAACCCGACAGTAAGGCAATGCATGGCTTCTGTGCGCAATACAAACTACTACGAAATGGGGTTAATCCATCCAAACGCACCCATCAGCCATGCCCCTGAATTATTTTTAGACTATGACGACTCACTCGAAGCGGTGGACAAAAACGGCCATATCCCTGTTCCCAAAGGGCCCGGAATCGGGGTTGAAATTAACTGGGACTGGATTAATGCTAATCGCACCAACCTAATTGTTTACGAATAATCGGAGAGATTTAATCAATCAAGATGACTCTGCGTTTTCTAATCTGTATTACCTTCACCTTATTCCCTTCGTTCACGTTAATGGGTGTACTGGAAACATCATCACCACGAAAAAACAATACTTCTCTAATTGAAAATTCACCGAGGAACAAATCGAGTATTAAAAGTAAAGAAGCAGCCCCCGTGGATTCCATCCTCCAGCGCATAAGCGATTACTCATTTCAAAGGATAGAAGACGGCTTCTCTTTTGATAACGTGATCGATGAGCATGGCGTAGCCGACCTTAGTGACAACTCCTGGCGCGTTCGATTACTAGCGGTTCGCGATCTTGTTCGCTTAGGTGAATCAGCCATCCCTCAACTGATTGCCCGCCTGGAAGATAATAATTCCCATGTTCGCGAGTTGTGCGCGATGGTGCTGGGAATTCTCGAAGCATCGGAAGCCAATCAAGCACTCATTAAAAGGCTGCAGGAGGACACGGATTCCGTTGTTCGCACCCAGACCGCTTCCGCATTGGGACAGATTGGTTTAAGTGAGTCACTACCGGTGTTAAAAGAAACAATGAAAACGGATTCCAGCCGGGACGTAATACCGCAATCTGAAATATCGATCACTCAAATTGAAAATAATATTAAATCCGACTCCGACCTTGCGGTTTCTTATCGTTCACTCGACGAATCAAAATTTAAAAGCGTTCAAGTAAATAAACCCGCGGTCGATTTTGAATTAAAAGACACGAACGGAAAAACATGGCGGCTCTCCGATTTTAAAGGAGAAAAAACCGTTGTCCTGATCTGGGTATTTGCTGACTGGTGGCCAGTCTGTCATAATGAATTTCACGAATTAATCGAACTGGAAAAAGAATTTGCCCGTGCGGATATCCAGGTTTTTACCGTGGAATGCCACGATCGATTTAGATGTCGAGTAATGACGGGTGAGGAAAAAAAGCCCCGCTACTGGTTTAAGAAGACACCATTCATAGACCAGTATCCCAAAAAAATCTGGTGGCCGCACCTTGTCGACCTTGCAGGTGCGGTAGGCGCAACCTACGGTGTCGATCCCATGGAATTTGTCGTTCATTCAGAATGGATCAACCGTCCATCGACCGTTATCGTGGATAAAAATGGTGTCGTACGATTTGCCTACTACGGTACCTTCTGGGGTGATCGGCCAACGATTGAGCAAACACTTGAAATGCTCCACTTGGAAGATTATCAGTTTGAGCATCCCGACCGAAGGAAAATGCGCTAGGCGAAGAAGGGATCAGCCTGGATTTAGAATTTATTAATCTTCGTCCCTATGTTTTTAGATGGAGCGGGCTGTCCCTAGCACGCTTCTTAATGTAATACATAATCAAACGCGGTAGGGACACCGTGTTCCACCATTATATTCTCATAAAAACTAAATGGACGAAGATTTACTTTCAATCATTACTCCTTACCAGCACGACTTACTTTTACCAATCAACCTGGAATAAATTCCAAACAAACAGGCGCGGGAGCATCGACGATATGACCGGTTGGTATGAGGACTCCTGTTTGTTGATCTCGACGAAAAGTTACAATCGTATCGGTGTTCTGATTGGCGGCCAATAACCAGTTCCCGGTCGGATCGATTGCAAAGTTGCGAGGGAACTCACCTTGTGTCGGCTCGTGACCAACTAACTTTAATCGCCCCGTTTCCTCATCGATTTCATAGATGACTAGGCTGTCGTGACCGCGATTGGATCCATAGAGAAATTTGCCCGAGGGATCGGTATGTAGATCAGAGCAGTGATTGGTGCCATTAAAATCTTCAGGGAGTGTGGACAGTGTCTGCACTTCACTCAGCTTGCCTTTACTCTCATCATAAGTGAAAGCGACCATCGTGGAATCGAGTTCATTAATCAAATAAGCGTGTTTTCCATTGGGGTGAAAGGTGAAGTGGCGTGGCCCCGCCCCGGCTTTGCTTGAGAAGCATAACTCCTCATTCAGTTTTAATTTTCCCTTTGTCGAATCAAAGGCGTAAACCAGAACTTTATCTATTCCAAGATCTGGGGAGATTGCGAAATTGTTATTGCGATCCACATAAATCGAATGTGCATGGGCTTCCATTTGCCGTTCCGGATTTACGCTCGAACCTTTGTGTTGAATGAATTCGGTGGCTTCACCAAGCTGTCCCCCCTCCAGGATGGGGAGAACCGATACACTCCCTCCCCCATAGTTCGCGACAAGGACAAATTTTTCCGTCTTATCCAAAATGAGATGGCAAGGGCCGGTCCCAACCGAAAACTGTTGATTTATTAATGTCAGCTCCCCGGTTGTAGCGTCGATGGAATAAGCACCCACCGCCCCACTTTCTTTCCCTTCATATTCGTGTATCTCATACAAAGCATAGAGGATGTTGCGTTGCTTATTAATGGTCAGAAAGGTTGGATTATCTACACCCTTAACCTGGCTGGAAAATTTTAACTCCCCCGTTGAAGCATCCATACGATAGACGTATAGCCCCTCACTCTTACCCGTGGTATAGGTTCCTACATATACCAGCCACTCTTTTACTGAATTTGCATCCATCGATATTGCATCTCCTCTTTTAATGTAATTTAGAATTAAGAATTAATGATGTAAGAAAAGTGTCAACGGACTTAATCCTCACGCAAGAAGTCGTGGACGATCTCAGCGTAACCCTCTGTATAGTCCATCTCCAAGTAATGGGCTCCATAGTACTCGAGCGGGGTAAAGTCAGAGAGATCATAAGTTGGCATGGGATTAAACTGCACAATCCCATTCCCGGCCCGACACTGATGTACTTTAACATCGGTTGTCGTTTTGGACAGTTCAATGATCTGCATAACTTCAGCCCCATTCCCATCGGCGCGGGGGATCACTTTCAGTCGCCATGAAGGCAGTAAATTGGGCAAGTCTTCAGGCGCAGCTGGCTGCTCCATAGTCGAGCGCACACTCATGATCGATGTCCCCGCTAATAGAGTATCTGTGTGCATCACTCTTTCATCCATCTCAACTTTGACGTCGGCAAAAACTTTCGGGGTACCATAAATTTCTCGTCCCGCTGGAATGCTTCCGCGGGAATTGAGAAAGACGACAGGAGAAAAGTAACCTACTTGTCCTTTATAAGTACACTTTACAGTCAAAATGCTCTCTTCAAACTTTCCATAATTAGCTGACCAAGGAACGGTAAGCCCGGTCGCTATACAGTAGCCATCTTCCGCTGCTTCGAAACACGCGGGCAGCACCCGATCAATTGCTGAGACATCAGCACGAAAATAAACAAACTGAAAACATGTGTTCCGGTAAGCTGCCGGGGGCATCGGATAATACGGCGAGTAAGCCGGCATATTCGCGATCTTGTCCAAGGGAATGCCCATCTTATAGCCTTTTTTTTCTTATTAAATATATCAGTTTTTCAACTCACCTCCGATTATAAGGAGTCCTTACGATAGGATTGCCGTTATAGCCGACATCACCCCACCCATGGTCGTCAGACATCACGAGAATTATGTTCGGTCGCTGTGCGAATAGTTTATCCGTCTGAACGCTTGATGCACCGAGCATGTTGCGCATGGAGATCGCCGCTGTACCCAGACTTAGATTTTTAATGAATTCACGACGCGTATTATTACCCTTACTCATATCTGGCTTTCCCTTTCGTTATAAGGTGAAGGTGCATTTGTACAATGTCGAGGGCTTTGCAGTTGCAATTACTAATCGCATTATCATTGATTGTGGTCGGTTCTCAATATTGCCATCCATTCAGCATATGACCCGTCCTAACATTTTATATATCCATTCCCACGATACGGGTCGTTATGTCCAACCCTATGGCTATGCTATACCGTCACCTAATATTCAAAAACTGGCAGAAGAGGGAATATTGTTCCGTCAGGCTTACTGCGCATCACCTATGTGTTCGCCCAGTCGAGCCGCTCTCCTCACCGGTCAAAGTCCGCACAGCTGCGGACAATTCGGGTTAGTGAACTGCGGTTTTCCACTGCGCGATACCGAAAAACATATCGCCCACACCCTTAAAAATAATGGCTACACCACGGCATTATACGGGTTACAACATTTGCATTATGATCCAACGGTCCTTGGTTATGACCGCATTGTCGAAGTTCAGAAAAATGACAGAATAATTGATGGAGTCCTTTGTAAATACGATGCCGGTCCGACGACCCAGGCGGCGATCGAATTTTTAAATGACAAACCCCAAGAACCCTTTTTTCTAACCGTGGGTTATTTTGAAACCCACCTGGACTTTCCAAAACTCGGCCCCAAAGACGATCCGCGCTATAGCCCCGTCCCGGCACCCCTCCCCGATACCCCGGGGACGAGAAAAGAGATGGCTGGTTTCAAGGCCAGCGCAAAAATACTCGACGATAATATGGGGGCGGTGATCGATGCACTCGAGACAAACGGTTTGAAAGACAACACCCTGGTAATTTGCACGACCGATCATGGCATTGCTTTTCCCGGGATGAAAAAGAGTCTGACTGGTCACGGCACGGGTGTGATGTTGATTATGCGCGGACCAGGAGGATATTTGGGAGGGCGAGTTTCAGATTCCCTTATTTCACAGGTTGATATCTATCCTACCCTGTGCGAGTTACTAGAAATCGATCCTCCTCAATGGCTGGAAGGTAGATCCATGCTCCCGATTATTCGCAACGAAAAGGAAGAAATAAATGAGGAGGTATTTTATGAAGCTAACTACCAGGGAATCTACTACACGCCACAACGGGCAGTTCGCACCCGGCGCTGGAATTATGTACGCGTTTACGATCAACAGTCGAATATTGTTCAAGAGATGCTTTATGATTTGATCTTGGATCCTAACGAGAGACACAACATCGCCAATGAACATTCCATGGTGGACACCCTTAAAGAAATGCAGGACCGCCTAAATCACTGGATGAATGAAACTGAAGACCCCTTGCTTCAGGGAAGTATACCCATACCCTTGGACTCCATAGCGGTTAATCCCGAAGACAAGGATTTGCTCGGTATGGGAAAGTACCTCTACAATACTTTAAAATCCTGGGAAAATAGAATTCTGGTAGATAACCGTTAAAAAGAAAAAGAGGAGAAGAAATATTATGAAAATTATTGCAGTCGGATGTGAGTACACGGGTGTGACCAGCTTATGTGATGGCCTCATGGCCTGGGGGAATAAACGCGGTATTAAATTTCATCTCGATGATCATTTTACCATCCCTGATAAACAACACCTGGCTCCTGAAGATCAGTTAGCTGTTACAAACTTTTCTCCAGCCCTTAAGCAGAGGTGGCAGCAAATGCAAAATGTCTACCACGTTCGCCTCATAAATATACTAGATCATATTCTTTTAGGAGGATTTCACATTGAAGAAGAAGTTTATGGTCCCCTTTACTATTACCCGGGAAAAAAAGTGAGCGGCTCACGGCAATTTGAATCGGAGATGCCTGATGAGAGTATCGTTGTACATTTAACAGCGAGCCCTGAAGCCATTGAATCGCGCATGGAATCCCAACCTCACGAATTTAATTTGATAAAAAAAGAGGATATTTCGATGTTGCTCGATCGGTTCAAAGAGGAAGTCAACAATTCCTGGTTGATGAAAAAAATAGAGATCGATACTTCTAATTTCAACCCTGATCAACTCGTCCAGGCCTTTCTCGCAAAGGCTCGTCCCCTAATGACTGCGCGTGATCTTTTAATCATGGCTGAGTAGTATTTTAAAATAATCATCCATTATTAAGTGCTATTTCTGAATTATATCGGATAAGGATTAATTCATAGTCACCATTAGTTGGGTCTTCAATGTTCACTTCAGGAATATCCGAAGTGGTCTACATGACTTCTACGAAACCTGGCCCGACGAAGGGGACGTAAATATGTACCAGACCACCAAGATCCTGCACAAAGCCAGGTATCTCTATATGCTGAGGCCCGATCATGCTCCGCATTATCCGGACGATGTCCCGCCCAAAGGATACTCCAAACGGATGACTCAGGGTTGGGCATTCCCGTTCGGTTATATCATCGCGCTTATTCAAGCGTTGGAAAACGAAAGTTGACCCGAGTGAATAGGTATTTAAAATAGCCGCCAACTGCTATCTTTCTATGAGGCTAATCGATAACCCCCGAGGCAACTACCGCTTTCTAACAGGTATTGCGCCCTATTCGAGTGGTGTTGTGGCGATACCGGGTTTTGAAATTGTTCACGTCAATCTTCAGCAGCCTATAGCTTACCTCGAGGGTTTCGAGCGAATTGTCCGTCATTTGACTGCGGCCGATCGACCTATTCATGCCCTCTGTAGTATTGAACTGCGCCTGCCCACGCCTCTCAGTTTTGAAGGTTTTACGACATTCAACAATGAATACCAGCAGGTGCTCGCTGATAGGGATCTCATGCTCGACGATCGCAACCCGATCGCGCGTACTAATATCGCTCCTGCGGTCCAGGCACCTGAAGAACCATCGCTCTATGCTTTTGCCTACTCAGTACCCTCTGCAAATGAAAACATACGCCCCACCTTTATTGTCGCTGGCGCTGGTGATCTTCACGATCAAGGAAATCTATCACCCGACGCGATAGTACGGCCGAACGAAGCGACCGACGAAGCACTGTGCGAAAAAGCCGCGGTCGTTATGCAGGTCATACAGGCACGCCTCGATGGTCTTCAAGTTAGCTGGGCCGCGACGACGACTATCGATGTTTACACCATTCACTCCGTGCACCCTTTTCTCGTTGACACCCTACTTGCCCGTATGGATAAAGCCGCGATCCATGGTGTGCATTGGCACTTCAGTCATCCACCGATTGAAGGATTGGTATTTGAAATGGATCTTCGCGGGATACGAGATGAAAAGTGGATAGATCCTGGAACAATGTAATATTAATGATACAGCTGTAGGCTGATCGTATTGCGGACGCGACGGAGCGCGTCCCGCCATTTTATATTAATTAATATATTTAGTTGGAGTGGGTTGCGATTCCAATCAACAATTATACCTGAGCTATACTAATCCTTTACCCAATGATGAAAGAGGAGTTTCACATCGTCGGTTAATTTTTCATAAATCTCTCGTTTTACGGGTGGACTATCAAAATTTTTCCCGTTCGTCCCCACAATCATTCGCGTGTGATCCGGCGTGCCTATCATCGCGGGATTTAGATTAAACCACCAAGGAACATAACGAATAATTAATGCAATACGCGGTTCATTGCTGTGATTTACACCTCCCGCGTGCCAGACACGCGGATCAAATAGGAGGACATCACCAGGTTCGCCACTGATTTGCACTTCCGTTTTATGAGGGACGTGGATATCGATGCCTTTAGCTCCCTCGACCGAAGGACTGTTCCCGATACGGTGACTTCCCGGAATAAAATGAGTGCCGCCGGTCTTTTCATTGAATGGCGTCATCATCCATATCGTTGTCATTCCCATCATGACGTCCGGATAGGGCGCGGTGATATGCATCGCATTGGATTGATTATAAGGCCAGGCATCATGCCAGTAGAAACGTCGTGTTCCCGGATCTTTTACAAGAACAGAGGTAAAGACAATTCGCGCATAAGGACCCAGTAATGCTTCCGCAACACCAAGTACTTTTTCGTGGGAAAGATAAGGCGCGAATACCTGGGTGTTATTAATTAAACCCTTGGCCTGGTGTTCTCCCTCAATACTTATTTTGTGACCTTGAGCCCGAGTCTTTGCCTTTTCTTTTTCTATCTCCGCGAATGCTTCTTCACTTACGCTTAATACTTCTTTGCGAATCGCTTTGACCCTCTCTTCGGGGATAACTCCACTCGCCACACAAAAACCGCTCATTTTTATATCGCTGACGATATTTTCGAGTGTATGTTTATTTTCTTTTGTCATGGCACTTGTCGATTGTAGAATTTGGTATGACGATTATGGATTGAATTTGATTCAGGATGCAAGTTCCAAGATGCATGACCTAGGAAGGCTTGTCAGTGATTAAGCGCTATCGTTCACAGTAGTTAAATTACTATTCATCTCTTTTGCTCTCTCTTGTCATTGCGAGGGCGCGTAGACGACTGCGGCTATCAAGTACAACGACATCTCCCATTCCAGGGAATTGTCAATACGTGACCGGTATTCCCATGGAATGGGAAATGTCGGGCTGTAACCTGCGGTAGCTTCATCTCCCACAGTTGAGGGATCTTCGCAATGACTAATTGGCAATTACGAAAATGAGAATTATATTCGATAACCGTTAGGAACAATCTACAATTCATACCGATTGCAAAGTGCGATAGCGCCGTCTGTTGCATGGCTTTGTTATAAGACGCCTTCTCTTTCACCAATTACAGGGCCCTCTGAAGGCGCACCTTTTCAAAGCGGCTTGTTCCATAACCATTCACGCCATCGAAAACGACGTCCGACCAATTCGACATAACCATCGCGACCATCTACTTGAAATAAATCTTGAATTTACTAACCAGAATAAATGGCATTCTTAATGCCAAGTCTTTTTAACTGGACAAGAGGTCAGCACCGGTCGAAGTTTCGGATCGAAGATAACTTGCTCAACCTCTACCTAATTAGAGAAACAGAATAACATGACCAGCAACATTGATGGTAAGCTTTTATACAAATCAGATAATGAACTGCTCATTATCGAACCGTGGGGACACGATGGATTAAGGGTCCGCGTGACTCCAAATTCTGAGGTTGCCGACACTGCCTGGGCGTTGACCGAACCGATTGCCCAAACAGCGAATTCGACGATTACGATCGACGATTACGAAGCGGTTATCAGAAACGGAAAAATCTCCGCATCGATAAGCGATATATATACGCAGGCCGGGTATCTCCAGTTTTTCCGCCACACGGAAGAAGGTCAGAAAACCTGCATCCTGAGTGAACACGACTATGTCGTCAACGCACACAACCCGGGCACACGCACTTTCCAGGCTCGTGATAACGGGCTTTTCCATGCCGAAACAGATTTTATGGCAAGGGATGGGGAACGGCTTTACGGCATGGGGTTGAATGCCACGGGGCGAGTGAATCTGAAAGGCAGCGTTATTGATCTCTATCAACGCCACGTGAAACACGTTGTCCCTTTTCTCGTTTCAAGTGAAGGCTACGGATTTCTCTGGAACAATCCCTCACTCGGACGCGCTGAATTTGGAAACAACAGAACCCGCTGGGTCGCCCACGGGTGTAAACAGATCGATTACTACATAACGACCGGCGATTCTAACGCCGAGATCATGGAGCACTATGCCGACGTATCGGGTCATGCCCCGCTCCTACCCTACTGGGCATCGGGATTTTGGCAGTGCAAGAACCGCTACAAGACTCAGGAGGAATTTCTGGGGATTGCGCGGAAGTTCAAGCGGCTCAACCTTCCCCTCTCTGTTCTTGTGATCGACTTTTGCCACTGGAAAACCACGGGCGATTGGAGACTCGATTCGGAATTATGGCCAGATCCGGAAGCCATGGTTCGAGAGCTCGATGAGATGGGCGTTCGTATCATGATATCACCCTGGATCGTCGTAGACAAAACGAGTGAAAACTTCGAGCCGATGAAAGAACAGGGGCTGTTCACCAGCTCCATCGACGGAAAAAAGGACACTCTCAGATTCGGCGGTATACCAGGTGAAGATCCGGAGAAGTACTCGTACGATCCAACAAATCCGGCAGCAGCGGCGTATCTCTGGAGCAAGTGGAAAGAAAACTACTTCGACATCGGAATAAAGACATTCTGGCTCGATCCCTGCGATGATTTTCACGCTATAGAAGATTACGATCAAGTGGTCTATCATATTGGCCCGGCGGTTGAATCACACTGCTACTTTCCCATTGCCCATCAGAAAAACATCTACGATGGATTGCATGCAGCTGGGGAACCTGAAGTCGTCACGATCTGCCGCAGTTCCTGGGCGGGTTCACAACGCTACGGTGCCTCACCGGCGGCACATGATATCATGGCATCTTTCGAACATCTTCATGAGTACATGTTGGCAGGGCTAAATTTATCGATGAGCGGTATCCCTTGGGGAGCGGCAGAAATTGGAGGATTCATCAGCCTCGACAATACGAGCGACAAATTTCATGAGCTCATGATTCGCTGGTACCAGTACGGCGTTTTTACACCGATTTTTAGGACGCATAGTGTGCGTCCTAACAACGAAGCCTGGACTGTAGGAGGCGACACTTATCGGCACATCCGGGCGGCAATATTTCTCAGAGAACGACTGCGCCCTTACGTGATGGAACAAATGAAATTGGCGTCGGAGCGGGGAATCCCCCCGATGCGCCCGCTTTTCTTTGACTTTGAAACGGATCCCGTGGCAGTAGAGATTGAAGATCAGTTTCTCTTTGGTTCCGATCTCCTCGTGGCACCCGTTACCCACTATGAGATACGCAGCCGGAAAGTATATCTCCCCTCCGGGACTGAGTGGACAGATGCCTGGACCGGTGAGACGCAAGCGGGGGGTCAGAAGATCGAAGCGGCAACACCGATTGAACAAATCCCCGTGTTCGTGCGCGGTGACAACTCAGAACTGGTCCGCCACTTCGACAATCTATACGCAGAGTAGCAACTTTAACTAAGTGCAGAATAGAAACATGACCACGAAATTGAAAGCCATTGCTTCACTATGGTGAATATAATTTATCTTATGTTCTTAGGCGTTATCTAGAGTGAACTACACAAGAATTATAATAGATGAATGACAGAGTGCAAGTTTTACCCTGTTAATCTCTCATTGGAAAAAATGTCTAATCGGCTTAAACCGATTAGACATAAATTTTATTCTTTATCTAGCCTTTCAGAAAGATTTGAATGTACCAAAAATGTACCGAGTCGAATTTATAAATCATAATTTATAAACTCAATCTACCGCGCCCTCCTAGCTCAATTTGGCAGAGCAGTTGACTCTTAATCAATTGGTTCGGGGTTCGAGTCCCCGGGGGGGTACCATTGATATTCAACAGGTTACAAATACAGGAGGTTTTTATATTTTTTATCCTCCGACACTTCTCCGACACTTTTAGTCCCCTATTACCCTATTTATGATAGGTTTACTCTCATAACCAAGGTAGGGGGGGGTAATCATAAAACAGTGGAACAGCTCTAATATATCCATTACCCTGTACGCGGCGGAGGTGAAAAGGAAATACCCCTTTAAGCGTCACTCGATGGTCAACTCTTCAGTAGTAACAGTGATAGGATCTCCATCCTCATTGGCAAAGGTAGCGGCAATGCTCAGTGTGGGCTGAGCAGTATGGTCAGACTTAAAGTTATTCTGACTAATCAAAGTCTCAAACCCTGTCGTCGTCGATCCACTCTCGGCCACCACTACAGAGGCCGCATTAGTCTGTGCTAAGTCTCCTCCGGTGATCCGTAACCCGGGGTTACCCGCTGCTATAGTGAAGGAGCCACTGCCAAACAGTAAGTGTGGTACTGCATCGCCACTGGCATCAATGTCACCTACAGTTAAGCGTACCGCTATCGGTACCCCCCGTGCATCAATCCCTACCTTACCTGTACTCCCAC
>Ga0315339_1002433_pt1 | contig 14166 bp, 15 predicted proteins | sample ASW17metaG_FD_204514 | JGI IMG/M metagenome (GOLD analysis project Ga0315339, IMG submission 204514) | Ammonia-oxidizing marine archaeal communities from Pacific Ocean, United States - ASW #17 | ecosystem: Environmental > Aquatic > Marine > Oceanic | place: USA: California | collected 2016-12-05
GTTGGGGTCTGACAATTGCTTTGGCGGCGAGGCGGCGATCAGCGGCGTCTATATTCAGGTGGAATTTGACGATCTGGATAAGGCGCGGCGCATTTACGCCCGGCTAGCCAAGAACGGCACCGAGGACATGGCGTTTGGGCGCACGGTCTGGGCCACCGGGTTTGGTATTTGTCGCGACCGGTTCGGCGTTTTGTGGATCATCAGTTGTGAAACCGACGCAAGTTCCGAATGAAAAAAGCCGCCCCACTTTGTCAGGGGGCGGCAATTGGCCCTGCCAACCAGCGACAGGAGGGAGATTTCGATGGCCCCAACGGCATTCGCGCCGGGGCCGAAAGGTCTTAGTAGGACACACCAAAGGTCTCGGCGGCCGTGTCCAGAACTGCGGTATAGTTAGCCAAGTCGATCATCTGGGAATAGTTTTCCAGGTTCAGCATGTGGGTGTAGGCCCCGGGCTGCATCCAATAGGCATAGGTCTGGGCGTCATACAGCGGCGCAAAGCTGTCCAAGTCCATCCACTTCATCATGATGCCCATGTCCATCATCGCCGTGTAAGTATCGGCCTTCAGGAACTGGCCCATCGTCGCCGGGTTGGTGAACGTGGCGTGCAGGCGGCTGTGCATGTCGGGGTCAACGAAGGCCACCCAGAATTCGGGGTCCATCGGGTTGATATCCAGCGGCTCTGTGCTGGCGTTTTCGCCGTGACCATCCCACCAGGTAGACGGATCAATCGGGTTGCCGATGCGCACGCCCATGAATTCCAGCGGCGCGGCGGGGGCCTCTCCTTCGGCGGCAGCGACGGTTTCGGTTTCTGCTGCTGCTGTCACCGCAGGGGTGGCGGCAGTGTTCGTGGTGTCGGCGGTCGCAGCAAGGGCGCTGGTGGCACCAGCGGCTGTCAGGGCCAGGGCCAGAACTGGGGCCAGGCTAAGCGAAGGTAGCGTCATGACGGTCTCCTCATCCGTGGCGCCATTCACGCCTGTCATGTGTTTCAGTGACAACTTGATGCATGATATTTGATCACATTTCAATATATGAATATTGACATATGCAAATATTACTGTCGCCAGCACGCCACCGAAACGTAATTGCCGCCCGAAGTAATGACGTGGCAGACGATTTCAATTCACGGGAGAAATCAACAGCTTGCCCTAACGGAAACCCAAGCATACCTAACCGTGCCTGGGGATACTCCGCAGACAATTCACCACAACAAAATGTCGCAGTTGCACCCTATTCTGGGGGCGATCTGCCGAATATTGGCCCGCGAAACCCGATGACGCACCAAGAATGATTCTATAATCCCGAGGATCAGGAATTGATTTTCCCTACGGATTCGTTGCACATCGAACGGACGCATAAAGAGAGACAGCCATGACCCGTATCGACGCCAAATTCGCCGAACTGAAAGCCTCTGGCAAAAAGGCTTTTGTATCTTACGTCATGGCTGGTGACCCGGACTACACGACCTCGCTGGAAATCGTGCGCGGCCTGCCCGCCGCTGGGGTCGACATCATCGAGCTTGGACTGCCCTTCACCGACCCGATGGCCGACGGCCCGACGATCCAGTTGGCCGGTCAACGCGCGCTAGAGGCCGGGATGACCCTGCAACGCACGCTTGATCTGGCGACGGAGTTTCGCAAGGGCGATGACACCACACCGATTGTGCTGATGGGCTACTACAACCCGATTTACAATCGCGGCGTCGATAAGTTTTTGGTCGATGCCAAGGCCGCCGGGATCGACGGGCTGATCGTGGTTGACCTGCCCCCCGAAGAAGACGTTGAACTTTGCATACCGGCACAAAAAGCCGGGCTGAACTTCATCCGCCTGGCCACACCCACCACCGATAACAAGCGCCTGCCCAAGGTTCTCACTAACACTTCGGGCTTTGTCTACTACGTCTCGATCACCGGTATCACCGGCGCGGCAGAGGCCGAGGCGACGGATGTCGGACCCGAGGTCGCCCGCATCAAATCGCACACCGATCTGCCGATCATCGTCGGCTTTGGCATCAACACTCCGGAACGGTCAGAGGCGATTGCAAAGGTCGCAGACGGGGCCGTCGTCGGCTCTGCCATCGTCAGCCGCATCGCCAAGGGTGACAGCGTGGATGACGTGCTGGCCTTTGTGAAAACCCTGTCTGACGGGGCGCACCGGGCCTAAGGCGCTTGTTTTGATCACGGTAAGTTCATGCGGACCTGTTCGATTTCGTAGCCAGACAACGCGCCCTATGCCATGATGCCTTTAGTTCCAAAGACAGGGCATTTGGCGATGAACATACAGATGAAATCCTTCGTAGCGACGAGCGTGCTTGGGCTGGCCGTATTTTTCGCATCCCTTGCACCAGATGCCGCGACGGCACAGATGACCGGTGGCCATATGCATGGCGCAGACGGCACCGGGCACAACATGCACACAATGCCGGGCCTGCGGGGCGAGGATGCGACGGATGCGGAAAGCGGCGAACTCGCCATCCTGTTCCGCAATTTTCCGCTGATCACCCGACAGGTGACAAACCTGCCCAACGGCATCCGCACCGTGACTTATTCGGAAAACGAGGAACTGATGGGCATCCTCGTCAGCCATGTGGTCGGCATGATTGACCGGGTGGAAACCGGCCGCGACCCCAAAGTCTTTATTCAAAGCCCGACGCTGGATATCCTGTTTGAACGCCACGCGGCGATCGTGACAGAAATTGAAAATACAGACGCCGGAATCATCGTCACGCAAACCTCTGACGATCCGGAGGTTGTGCAAGCGCTGCAGACCCATGCGGCAGAGGTCACGGCGATGGCCGACCGTGGCATGCAGGCCGTGCATGAGATGATGATGCAACGTGCCGGAAACTGACCAGCGCCCGACACAAGCGGATAAGATGACCCAAGCCGAAACCCTTCTGCGCGCCTTTGACAGCAACCGTCAGATTCCACTGCTAAGCCAGAAGAACGACAGGCTAGATCTAGACACCGCCTATGCCCTTGCTGCCGAAATTGCCGCCCTGCGCGTGGCCCGGGGCGAGGTTATCACTGGCCGCAAAATCGGCTTCACCAATCGCACCATCTGGCCGATTTACAACGTCAACGCGCCGCTTTGGGGTTATATGTATGACAGCACCGTCGCCGATCTGCCCGCCGATGGCCGTGTCCAGCTGCCCGCCCTGCCTGAACCCCGGCTGGAACCTGAAATCGCCTTTGGCTTCGCCCGTAGCCCGTCACCAGACATGTCACTGGCCGAGGTTGCCGATTGTCTGGAATGGGTCGCACATGGGTTTGAAATCGTCGTGTCGCTGTTTCCCAACTGGAAAGTCACGGCCCCGGATGCGGTGGCGGGCTTTGGAATGCACGGTGCGTTCTGGCTGGGGCCGAAACGCCCGGCGCAGGATATTCTGGCGGACGGGCTAAGCGCGCTAAAGGATTTCAGCCTGACCCTGCACGGCCCGAATGAGGAACACACAGGCGCAGGCACTGACGTGTTGGGTGGCCCGCTGCATGCATTGCAGCACCTGTTGCTGGAAACCGCCCGCATGCCCGGTGCGCTGCTGATCCAGCCGGGCGAGGTTGTCACCACCGGCACCCTGACCGACGCGCGGCCAATAGCGCCTGGGCAGGTCTGGGAAACCAAGTTCAGCGGCCTCGCGCTGCCCGGCCTGCGGATCGAATTCATCTAGTCGATTTCGTCGCGTAGCTGGTCCACTACTTCACGGAACGCCGTCAACTGCGGTAGTAACGCCTGCGCCTGCTCTGCCGGAAACCGCTCTGCCAGCGCCGCCATCACCGGGGCCAGCGCCTGCATCGACTGGTCGACAAACCCACGCCCCGCCTCGGTGAGCCACACCCGTTTGGACCGTTTGTCGTCAGGGTTTGGCCGCATCTGCACGAAGCCATGTTTCTCCAGACCCGCCAAGGTATGCGTCATCGTCGTCTTGGGCACTTGAAAGGCCCGCGCCAACACCAACGGCGTCACGCCGTCCTGCACCCGGATCAAATGGTTCACCACCCCAAAATGAGACACCAACAGGCCATCCGGCAGCCGCGTTTCCAGAAACGCGGTGCCGATCTGGTCCAAGATGCCGACCTCCAGAAACAGCCCAAAGTAAAGCTTTGGATCAAACTCAGACATTGCGCATCCGCTTCTCCAATGGCCAGCGGGGCGACGGTGCCACCTTTGGCCCATAGCCGATCCGTCCCAACATTTGCACCGTCTCCCCGTCTGCGGCCAACATCGCATGGGCCTGCGCATATAGATCAGCCACCTCTGGGTATTCTTGCAAGGCCTGACTGACCGGCTGCATCGCCAGCCCCTGTCCCGTCGCTGCCAGATGCAACCGCAACCAGTCGCGCCCCGCGCCGATCTGATCAACGCGACTGTTGCCGGGCGTGGTGATCACCGCATAGGCCGACGTGGCGCGCAGGCTTTTGTCTTGCATGTCCAACCCCATCTGAAACTGGCTGCCATCCATATCCGCCAGTCCTGCTCGGGTCAGCAGGCCGATGGCCATCAACCCCTCTAGAAACGCACCGCTTAGGTAAAGCCCATCCGGCGTCGCCTCTATCTCTGCCTTGCCCAGCCGCATCAGGTTGACGCTTTCCATATAAGTGGCGCGGGTTGTCAGTTCTGTTCGCATTGCCAGCCGGGTCAGGCCTCGGATTTCGCCAACCTCTGCCGGGTCCGTCACAAGCCGCCCAAAGGGGGCCATTGCCGCAATCACATCAGACGGAATCGCGCGATCTTCATAGGCCTCGCGGTTGGTATGTCTTTCAAGCGTATGCGCAAACAACGGATCCGGCTTGCCGCCGGGCGCGAAACTGACCTGCGCGACAGGACCGTCATCGCCATCAGGAAACAGCGTCATGTCCAGATCAAAGCCATCCTCTGCAGCCGCCATACGCAACAGCTCTAGGAAAGCCCCCATACCGATGGTCAACTGCCGATCAAACGGATCGGTTTCCGGCAGGTTCAACGCCTTGTCCCGCCATATCAGCAGACCATCCGCGCCCTGCAACTCGGCGACCCAAGGCTGCCGGTTATGCGGGTTCGGGGCCAGTATCGCCCAGGACAGCGCCCGTTTGCGCATATCATCATAGCCCCCCGCCTGTACCCAAGGGGCCAGCGCCGCATCAGGCCGCCGCGTGACGGCGAAACCGCCCACCCCGGCGGTTGCGGCCAGAACCACCCCACCGCCGATCAGGGAAATCATCTTACGTCGAGAAAGTGCCATTGCTGAGACTCCATTTAATGCGATATCGAACTATTTAGTCCGATATCGCATGAAATGGAAGTACGAAATCGTACTTTATTCTAGCCCAGCATCACATCCAGCAGCATCATCAGGATAAGCCCCCCGATTAACCCGGTCGTTGCGTAATTCTGATGGCCGCGCCGGTGGGTCTCGGGGATGATCTCGTGGCTGATGATATACAGCATCGCACCGGCGGCGAATGTCAGCCCCCAGGGCAGCGCAACCGCCGCCACATGAACCGCCCAGACGCCAAACGCCCCGCCGACAGGTTCGATCAACCCGGTGGCCAGCGCGATACCAAAGGACGTCCAGCGGCCATAGCCCTGCCCGCGCAAGGCCACCGCAACCGCCAACCCCTCTGGCGCGTTCTGCAGGCCAATACCAGTGGCCAGCGACAGCCCATTCGCCATATCACCACCGCCGAACCCCACACCCACGGCCAAGCCTTCGGGCAGGTTGTGGATGGTGATCGCAAAAACAAACAGCCAAACCCGCGCCAATGCGCCCGGGTCACTGCCTTCGGGGCCAAGCGCGAAATGCTCATGCGGCAGCGCCGCGTTCAGGCCAGCCACCATCAACGCGCCCAGCGCGATGCCTCCGGCCGCGATAAAAGCCGCCACTTTCACGCTGCCATACAATTCCTGCCCCGCGTCTAACCCCGGCAAGATCAGGCTGAAATAGGACGCCGACAGCATGACCCCGGCGGCGAACCCCAGAAACATGTCATTCATAGCGGGCGAGATTGCCCGGCCAAACAGCACCGGAATCGCCCCGACCCCGGTCATCAGTCCAGCACCGAGGCTGGCGAGAATGCCAATTGTGATGATGTCCATGTCTAAGGCTTAGGCGCATGGCGGCGTCGGCGCGATTGCACATGACGCCGCATTGTCAGTTCTGCCCCATATTGGTAATAGAACCTGACCAAAGCAGCCCATTCAGAGCCACAGAGAGACCGCAACCCATGCCCGTCATCACCTGCATCGAAGATCTAAAGCGGATTTACAAACGTCGCACGCCGAAGATGTTTTATGACTATTGCGAGTCTGGTAGCTGGACCGAGCAGACCTTTAACGAAAACGTCAGCGATTTTGACAAGGTCCGCCTGCGGCAGCGCGTTGCCGTCGACATGACGGGCCGCACCACCAGCAGCCAGATGATCGGCCAAGACGTGGCGATGCCCGTCGCGTTGGCCCCGGTTGGCAGCACCGGGATGCAGCACGCGGATGGTGAAATTCTGGCCGCCCGCGCTGCCGAAGAATTTGGCGTGCCGTTCACCCTATCGACCATGTCGGTCTGCTCGGTCGAGGCTGTGGCAGAGGCCACGACCAAGCCGTTCTGGTTTCAGCTTTACGTGATGAAAGACCGCGAATTTACCAAGCGCATGATCCAGCGCGCCAAGGACGCGGGCTGTTCCGCATTGGTGCTGACGCTGGATCTGCAAATCCTTGGTCAACGCCATAAGGACATCAAAAACGGGCTGAGTATTCCGCTGCGCCCGAGCCTTGGTAATATCGTCAACCTGTCCACAAAATGGGCTTGGATGGCGGGCATGGCCAAGACCCCCAACAAGACCTTTGGCAACATCGTCGGCCATATCGACGGCATCAGCGATCTGTCATCGCTGTCTGTCTGGGCCGCCGAAAGCTTTGATCCGAAACTGGATTGGGACTATGTCAAGGAGATCAAAAAACTTTGGGGTGGCCCGCTGATTCTAAAGGGTATCCTGGATGCCGAGGACGCCAAAATGGCCCTGCAGGTCGGCGCGGATGCCATCATCGTGTCGAACCACGGCGGGCGGCAGCTAGACGGCGCGCTGTCATCCATTCGCATTCTGCCCTCGGTGATGGACGCCGTCGGCGACAAGGTAGAGGTGCATCTTGATAGCGGCATCCGCAGCGGTCAGGACGTGCTAAAGGCGCTGGCGTTGGGCGCGAAAGGCACGTTCATTGGCCGCAGTTTCATCTATGGTCTTGGCGCGATGGGCCAAGCAGGCGTGACCAAGGCGCTAGAGGTTATTCACAAAGAGCTGGACACCACTATGGCGCTCTGTGGCCGTCAGCATGTCACCGAGTTGAATCGCGACAACCTGCTGGTGCCAGAGGATTTTGAAGGCAAATGGGTCTGAAACGTTTGACCTGAACCAATACTGAAAAGCAAAAGGGCACCCAACCATGGGTGCCCTTTTTTGTTCACATCAGACCGGTGTTAACCTTCCAGCGACAGCGCCACAAAACGTGGCTCTCCCTGACGGCGGACCAATAGCAGCAATGATTTGCGCCCGGCATCCTTTGCCTCTGAAATGCGGTCCTCTAGGTCGGCAATCGTGGCCACCTTCTGCTGACCCGCTTCGGTGATCACGTCCCCGGCGCGCAGACCTTTTTCAAAGGCCTCGGCGGTTTCATCCACCTCACGCACAACCAGACCTGCCAGATTATCCGTCAGGCCCAACTGCTCGCGCAGCTCATCGGTCATGGCCGTAATGGTCAGGCCCAGGACGTCCTTTTCCGCCGGCTCATTCGCCGGGGCGGTCACAGGCACAACAGTGGCCTCTGCCTCTTCGCGGCGACCAAGAGTGATCATCAGCGTCTCGGTCGCCCCATCGCGGAAGACCACGACACGCACGGCCTTGCCGACGGCGGTGTTGCCCACGATGCGCACCAACTGACGGGTATCCAGCACGTCCTTGTTGTCGAACGACAGGATCACGTCACCCGACACGATGCCGGCATCCTTGGACGGGCCATCGGGCACATCCGTGACCAGCGCGCCAGCGGCAGTCTCCAGACCAAGCGCCTCGGCGACATCTTCGCCAACGTCCTGAATGCGCACGCCCAGCCAACCACGGCGGGTTTCGCCAAACTCCTGCAACTGGTCAACAACTGCGCCGACAACGCCCGAAGACATCGCGAAACCGATCCCGATAGAGCCGCCGTTGGGCGACAGAATCGCTGTGTTTACACCAATGACGTCGCCATCCATGTTGAACAGCGGCCCACCAGAGTTACCCCGGTTAATCGCCGCGTCGGTCTGGATATAGTCGTCATAGCTGCCGGAAAGTGCACGATTGCGGGCCGAGATGATACCAACCGAAACAGAAAAGCCCTGCCCCAGCGGGTTACCCATCGCCATTACCCAATCGCCAACGCGGGCGACATCGCTATCGCCGAACTGAACGAAATCCAGCGGTTCCGGGCTTTCGACCTTTAGCACCGCGATATCGGTGTTGGGGTCGGTGCCGACCAGGGTCGCTGGCAGTTCCTCGCCCGAGAAAAACTCGATCATGATCTCATCAGCGGATTCGATCACATGGTTGTTGGTCACGATGTAACCATCCTCCGAGATCACAAAACCCGAACCCAGCGCAGAAGACCGGCGCGGACGGTTGGGGTTGTTCTGATTGCGATCCATGAAATCACGGAAGAAATCCTCAAACGGCGAGCCATCGGGAACGACGGGCGCTGGGCCGGTTGATGCGGCGACCGTGGTCGAGGTGGTGATGTTCACAACCGAGGGGCTGATCTTTTCCGCAAGGTCAGCAAAGCTTTTGGGCATGCCCTGTGCCTGCGCCACAAGGGTTTGCGCGATTAGGAAAACCAACCCCAATGCGGCCAACGCAAAGGCGCGCGTTGCACCCGTCTGCGGATTGGGAATGGTGATTGCCTGATGTTTCAATGGTGTTCTCCATTTGACTGGTTCTGGCCTGGGGTGACCATGAACGATCTGTGCACATAAGCATCTACTTAGGCGCAGATATGCACAACACAAACCCCCGTCGCGAATTTTCAACAACACGTGAGGACCGCGTCATCAAAGCTTAGTTTGTCACGCGCCCAGGTTTTTCGCCACCCAGATCAGCGCCACCCCAAAGGCCAACGCAACCAGGCCGATCATCCGGCGCGTTTCCGGCGGAATCTCCGCCAGCGCCTTCATAAGATCCTCCAGACGCGAAGGGGCCAGTGCGAACACCAGCCCCTCGATACATAGTACAAGGCCAATGGCCAAAAGGATGGTTGCGATCATTCTACAGCAGGCGCACGCCCTGTTGCGCTGCCAAGATAATCAAAAAATTCGCCGTCCGGTGTGATCACCATCGTTGAATTTGACCCTTTCAGTGCGTTGCTATAGGCCGCAAGCGAGCGATAGAATTCAAAGAATTCCTCGTCCTGACCATAGGCCTCGGCGAATACTTTGTTGCGCTGCGCATCTGCTTCACCACGAACAATGTCGGCCTCTCGCTGGCTTTCGGACACCAGTTCAACCACCGTACGGTCCGCTTGCGCCCGAACCCGCTGGGCGGCTTCTTCACCACGGGCGATTTCGTCGGCGGCTTCACGCTCACGCTCGGCGCGCATCCGCGCAAATGTGGCATCAAGGTTCTGGCTTGGCAAGTTGGTCTGCTTCAGCCGGACGTCGATAACCTCTAGCCCCAGCGGCAATGCCTGTGCCCGCGCGCTTGCCGTGATTCGCGCCATAAGGTCGGCTCGGTCAGCGGACAGGATGGTGTTCGACGTCACACCCTCAGAACCCAGAACCGCGCGGATTTGCGGGTTCAGGATACTTTTCAGACGATCCTCACCAGTGCGCAATCCACCGGCACCAACGGCCTGACGAAACTGCACGACGTCGGCGATGCGATAGCGTGCAAACGCGTCGACGACCAAACGACGATCATCGCTGGGAGTGACCTCTATCTCGTCAGTATCCAGCGATAGGATACGGTCGTCATAGCGCACGACCTCTTGGATCAGCGGGATCTTAAACGACAGACCTGGCGTGTCCTTGATCGACTTGATCTGACCGAATTGCAGCACCAGCGCCTTTTCACGTTCATCCACGATGAACATCGAGCTTAGGATCGCGGCAACCACGACCACGACAGCGGGTAGAATGAATGTTGAACGGTTCATGATCTAGTTTCCTCCGCTGCGGCGCAGCTCATTGAGCGGCAGGTAAGGTACAATACCCTGTCCCGCCCCACTGCCGGACAAGGATTCATCAAGGATGATCTTGTCGACTTGGCCAAGCACGGTCTCCATCGTTTCAAGATAGAGACGCTTGCGGGTCACTTCCGGTGCAGCTTGATATTCGTTCAACACAGCAAGGAAACGACTGGCTTCACCCTGGGCCTGGTTGACGGTGCTGGCACGATAGCCTTCGGCCTCTTCCAGCAACTGCGCAGATTCACCACGCGCGCCGGCAAGAACCCGGTTGGCATAGGCGTCTGCCTGACGCTCCAGCCGGTCGCGTTCCTGTTCAGCGGCCTGCACTTCGCGGAACGAGTCAATGACCTCGCGCGGCGGGTCGGCCTTATCAAGGTTAACACGCACGATATTCAGACCAGCATCATAACTATCCAGCGTTTGCTGGATCAGGATTTTCGCTCTATCGGAAATTGCAGCCCGATCGCGGTTTAGGATCGGTGCCAGTTCACTGGCGGCGATGATCTCGCGCATGGCCGATTCTGACACGGCACGAATGGTCGTTTCCGGGTCACGCAGGTTGAACAGGAACTTTGCCGGATCATTGATATTCCAGACCACCTGGAAATCCAGATCGACGATGTTCTCGTCCGTGGTCAGCATCAAGCCAGAGTCCGACGTCCGCCCGGTAGCAACGCCGATGCTTTCGGTTTGCTCTCGGGTCACGGCAACGACCTCTGCGGTCACGAGCGGCCAAGGCGCAAAGTTCAGGCCCGGATTGCCGGTCGAGGAATAGCTGCCAAGGAACAGTTCAACCGACTGCTCTTCGGGTTTGACCGTGTAGAACGACGCAAACAGCCACAGCGCAACCGCGCCCAAGGCCCCGATGGCCAGCGTGCCGCGGGTAAACTTTGGCCCGCCGCCACCGCCGCCGCCATTGGGGCGACCATTGCCACCACCACGACCGCCCATCAGAACGCGCAGTTGTTCCTGGCCCTTGCGGACAATCTCATCGATTTCCGGAATCTGCGAGCCCTCAGGCTTGCGCCCGCCGCCACCGCCACCACCATTGTTATCGTCGTCGCCTCGGTTGCCGTCGTTTCCGCCGCCGCCCCAAGGTCCACCACCGTTATTCGCCATCTGGCTACTCTTCCCTTCGTCTAAGTCCGGTCTTGTGTGCTAGTTGTGCCTGCTGGCCCTAAAAATCAAGCCACACGCACCGGTGTTTTCATCAGAACAATTTCTTCGGACATGGTCGGATGCACCGCCACGGTCGCGTCAAAGTCCTCTTTGGTTGCGCCCATCTTTACGGCCACACCCACCATCTGGATCATTTCGCCCGCGCCATCTGCGATGATATGCGCGCCCAAAATCTTGCGGCTGGCCTTGCTGACAATCAGCTTATACAGCACGCGTTCGTCTTTCCCGATAAAGGAATTCTGCATCGGCCGGAACGCCGCGCGGTAAACCTCTATCTCTTCTTGCTCTGCCGCGTCTTCCTCTGACAGGCCCACGGTGCCGTATTCCGGCTGGGTGAACACCGCCGACGGGATCAGCGAATGGTCAACCTTGGTCGGGTTCGCGTTAAACACCGTCTCGACAAAGGCCTGACCCTCGCGAATGGCGACCGGGGTCAGATTGACCCGATCGGTCACATCGCCAACCGCATAGATCGACGGCACAGAGGTTTGGCTATAGGCGTCAACCTCTACGACACCGCCCCGCCCCAGTTTGACGCCAGCCTCTTGCAGCCCCAGCCCGGCGCTGTTTGGCACCCGCCCGGTGGCATAGATCACCTTGTCAAACACCTGCTCGCGGCCGTCTGTGGCCTTGACCCAGATGCCGCCGTCGCGTTCTTCCATCCGATCCACATCGGTGCCAACATGCAGGTTCACACCGCGCCCCTGCATCGCCTCGGCAATATGGCCGCGCGCCTCGCCATCAAAGCCACGCAGGATCTGCGCACCGCGATAGTATTGCGAGGTTTCAACGCCCAACCCATTAAAAATACCCGCAAATTCACAGGCGATATAGCCACCCCCGACAATCAGGATCGACTTTGGCAGCTCTTCCATCAGGAATACGTCGTTCGACGTCCCCGCCAATTCGATCCCAGGGGTCTGTGCCGGCTTGAACGGCGTGCCACCGGTGGCGACCAGTATATGCTTGGTCGTGATCCGCTTGCCGTCGGCCAATTCAACCGTATGCGGGTCAGCGATCACTGCACGCTGATCAAAAATCTCAACCCCAGGACGGCCCAGATTGGTGCGATAGATACCTTCCAACCGGTCCAGTTCCGTGCGCATCATCGGCCAGAACTTTGCCCAATCAAAATCACCCGCCGTCACGTCCCAGCCATATTGCGCCGCCTCGGCCATCTTGCCGGAGTAGCCCGACGCAAAGACCATCAACTTTTTCGGTACACAGCCCCGGATGACGCAGGTACCGCCCATGCGGTATTCCTCGGCCAGCGCAACGCGCGCGCCGGTCTCTGCCGCGACGCGTCCCGCGCGGACGCCGCCAGAGCCGCCCCCAATGACGAAAAGATCATAATCGAACGTCATAAGGCCCCCTAGTCGGCAATATCCGAGAACATGTTGTCGTTTTCGACAAATTCTATGCGACCTTCTTCATGAGTCCCCGAATTGATATCGTTCACCTCTACTCGCCCATCGCCATGGCCGATCACAACCACATCGCAGATATCAATGAAAAGCCCGTTTTCAACCACCCCGGGGATCTGGTTCATCACCAGCGACACCTGACGTGGGTTGGCGATGCGGTGCAAATGCAAATCAACGATATAGTTTCCCTCGTCGGTCAAATAAGGTGCCTCGCCGTTCAGCCGCAGCGTGACAGCATTGCCAAGTACATCCAGCCCGGCGAGCGTTTCCTCAATCAGCGCCTTGGTGGTCTGCCAGCCAAACGGGATCACCTCAAGCGGCAGCGGGAAATTGCCCAATCGCTCTACCTGTTTTGTGGCATCCGTGATCACGATCATCCGGTCAGATGCGGTTGCCACGATCTTTTCCTGCAACAACGCCCCGCCGCCGCCCTTGATCAGGTTCAGGTCAGGGTCAAATTCGTCGGCACCGTCTATTGTCAGGTCCAGCCACTTTGCCTCATCCAGGGTGACCACATTGACGCCAACCTTGCGCGCCAGCTCGGCGGTCCGGGTCGAGGTCGGCACGCCCATGATGTTCAGCCCTTCTTCGCGGATAAGTTCACCAAGACAGCGCACCATCCACGCGGCGGTTGATCCGGTTCCAAGACCGACCTTCATACCGTCTTCGATGAAATCCACCGCACGTTTGGCGGCGACAAATTTAGCGGTGTCGATGGGCGACAACTCTCCGGACATGGGGTAGACTCCGTTTTGGCAACGGGTGCCTTATAGCAACTTAACGCCAAGGTGCGAGAGTGGATTTAGCCGCAACGCACATGGACTTTACCCGCCGTTAGGGCGAAGCCTGCTATGCAATAGACGAAATCCCAAGGAAAACCGTATGAGCCGCTATATTTATCTGGTGCTGGGCTGGCTGGCGGTGGCTGTGGGCGCGATCGGCGTTGTGCTGCCGGTGTTGCCCACGACGCCCCTGATGATTCTTGCCGCGTTTCTGTTCACCAAAGGCTCGCCGCGCGCCCGCGCCTGGCTGATTGACCACGCCCATTTCGGCCCCCACATCCAGAATTGGGAAGCCCAGCGCGCCATCGCGCCCGGCGCCAAACGGATGGCGGTGATCACCATGGCGGTGGTCTTTGCCATATCGTTGATGCTGGGCTTGAAATGGTGGGTATTGCTAATTCAGGGGCTGTGTATGGGCCCCGCCGCCATCTTTATTCTGACGCGACCGGCCCCGCAGGATTAGGCCCTAATAGCCCCCATGATCATGCACCTCCAGGCTGTCATCAGGGGCCTCGGCGCGGTCATGCTTGCCGTAGTCCCGCAGAACCTCGGCGACTTTCAGGCGATAATCATCAAAAATCTCCGCCCGCCCCTCGGCCTGCGCC
>Ga0315339_1002434_pt1 | contig 14162 bp, 5 predicted proteins | sample ASW17metaG_FD_204514 | JGI IMG/M metagenome (GOLD analysis project Ga0315339, IMG submission 204514) | Ammonia-oxidizing marine archaeal communities from Pacific Ocean, United States - ASW #17 | ecosystem: Environmental > Aquatic > Marine > Oceanic | place: USA: California | collected 2016-12-05
AGGCTACACGCATGTTAGATGCAGACAGGTCTACTCTCTTCCTTAATGATGAAAAAACTGACGAGTTATTCTCCCGTGTTGCCATGGGAGAAGGAATTGGTGAAATAAGATTGCCTAATACGGTTGGAATTGCGGGCGCAGTGTTCCAGTCTCAGGAAACCGTCAACATACCATATGCGTATGCCGATTTACGGTTCAATCCGTCTTTTGACAAGCAGACCGGCTATTTTACCCGCTCAATACTCTGCGTACCAATTATCAATAAAGATGGAAAATGTATTGGCTGCACGCAAGCTCTTAACAAAAAAGGTGGCGGTTTCACAGATGAGGACGAGTCCCGGCTTAAGGCTTTTACACAACAGGTCGCAATTGCACTTGAAAATGCAAAACTTTTTGAAGATGTCGCTAAAGAACGAGCATATAACCATAGCATGCTCACGAGCATGTCCAATGCTGTTATTACCATCAATGATGAAGGAAAAATTATCACTTGTAACAAGGCTGGACTCAAAATACTCAAAATCCGTTCAAGCGATATAATTGGTAAGACGTCGGAGGAGTTTTTTACTAATGGTCGATCCTGGATTTTGGATAAAGTTAAGGCATGCGAGGAAAGCAAGGAAGACAATATTCTAATGGATTCCGAATTTGAAGTCGGCACAGAGGAAGACGAAACCCTCGAAATGGTATCCGCTAACGTCAGTTTTTTACCTTTGGAAAACCAAGATCCTGACGGCCGGATGGATCAGAGTGAATCTCATTTAGGTACGCTAATTATGATTGAGGACATTTCCGATGAAAAACGGATGAAATCAACTATGTCACGTTACATCGATCCTGGAATTGCAGATCAATTACTAGGTGATGGGTCGGATATTATGGGAGGACAAGATACCACGGCGACCCTATTATTTTCAGATGTGAGAGGTTTTACTACGATAACGGAAACTCTGGGCGCTCAGGGCACCGTAAGCCTACTCAACGAGTATTTTGATATTATGGTTGAAGCCATTAGCGAACAAGGCGGTATGGTCGACAAATTCATAGGTGACGCAATTATGGCAGCGTTTGGTATTCCGGTAGCACATGAAGATGATGAAGACCGCGGCGTTCGTGCAGGTATCAACATGATAAAGCATCTATGGGATTGGAATGAACAGCGTGAAAAAGAAGGAAAAATGCCAGTTGATATGGGCCTCGGCCTCAATACAGACAGGGTTGTCGCCGGAAATATTGGTTCGTCAAAACGTATGGACTACACCATGATCGGAGACGGTGTGAATTTAGCGGCACGGTTGGAAAGTGCCTGCAAACAATATTCTGCACGCATCCTTATAAGCGACTACACCTACACAAAGCTCAAAGGAACCTATCAAATTCGTTATATTGATGACGTAGTGGTCAAGGGCAAAACTGAACCAGTTGGTGTGCGGGAAGTTCTGGATTATCACAATGCTAAGACCTTCCCAAACCTCATGGATACGGTTAACCATTTTAATGAAGCTCGAAATCACTACAAAACGGGTAACTGGGAAAAGGCTATTAAATCATTTAAGGAATGTCTCAAAGCTAATTCGGAAGACAAACTGTCAAAAACCTACATGGAACGTTGCGATTATCTCAAGAAAAACACCCCCAAGAACTGGGACGGTGTATGGGTAATGACAAGTAAGTAACCGAAAAGATGCCGATAGGCGTTTAACAAAACAAAAATTGTTTGGCTTATTTTGTAGTTGCAATAAAAACACCATCCCAGTCTGCAGGAGGGGGGTCGGCTTCGTATTGCCTAATCCTACTTTCATAAAGATCGCATAAGACATCCAACCTGAAGCGATCACTAGCTGCTGCCTTGACCGCCAATACTGGGCCGACCTTTGTGTCCGCCGCCGCCTCCGCTGCCGCGCGGACCTTGTCGGAAAGGTCCCGTGCCTTGTCCCAGGCTTGATTGCGGTATTCTCTAATCATCTCAGAGACAGCATCTTTGACCGCAATAAAGGCTGGGTCTTTGGCGACCTCCTCATCACCCATTAGAGCATATATCTGAAGACCCACCGTCTTACCTTTAACCTGTATATTATCCAATTCAATAATTGCAAATTCGGAAACTTGTTCACGCGTACTTGGCCCAATAACAATATCAGTCCCATAGGTTTTGGACTGCCCTTCAAGACGTGCAGCAGTGTTAACCGTATCCCCAAGAACAGAATAATCCATGCGTTGCGCCGTTCCCATATTACCAACCACGGCATCACCGGAATTGAGGCCTAGACCCACTTTTAGATCAAGGTGTTTCCGCCCCTCGTCTTTTGCCTCCTGCGCTAATCTTGCATTGAGGGGCGCCATTGCCGCCACCATTTCAAGCGCCGATCGGCATCCATCTTCCGCATGTTTAGGATCATCCATCGGCGCGTTCCAGAAGGCCATGATGCAGTCACCCATATATTTATCGATGGTACCATTTTTTGCGAGGATGATATCAGTCAACGGGGTCAAAAGCTTATTTATGAGAACCGTCAACCCTTCAGCGTCAAAGAGTTCTGAAATGCTGGTAAACCCTCGTACATCACAGAAGAGGAGTGTCATATCCCGCGTAGAACCACCTAATGTCAGCAACGTTGGATCTTCGACGACCTGCTCAACCATCGCGGGCGACAAATACTTGGAAAATGCATCACGCGTTTGACGGCGTTGTGCTTCTTCACTGGCGTAACCCATATAAGTCAATGTCACATAGATGATAAGGACGGCCGTCACACCGTAGGCAGCATCAACTATCATTCTATACTCTGTATAGAGAAACCAGGAGGCAGCTCCTGCACCTATCGACACAGTCAAAAAGAAAACTAATGCCCATCGCGCTCCAACCCAGGGTACCAGGACAATCATGATTAATCCAATCAGCAAAGCGATAGCCATCTCAGCCGCATCAACAAATTCAGGCCGATTGAGAAACTGATTAGTAAGAACCGACTCGATTAACTGGGCGTGGACTTCAACACCCGGTATAAACCGCTCGGTTGGAACGGTCTTGATATCAAGTAGGCCCGTAGCAGAGGTGCCCAGTAACGCTAACTTGCCTTGGATTTTCTTTAAATCAACTGTACCGGAAAACTTGCCTTTCTCGTCAAAGGCCGAAAGAACGTCCTTGGCTGACACATATTTGGATGTATCCCTTTTGCTAAAATAAGGCCATATACGACCCTGACGATCAGTTGATACTCTTATCGATGGCAAGCTTAAGACCGTAAATTTTTTCTCATCAAATTTTTTATTATATTTTTGCAACGGATATTTTTTATGTATTGCTGCAAGTGTACTCTTTTTTATTAAACCTTTCTCTTTGCCACCTAGATCGATTTCAAGATATGCGAACCGATTAAACATGGGATCATAAAGAATTTTTTCAAATGATTTATCCTGCAAGACAGCACGAGGAACCAAGTAAAGGGGGCGGCGACCTTGAAGGTTTATATCAGCTATCCCAGCCTCAGTTCCTTCCGCAACCATACCGCCCTTCCCAAACGCAACACGCATTACCTCGAGGCTAAATGCCGGATAAAGTTTTTTAGATTTTTTAAAGAATGCAGGGACCCGTCGAACAATGCCGTCAACTTCTGGTTGCAGTGCTAATAGTCCGTGCCCGGCCGCCGCCAATTCAATTGGCTCAATGTTTCTTAGTAGACCTGGCACTCCTGGCACCCAGTCCCGGGGCTTGGGTACATTCTTGTTTGCTCGTCTTTCAAAAACCCGTGACTTCAACCGCTTTCGACCTTCATATTTCCGTTCAAATGGTAAGACAGATTGGCCAACAACAACGTTTTTAACCCGCTTAATGAGACCGGCAAAGATAGCATCATTACTCCGAATTTTGAGGATTTTATCTTTGGTTTCCTGATCTAGACCCACCAAACTCTTCACGACACTTTGACTATTCATGCGATCAGGTTCGGCAAAAATAATGTCAAAACCCACCACGCTAACACCCATATTGACCAAATTTGCCACCATTTGGGCAATTTGATTTCTGGGCCACGGCCATTGCCCTACCTCTTTGAGGCTCGCTTCGTCCAGATCAATAATGACAACGGGGCTATCCGGCATGATCTCGCGCGGTTCGAGCTGTTGAAAAAAGTCAAATGTCTTTACGCGAACAGTTTGAAGTGGACCCGGATCCCAAACTCTGACAAACAAAAAAGCTGTCAATAATCCCAGAGCAATCCAGCGGGCCTTACCTATAGAAAACCGGCGGCGTTTTCTTTTGCTCTTAGATTGTTCAGCCATTTTGATTCGCTACCTTTTTAGGAAAAATCTAAATCCACACTCCGTTTTGCACAAAAAGCACGTTCAAAGTGATTTGGTTCCTCACAGGTTCATCCTCCCCTACAAGTTTGCACAAGCACCGTATTTAGACACGACATAACGGATTACTACACCCTGCCAAGGTTTTTAGGTCAAGCAGAAATCAACGAATTTCCGTGGGTTAGCTTGATCTGCAGAATTTAATCTTACGTCAAAATTAAAATCCAAAGTTAGTCGGCAAACACAAACCCGACTATTAGTTAAAGTTTTACAGAAGTCAAAGCTTGGTATTTTGATCAAACTATTGTGACACATCAACGAATTGTATAAGAATTATCGGAGATTAACTCGTTGTATTAAAATGATGCTTGATGGGGTCCATAAATGTCAATCAGCACCCTCGTAGGTTTTATCCTTGGGATTGGGTTGTTTGTCGGTGCAATTGCCATAAGTACCGACCAGTATGCCGTCTTTCTTGATCTCCCGAGTTTTATTATGGTTATAGGCGGGACCTTTGCAGGTACATTTATTGCCTACGAACCTCGTTACGTTATTCTGTCTATGAAGATGATCCCTAAAATTTTCTTCGCACCCGCTATCGGTCGTAATCTTCTTCGAGCTGAAGTTGGTCGAGTTATCCGCTGGGGTTACGCTGTTCAGAAAAATGGATTGCCAGCTTTAGATGGAGAAGTAAAAAAATTAAAGGATACGGATCGTTTCTTAGCCTTTGGGGTCGATATGGTTATAGCTGGCTACACGGGAGATGAGGTTAGGGGTATCCTTAATACTACCATAGAATCGACTTACGGTCGTAACAGTGTACAAGCAAAAATATTGCTGGATATGGGCGCCAATGCTCCGGCATTTGGCATGATCGGTACGTTGGTCGGACTCGTAATTATGCTTGGAAATTTATCAGATCCCGAAGCATTAGGTCCAAGCTTATCGATCGCCCTCATTACGACCCTTTACGGCGTGATGTTTGCTAGATTGTTGTTTGTGCCTGCTGGGTCCAAAGTCCAACAACGCGAAGACATCGTACGATTTCGAAACTATCTTGTTGCAGAGGGGCTTGTCCTTCTAGCGGAACAAAAGAGCCCGCGATTTATCCAAGACAAAATGAACAGCTTTCTGGATCCAGCATTACATTTCGATATCGATACGATGAAAGATCAGGTTAAAGAATAATTCAAAAAGGTTATTAGTCATGATGCCGCAAGATTGCCCCCCCATGCCGCCTGATGAGAGTTGGATGGCAACCTACGGAGACGCCGTCACACTATTGATGGCGTTTTTTGTACTCCTTATGTCATTCGCCAAAGTAGATTTGGAAGTCTTTGACGCCGTTTCTAATGGTATCGGCGAGCATATGGCGAAAGAAGACAGAAAATCGGAAAAAGACCACCTTACCAAAGCAATGAAGATAATGATGGTCTCCGAGGGCGCCGATCAGGTTGCCAAGATAGCCACAGATTCTGAAGGTAGTCTTACTATCGAACTTGATACTGGAGCATTTTTTAAGCCTGGATCAGCCGAACTCGCGGAGCAAGCCTATCCATTTATGAAAGCACTTTATGAGGAGGTGGCGTCGCCTCTTTACAAACAATTCAATATCAACGTTGAAGGTCACACGGATGATGAACCAATGAGTTCACTCCGCTACCCGTCTAATTGGGAGTTGTCTTCAAACAGGGCAGCAACCGTGGTTAGATTTGTCATTTCAGAGAGCAAAAACGACACCCGTATGGATACCAATGGTCAAAAATACGGGGTTGAAGAAAACCGCCTACGGGCGACAGGATATGCTCACACTCAACCCAAGGTTCCGAATAGAGACGCCAGCGGTGTTCCGATCCGTGAAAATATGATCACTAACCGGCGCGTCGTTATCCGCATTAACAAAAAAACCAATTTTAATAAAGTAAAAATTCCCAAATTCCGACGCAAGGTAAAAAAAGCGGAAACCGAACTTGAAACCGGCACAAAATCGGCAGGACTTGTCGATCCTCCGACGGCGACTAAAGACGGCTTTGAGAATAAATTAGAGCAACATGGTTTGGAAACTGTTCAAAATAATAAGATTGATAACATTAAAGCTGCGCAACTGGCAGAAGTTACAAAACAAGGCATGGATCACAAAAGTGTCCTTACCAAGACTAACTTTAGTATGAATTAACTTGGGAGTTGAATATCGTCGCTCTGAAAACTTTTAGATGATTTATTAAATAAATTTTGGTGAGAAAAGATTTACTCAACCAAAAACTCCATATTTTCTTGAATTACAAAGGTTCCCGACCATTCTTTTGCCGCTTCTTCTGCTATATTATCCATAAATTTGTCATCATGATCTGGGTCATGGTGAAATATTCCTAGCCTTTTTACGCCGGCCTTTCTACAGAGCCGCACGCCCTCTTCCCAAGTAGAATGCCCCCATCCGATCTTAGATGGAAATTCTTTTTCGGTATATGTTGAGTCATAGAGGACCACATCAGCTCCCTCGATCAACGCCAGTATATTTTGGTCCATATTACCCGGAATATGCTCTGTATCAGTAATTAAACACATAGATTTACCACCGTGTTCAATACGATAGCCTGTCGCATCATTTGGGTGATGTAATAGAGCAGTTTTTACCTTGGTATTTTTTGACTTACCTATATCAAGGCTTTTTCCCGCCGGAAAATCGTGAAACGTTATTTTGGACTGCATAGCTTCCAACGGAACGGGAAACATTGGGTTTTGCATTTGAGTTTCCATAATATTCTGGATACCGCCTTTGTCCATTAAATGCCCCGCATGAATGTCGAACTGGCGGGATGGATCAAAAGCCGGTGCAAAGAAAGGAAAACCGTTTATATGATCCCAGTGGGTATGGGTCAAAAGGATATCACAATGTCCAGGATTCGAGTGCATTAATTGCTGTCCCAGGTTTCGAATTCCTGTGCCACAATCCAAAATAAATTTCTGGTCGCCCGCATCCACCTCAAGGCACGTCGTATTGCCTCCGTACTTCAGGTGCATCGGTGAAGGGCAAGCAATACTCCCCCTACATCCCCAAACCTTTATCCTGATGGCCATAGTAACCTATCCAAATTCTTGACCAAACAAAATCTCCATCACGTCTCCATTAATAGATAAAATAATGACAGATTAGTTAAAGTGTATACTTTCTAGACAAATTACAAAATTCTTACCCGCCAGAAACTTAAGTAGAGCCTTCACCGAATTGCAGTAACGCAAAAGCTTATTTAGCCAAAAATAACAACTTAATCCCATCTTATCCAATACTTGACAGTTAATTAGATGTCACAAACCACATTATTGATAAACTTAATTACCGCACATCCAGCCATAATTATAGTAACCCAGAAGCCATAAGACAAAATTCGGGCAGGCAAATCCATTTTTAAAATGGCAAGATTATCCGGCAACCAGATTATTGATAACCCAGTTAGGCTCTATAATAGATAAGAATAATCCATATATTTCATAGACTAACAGAAAAATATAGTTCAACTGCAGGCTTATGCGTGACGAAAGGAATGCAATACTTTAATATTACCTCCACGTCAGCATGCGTCATTGGGGTGTAACGCTCCAATCTCCCGGTGCTTCAGAGCCCTTTTGGTTGGTTTTGATCAAAGTAACCTTAATTGGCAGGTAATTTACCCTTAATTACGGTTATAATCCGGTTAACAGGCGGGCCGCCCATAAAACCTGGCTTTAGGCGGCTTTTTCGTGAATTTTGCACGAATAGCCGTTCTCAGGCGAACACCACGAAGAAGTGGAGGTGAGACAGCTTGGCGGGTTGGATGTAATAAGGCCTATCGGTTATTTATAATCAGATTGGCCGATGCAAAACACACTGGGGAATGTACTTTAAGAATGTTTGTAAGCGGCTTACCAGAAAAACAAGGATTATATGATCCCGCAAATGAACATGACAATTGCGGGATTGGTTTTGTTGCCAATATCAAAAACCACAAAAGCCACGAGATTGTCCGCCAAGGTTTAACAATATTAGAAAACATCACACACCGAGGAGCAGCGGGTGCCGATCCCCTCACCGGCGACGGTGCGGGGATTCTAATTCAACTACCTCACTTGTTTTTTCAGGAAGAATGCCAAATTCTCGGTATTAACCTGCCGAAAGCAGACAATTATGGTGTCGGTATAATATTCCTACCTCAGGAAAAGAGCGCCCGCAGCGCCTGTGAGAAGGCTGTCGTTGATCTGGTAAAAAGGGAAGGGCAGACATTTCTAGGTTGGAGAGATTTACCTACGGACAATACAGTTCTCAGCAAGGCAGTCCGCGATATTGAACCAGTTATGCGCCAAGCTTTTATTGGGCGAGGGAAAACTTGCCTCGATACTGATGCATTCGAGCGCAAACTTTTTGTCATTAGAAAGCAAGCCCATAAATTGGTCAGGGAGAAAGAACTGGCTGGTGATGAAAGTTTTTACATTCCAACATTGTCGGCACGGACAATCTGTTTTAAGGGTATGATGCTGGCTGCGCGCGTAGCTTCTTATTTCAAAGATCTAACTGATGAGAGAGTTGAGTCTGCTCTTGCGCTGGTTCATCAGAGATTCTCAACAAACACCTTTCCTTCCTGGGAACTGTCACAGCCCTTCCGTTTTTTATGCCATAACGGTGAAATCAACACCTTACGGGGTAATATCAACTGGATGGCCGCCAGACGCCACAGTATGGAATCGGAATTTCTGGGTAATGACCTTCAAAAGTTATGGCCCCTAATCGCGGATGGAAATTCAGACTCAGCCACGTTCGATAATGCTCTGGAGCTTCTTTTAGCAGGCGGTTACTCTCTTGCACATGCGATGATGTTAATGATCCCAGAAGCCTGGAATGATAATCCGTTAATGGATGAGGAAAGGCGGGCATTTTATGAATACCACGCCGCCCTTATGGAACCTTGGGACGGACCCGCAGCGGTTGCCTTTACGAACGGACGCCAAATTGGTGCAACATTGGACCGGAATGGCCTGAGACCCGCTCGTTATGTCGTAACGGAAGACGGTCTTGTGGTCATGGGCTCTGAAGTTGGTGTCCTGGAAATTCCGGACGATAAAATAGTTCAAAAATGGCGCCTGCAACCCGGAAAAATGTTCCTGATTGATTTGGAAGAAGGACGCATTATTGATGACCATGAACTCAAAACAGAGTTAGCCAAGGCACACCCTTACCAGACCTGGTTGAACCAGACCCAAATTATAATAGAGGACCTAGCCGCCGCTGCCGAACCCATAGCGCCGAACCACCAGACCATTCTCGACCGTCAACAGGCATTTGGGTACACCCAGGAAGATATCAAGTTCTTTCTGCTACCCATGGCAACTAGTGGACAGGATCCCGTCGGGTCGATGGGTAGGGATATTCCACATGCCGTACTCTCAGATCGGCCTAAATTATTATATGACTATTTTAAGCAAAGTTTTGCTCAGGTAACCAATCCACCAATCGACCCAATAAGGGAAGAACTAGTAATGTCCCTGGTTTCTCTAATTGGCCCAAGGCCAAATCTTCTAGGACTCGATTCCGGCGGCAATCATATGCGATTGGAAGTTCGGCAACCTATTCTGTCAAATAGCGACCTTGAGAAAATCCGTCATATTCAAGACGGGGCAGAGTCATTTAAGTCAACTACTCTAGACATTTGCTACCCGACAAGTAATGGCGCTGACGGGATGAAGTCGAGAATTGAAAATCTGTGCCAAGAAGCTAAGACATCTGTCCTAAATGGATATAATATTCTGATTCTGTCTGACCGATCTATTAACGAAGAAAATGTTGCCATACCCGCTTTGCTGGCAACAAGTGCCGTTCACCATCGTCTCATACGTGAAGGACTTAGAACAGATGCAGGACTGGTAATAGAGACAGGTGAAGCCCGACAAGTTCATGACTTTTGTCTTTTGGCTGGATACGGTGCAGAAGCAATTAATCCCTACCTCGCTTTTGACACTATCGCAGAGCTTGCTAATCAATTGCCAGACCGTAGCAGTGTTGGTGAGCTTCACGCCAACTACATAAAGGCCCTCGACAAGGGCATCCTGAAGGTAATGTCAAAAATGGGAATTTCTACCTATCAGTCATACTGCGGCGCCCAAATATTTGATGCAATTGGCCTCTCAAGTGAGTTCGTCGAATTATATTTTACTAAAACCTCATCTGCGATTGAAGGCGTTGGACTAAGGGAGATTGCAGGTGAGACGATTGAACGTCATGGACGCGCATATGGTGATGACCCTGTTTTACGTGATGACTTGGATGTAGGTGGTGAACTGGCGTACAGAATCCGCGGAGAAGAGCATATGTGGACACCGAAGACAATTTCGAGTCTCCAACATTCAGCTCGGATGAACTCCCGAGAAATATACGACGAATATTCTGCCGAGATGAACGACCAATCCCGCAAATTAAAAAATTTGCGCGGCCTTTTTAAGTTTAGGTTTGACGACCATCAGATCCCTATTGAAGAGGTTGAACCTGCATCGGAAATAGTTAAGCGATTTGTCACCGGCGCCATGTCCTTTGGGTCAATTTCCTTTGAAGCACATACCAATTTAGCCATCGCAATGAACCGCATCGGTGGAAAATCAAATACTGGCGAAGGCGGCGAGCAGTCAGAACGATATGAGACACTCGCCAACGGTGATACAATGCGTTCTGCCATAAAACAGGTGGCATCAGGTCGGTTTGGCGTAACTACAGAATACCTGCGTAATTCGGATGAAATACAAATTAAAATGGCCCAGGGAGCGAAACCTGGTGAGGGTGGTCAGCTTCCTGGTCACAAAGTCGACAATATTATTGCGCAAGTACGTTACTCAACACCTGGCGTGGGTCTGATCTCACCACCGCCTCATCATGATATTTATTCCATTGAGGACTTAGCCCAACTGATCCATGATTTGAAAAACGTAAACCCGAATGCTCGTATAAGTGTTAAGCTTGTATCTATTGTTGGCGTAGGGACCATCGCCGCGGGAGTGTCAAAGGCTCATGCCGATCACGTCCTAATTTCCGGAGCTGAAGGCGGTACCGGTGCTAGTCCTATTACCTCCATTTTACACGCTGGCGCACCGTGGGAAATTGGCCTAGCCGAGACCCATCAAACACTTGTTATCAATAAGCTTAGGGGGCGTATTTGCGTACAAACTGATGGCGGTATCCGCACTGGGCGCGATGTAGCCATAGCGGCAATGTTAGGGGCGGATGAATACGGCATTGCGACCGCTTCATTGATTGCTTCCGGCTGTATTATGATGCGCAAATGTCACCTCAATACCTGCCCGGTAGGCATCGCTACCCAAGACCCAGATTTACGAGAAAAATTCAAAGGACAACCAGAGCACGTCATCAATTATATGTTTTTTGTCGCCGAAGAAGTCCGAGAAATTATGGCTGAACTTGGCTTGCCTTCCATCAATAAAATGATTGGTAGGAGCGATAAACTGGAAATGACCGAAGCGATTGAACATTGGAAAGCAAAAGGTATCGATTTATCGAGACTTCTTTACAAACCGGATATGGGACCCAATGTGGCCATCTACAATTGCGAAAAGCAGGATCACGGGCTTGAGAATGCGTTGGACAACATTCTGATAAAGAAAGCAAGTCCTGCACTGAAAGAGGCTAAACCAGTCAAGATCGAAATGTCATTCCAAAACATTAACCGTACAGTTGGTGCTATGTTATCTGGCGAAGTTGCGGAACGTTATGGCCATACCGGATTACCAGACGACACAATTTATATCAAAGGCAAGGGCTCTGGTGGCCAAAGCTTTGGAGCTTTTTTATCAAAAGGTATAACGATTGAATTGGAGGGAGACACCAACGACTATGTCGGCAAAGGACTGGCAGGTGGTCACCTGATTGTTTACCCACCAAAGGAAACCCCTATTAAAGCTGAGGATAATATTGTTATCGGTAACGTTGCACTTTATGGAGCGACAGCCGGAGAATGTTACTTCCGAGGTGTTGCCGGAGAGAGATTTGCCGTCAGAAATTCGGGAGCTATCGCCGTCGTTGAGGGTGTTGGGGACCATTGCTGTGAATATATGACGGGTGGTATCGTCGTTGTTCTGGGCGCGACTGGTAGAAACTTTGCCGCTGGAATGAGTGGCGGAATTGCCTATGTCCTCGATGAAAAGGAAGATTTTGATGTCCGCTGCAATTTAGCGATGGTTGAACTTGAAAACATATCTGACGAAGAAAATTTAAAACAAAAGGCTGATGGTGAGAGTTTGGGGCTATATGATTTAATGTATGACATGAACGAACACGATCAATCGCGTCTCAAAATCTTGATCGAATATCATATGCATTTTACCGATAGCAGCCGAGCCCGCCATATCCTTGAGAACTGGGATCATTTCCTGCCAAAGTTTATCAAAGTCATGCCGGTGGACTTCCGACGAGCTCTACTTGAGATGCGGGAACCTATTAAAGACGATCAGGAACTAATTGCCGGCACTGTAGCGGGAGAATAATTGGTGGGCAAACCAACCGGATTCATTGAATTTGACCTTAAGGACCGAACCTACGGTCCCGTGACAGAACGTGTCCAACATTATAATGAATTTGTCATACCTCTTCCCGCAAATGAGCTTATCAAACAAAGCGCCCGGTGCATGGATTGTGGCATCCCCTATTGCCATCAAGGATGCCCGGTAAACAATATTATCCCTGATTGGAATGACCTAGTTTACAGAAGTGAATTTAAGAAAGCCGCTGAGGTACTTCATTCGACTAACAATTTTCCCGAATTCACTGGGCGTATATGCCCCGCCCCCTGCGAAGAAGCGTGCACCCTAAACATCGACGATAAACCTGTCGCTATTAAAACAATTGAATGTGCAATTATTGATCGGGCCTGGGAAGAAGATTGGGTAAAACCTGAAATTAATTTAAATAAAACCAGAAAATCTATAGCTGTTATTGGATCAGGTCCAGCCGGTATGGCATGTGCGCAGCAGTTAGCTCGAGCCGGACATACCGTCAAACTATACGAGAAAAATAACAAAATTGGAGGTTTGCTCCGGTATGGTATTCCCGATTTTAAAATGGAAAAGCACCTAATCGATCGGCGCGTCGAACAAATGACGGCTGAAGGCGTTACCATGGAAACTGGTATAAATGTCGGGGTTGACGTTAAGGTCAACGAGTTGACGAAAAAATTCGATGCCGTCGTGTTGACAGGCGGTGCCGAAACTCCCCGTGAACTCCCAGTTCCGGGAAGAAATGCTGATGGTATTGAACTTGCAATGGATTTCCTCTCTCAACAAAATCGCAGAGTGTCTCATGAAAAAATTAACTGCACTAAAGAGATACTTGCCAATGACAAAGACGTCATTGTCATTGGCGGCGGCGACACCGGTTCTGATTGCGTTGGCACCTCCTTCCGTCATGGAGCCAAAAGCGTTACCCAACTCGAAATACTTTCAAAACCACCGGAGAAAGTTGAGAAGAGTGTTACTTGGCCTGACTGGCCCATGAAACTGCGTACTTCATCCTCCCATGAAGAAGGGGCTATCCGTGATTGGTCAGTCACCACAAAGAAATTTGAGGTTGAAGACGGTAAAGTGGTCTCGTTGATCATAAAACGTGTAGATTGGGCGCAAAATAATGACGGTAGCGTTGACTTGATAGAAGTTGAAGGTACAGAAGAAAGGTTACCGACTGACCTTGTCCTTTTAGCCATGGGTTTTGTTCATCCCACTCATCAAGGCATGGTAGCGGATCTTGGGGTTGTATTGGATGATCGTGGTAATGTAAAAGCGAACACGATTGAATATCAAACATCGATGCCGGGTGTATTTTGCGCGGGTGATATGAG
>Ga0315339_1002436_pt1 | contig 14155 bp, 13 predicted proteins | sample ASW17metaG_FD_204514 | JGI IMG/M metagenome (GOLD analysis project Ga0315339, IMG submission 204514) | Ammonia-oxidizing marine archaeal communities from Pacific Ocean, United States - ASW #17 | ecosystem: Environmental > Aquatic > Marine > Oceanic | place: USA: California | collected 2016-12-05
TTCTTGCAATTAAACCACCTATAATAATTAATAAGCATATTAATAGTTCGCTTATGCTTACGCCGCTTATCCCTAACTCCCAGGTTTCTAGGATTAAATTCAAAAATTCATTCATCTTCTTCTTCTTCTTTAAGTTTTTCTGTTAGTGGAATTTTTTTAGCTTTGGCCATTTTAACAACATTATCTTTAATAAGAATAGTTTCAAAATTATAGTTTAATATTTTTATGCCTACATTATTTTCTGGTATAGATTGAGCAGTTTCTAAAATTAAACCACTTATTGTCTTCGGACCGTCTGTTGGTAGATCCCATCCCAGTTTTTTATTTACTTCTCTGATATTAGTATTGCCATTAATAATAAATTCTTCGTTTTGTTGGGGTAGAATATTTAAGTTTTCTTTAGTATCAGAAGTTAATTTTCCAACTATTTCTTCTAAAATAGCTTTTCTAGTGATCATGCCTTGAATATCTCCATATTCATCTACAACAGTTCCAACAAGCCTCTTTTCATTCTGGAAATTAAGCAATTGAGTGTGAAGAGGTGTGTTTTCTGGAATAAATTTTAACTCTTGGAGGCAATTAATTAGGTTTTCCTTAGCAGGTTCTTGAATTAAAAAATTAGCAGCTCCTTCAAGAGTAAGAATACCTTTTAAGTTATCAAGGGTTTCTTCATATACTGGTAAATTATCATATTGATTTTCTCTGAGAATCTTAAGAATAGAAGTCATTTCTTCAGAGATATTGATACCTATAAGTTGATTCTTAGGTATCATCACATCATTCACAGATAAGTGATCCATATCAAATATACTAACTAACATTTGTAGTTGTCTATCTGGAACACCAGAAGATTGAAGGATAGTTTTTAATTCTTCACTACTTAATTCATCTTTAATGGGTTCTTCAGCATTCACCCCTAGCAATTTAGTAATATTATTCGAGATAAGACTCACCAAAGTTACTAATGGACTTAAAATTTTTGATAATGGTTTTAAGACATAAGAGGCTGGAAATGCGATGCTTTCAGGTTTTATAGCTGCAATAGTTTTAGGCATAACTTCAGCAAATATTATCATTATAATAGTCATTAATACTGTTACTGCTAAAACAGCGCTATCATCCCAAACCCTAATAGCAATTACTGTTGCTATTGCTGTAGCTAGTGTGTGGGTAAAATTGTTACCAATTAAAATGACCCCCAAAAGTCTATCTGTCCTTTCAAGTAATTTAGTAACTCTCTTAGCAGGTTTATATTTTTCTTTAACAAGGTGTTTTAGACGATAGCGATTTATAGCCATCATACTTGTTTCAGAACTAGAAAAAAAAGCAGACATAAGAACAAGTAAGACTATAAAGGTAAGTAGAATCCAAAGAGATATTTCGTTCAAGGTAGGTTAGCTATTGCTATAAGATAAAATGTAATGATTAATGAGATTAATTTTAGTCTATTTAATTAGTTTTTAAATTATATCATTATTTACAAAGTAACAAAAAATCTTCAAATAAATTTAAGAATAGTTTGTGAATAAAGCATATTTTAGTTGAAAGGTGCTCATTTTCACTTAGAATACTCTTTTTTTCAGATTCAAAGTCATTTTTTAAATATGTTAACGATTAGATTAGCTAGAGCCGGTGCAAAAAAGCGCCCCTTCTTTCATATAACAGTAGCAGATTCAAGAAAACCTAGGGATGGTCGTTTCATTGAACGAGTTGGTTTTTTTAATCCCAGAGAAGATGTGTTAGAGGTTGATAAAGAAAGAGTGGATCATTGGGTGTCTAAGGGAGCTCAATTGAGTAACCGTGTAAATACTTTATTAATTCAAAGCCAAGAAACAGAAGAAGAAACAAAACATCGTATTGATATTAAGGCAAAGAAAAAAGAAAAGAGAGTAGCGCGTAAAGAAGCATTAAAAGTTTCAGAATTAGAAGCAGCAGCTCCTGCAGTAGCAGAAGAGGCAACAGTAGCAGAAGAGGCAGCTCCTGCAGAGGAAGAAGCTCCTGCAGAAGCAGAAGAGGCAGCTCCTGCAGAAGAAGAAGCTCCTGCAGAGGAAGAAGCTCCTGCAGAAGAAGAAGCTCCTGCAGAGGAAGAAGCTCCTGCAGAAGCAGCAGTAGCAGAAGAGGCAGCTCCTGCAGAGGAAGAAGCTCCTGCAGAAGCAGCAGCAGCAGAAGAAGCAGCTCCTGCAGAAGAAGAAGCTCCTGCAGAGGAAGAAGCTCCTGCAGAAGCAGAAGAGGCAGCTCCTGCAGAGGAAGAAGCTCCTGCAGAGGAAACAGCAGCAGAAGAGGCAGCTCCTGCAGAGGAAACAGCAGCAGAAGAAGCAGCTCCTGCAGAAGAAGAAGCTCCTGCAGAGGAAGAAGCTCCTGCAGAAGCAGCAGTAGCAGAAGAGGCAGCTCCTGCAGAAGAAGCAGCAGCTGACAATAAAGATAAATAGTTATTTATTTTTAGTATGAATAGTCGGTCCTTAGACCGAATCCAGCTAGGCAGGATTGGAAAACCTTATGGACTCAAAGGGTGGGTTTATGTCCATTATTATGGCCATGAAGATGTTGAACTAATTCCTTATAAAGAACTACTTATTATAAGAAATAGTGAAGATGTAATTTTAACAATACTAAAATCTAAAATTATCAGAGATAGGTTGATTATCCTCTTTGAAGGACATGAAGACAGGAATTCGGCAGAATCTCTAAGAAATAAAGATATATTTATTAATTCAAAGCAGTTACCAACTACAAAAAAAGGTATTTTTTATTTTTACCAACTCATATCGTTCAAAGTTATAAATTATGATTCTAGGATTCTAGGAAAAGTTGATTCTTTTATTCACACTTTAGCTAATGATGTAATGATTGTCAGATCTTCAAGCCAAAGTATTGATACTAAGGAAAGACTCATCCCATTTTTAATAAAAGAAAATCGTGTTGAAGTGGACTTGAAAACAGAGACTATTACAATTGATTGGCATGAGGATTTCTAATTCATTATGAGGTTTGATGTAGTAACTCTTTTTCCAGAGATAGTTTCTAAAATTTTTTCTTTTGGGGTTACAGGTAGAGCTCTTGTTAAAGGATTGATTGAGATAAAAACGTGGAATCCACGAAATTATAGTAATAATGCTACTAATAGGGTTGACGATAAACCATATTCTGGTGGTCCTGGAATGGTTATGCAGGTAGAGCCACTCATGAAAGCTATTAAGGCAATCAAAGATGATGTTTCAAGTCAAACCCATGTCATATATATGTCGGCTCAAGGTAAATCTCTTAATCAACAAAAGATAAAAGAGTTATCTATTTTGCCTAGGATAACAATTATTTCTGGAAGATATGAAGGGATAGACCAGAGAGTTATCGATAGAGGTATAGATGAGGAAATATCAATTGGAGATTTTATTGCTAGCGGAGGGGAATTACCAGCTATGATTCTTATGGATTCAGTGACCAGAGTTCTTGAAGGAGTATTAGGGCATGATGATTCTACAGCTGAGGAATCTTTCGAAAATGGTCTGCTTGAATATCCTCATTATACAAGACCTAATAAAAGTAAGTATGGAGAGGTTCCATCCGTCTTATTATCTGGAAATTCAAAAGATATAGAAAGATGGAAATTAAAGATGTCTTTAGCAAAAACTTTACTAGTTAGACCTGATTTACTTAAAGGAAGACTTTTCTCAAGCTTAGAAAAGGAATTACTCAATGAAATTAAAGATGAAGAAAAATATTAATCTGTTAGAATCACGACCTAAAATTATTAATAAGGGTTAAGGTGAGTAAAAATAAGTACATTCAAGAGGTTGAATCACCTCAAATAAAAGAAGTTACACCTTTTTCACAAGGGGATACAGTCTTAGTTAAAGTCAAAGTCAAAGAGGGTACTAGAGAAAGGTTACAGCCCTTTGAAGGTATTGTATTGGCTATTAAAAATAGAGGCCTGGGTTCTTCTTTTATAGTTAGAAAGATTTCAAATGGAGTTGGTGTAGAAAGAACTTTTCAAACTCATAGCAATATAATAGAGAGTATTACTGTAAAACGTCGAGGAGATGTAAGACAAGCTAAACTATATTATCTTAGAGAAAGGTCAGGGAAATCTGCAAGAATTAAAGAAAAAATTTAAGGCTTGCTCTCCAACTTTCATGGAAAGTTCTAACACTGATTCTTCAAAGCTAGTAGATAGTTTTATTGACTCAATTTGGTTAGAAAAAGGGCTAAGTAAAAATACTCTCAGTTCATATAGAAGTGATATTCTAAGCTTTTCTTCCTGGATTACTGTTGTAAATGAGACTTTATTAACTGCAGATAGAGCTTTAATATTAGACTATCTTGCATACAGATTAAGAAAAGGCTATAGCAGTAAATCAACCGCTAGATTCTTATCAAGCATAAGATCTTTATATTCATATCTTTTCTTCAATTCAATGATCAATATCAATCCTACTTTAAAGATTGATAATCCTAAAATAGGATATTCTTTACCTAAAGTTCTTTCAGAGGAAGATGTAGAAAAGTTGATATTGTCACCAGATATTAGTAATCCAATTGGTTTGAGAGATAGGGCAATGTTGGAGTTGTTGTATGCATGCGGACTTAGAATATCTGAACTTATAGACCTAGAATTAATTAACTTAAATTTGCGACAAGGTGTGTTACAAGTTATTGGTAAAGGCCAAAAAGAAAGACTAGTGCCATTTGGTCATCAAGCATCCGTATGGCTTGAAAGATACATTCGTGATGGCAGACCTTCCTTATTAGGTTTAAATAAAATAGCAACTTGTCTTTTTTTGAGCAAGAGAGGAAGTGCAATGAGTAGACAGGCCTTTTGGTATAGAATAAAGCATTATTCGGTTAAATCAGGAGTTGATAATTCATTATCTCCGCATACTTTACGACATGCTTTTGCTACTCATCTTTTAAATCATGGTGCAGATTTGAGGACTATTCAGCTTCTATTAGGGCACGCAAGTCTTTCCACAACTCAGATTTATACAGAAGTCGCTAAACATAGAATGACAGAAATCCATGCAAAGCATCATCCCAGAGGTTAATAATGAGAAAGAATAGTACTTTATATAATTTTTTGTTAATCGGATCAGTAATTTTTTGTTTCTCGTGTTCAGACCAATCTTCAACGAATGAAATGATATTAATTGAAGATAATTTAAATAGCGTCATACCTCCTTCAATAGAAATTTTAAGTATAGAAGAAACAGATATTGATAGGTTTTATGAGATAAAATTTAACGGTATGGATTCTCTGTATGCTTATGGAGATGGCAAATATCTCATTTCCGGGGATATTTATAAAATTTCTAAAGGAAAATTAATTAATAAATCTAAAGTTAGTAGGGATAGAGAAAGAAAGATAGCAATATCTTTATTGGATTCAAGTGATTTTATAACTTTTAAGAAAGAAAACATTAAGCATTCAGTAGTTATATTTACCGATGTAGATTGTGTTTATTGTAGAAAATTTCATAGTCATATTTTAGATTATAATGCCTTGGGTATAGAAGTTAACTATATTGCATTCCCTAGATCCGGTGTTAATTCAACCTCTTATAAAAAAATGGTAAGTGCGTGGTGCTCAAAAGATTCTAAGAATACTTTAACTTTATTAAAATTAGGGCAGGAAATTAAAGAGAATCTTTGTGAAAACAATCCTGTAGAAAAACATTTTAATCTTGGAAATAGCTTGGGTGTTAGAGGCACTCCTTCAATTATTACATCTGAAGGTAGGATGATACCTGGATATCTAAGTCCTCAAGAGTTACTTGAACAATTGGAAATTTAATTTTCTAATATGACCATGGACACAAAATTTTCTAGAATTAATAAGTTACCACCCTATGTATTTGATGAAATACAGACTCTTAAAATGCAAGCTAGGCACCAAGGCGAAGATATAATAGATTTTGGGATGGGGAATCCAGATCAACCAACTCCATCGATTATTGTCGAAAAACTAAGAGAATCTGTTTTAAGGCCTGATACTCACAGATACTCCCAATCCAAAGGCATACCTAGATTAAGAAAGTCTATCTGTGATTGGTACCGACGTAAATATAATGTTGAATTAGATCCTGAAAATGAAGCAGTAGTAACTATGGGGTCTAAAGAAGGTCTAGGCCATTTAGCTTTGGCAACTTTAGACCAAGGGGATACAGTTTTGGTTCCTAACCCCACTTATCCTATTCATCCTTATGGTTTTGTTATAGCAGGGGCAGATATCAGGCATGTACCTATAGGAGAAAATATTGATTTTTTTTCTGAGCTTGAAAATGCTATCAGGAATACTTTCCCGAAACCCAAAATGTTAGTTTTAAATTTTCCTAGTAATCCCACTGGTCAGTGCGTTGAATTGGACTTTTTTGAAAGAATTGTGGATATAGCAAAAAAAGAAAATATATGGGTAATTCAAGACCTAGCTTATGCCGATATAACCTATGAAGGCTATAAGGCGCCTTCTATCCTTCAAGTGAGTGGATCAAAAGATGTGGCAGTTGAATTTTTTACTTTATCTAAAAGCTACAATATGCCAGGTTGGAGAGTTGGCTTCTGCTGTGGCAATACTAAGCTTCTAAAAGCTTTGGCTAGAATAAAATCTTATTTAGATTATGGCTTATTTACACCTATTCAAATATCTGCGATAAAGGCTTTGGATGAGGGGGATAGTTTTGTTGAATCTATTAGAGATAATTATGAACATAGAAGAAATGTCTTAGTTGATGGTTTGAATAACTCAGGTTGGCATGTAGAGAAACCTAGGGCAACAATGTTCGTATGGGCTAAGATTCCAGATCAAATGAGGAACCTTGGTTCATTGGAGTTTAGCAAAAGACTGCTGTCAGAGGCTAAAGTTGCTGTTTCTCCAGGTATTGGCTTTGGTCAGTATGGAGAAGGCTTTGTTAGATTTTCTTTGATAGAGAATAGCCACAGGATTCGTCAAGCTACAAAAAGTATTAAAAAATTTCTTTCAAAGAGTGTTATGGAAGAAAAGACATGAAAACTTTAAGGCTTGGTATTTGTGGTACAGGTAATGTCGGCAAGGCTCTATTAGTATCTTTAAGAGACTCTAAAGAACTTTTTGAAATTCAAGGAAATGTTAATCTTGAGATATCAATGGTGGGAGTAAGGAAAGGGAAGAGTTCATTGCCTTTTCAAGAATTAAGGGTTTCAGAAGATATTATGCAAGTAGCTTTAGATGATGCAGTAGATGTTGTAGTTGAATTAATTGGCGGAACAGAAACAGCCTATGAATTGATACAAAAAGCAATTGAAAATGGCAAGGATGTTGTGACGGCTAATAAGGCTATGATATCTAAATACGGAAATGAACTATTTCAAAAAGCAAAAGACAAAGGTGTTCAGGTTGGTTTTGAGGCCTCTGTAGCGGGAGGAACTCCTGTTATTAAAGCTTTAAGAGAAGGGTTAGTGGCAAATAAAATACTCTGGTTTGCAGGTATTCTTAATGGTACTAGTAATTATATACTCTCTTACATGAGTAGCTCTGAAGTTACTTTTGAAGAAGCTTTAAAGAGCGCACAATCTTTAGGTTTAGCTGAGGCAGATCCTACCTTAGATATAGATGGTACGGACGCTGCTCAAAAAGCATCTATTCTTGCAAGTTTAGCTTTTCATGTCCCTTTTAATTTTGCTTCTGTCAATTATGAGGGTATACAGAATGTTGCTTTGAAAGATTTAAGATGTGCACAGGAATTAGGTTATTCTATAAAGCACATTGCTTTGGGGAAGATAATTGATGAAAAAGTTAGCATAAATGCACACCCTATGTTAGTTTCTAATGAATCTATTCTTTCTAAAGTTGGTCAGGAGATGAATGCTTTGGAAGTATATGCGGAAGATGTCGGTTCAACAGTTTATTATGGTCCTGGTGCAGGTCCTACTCCAACAGCTACAGCCGTTATTGCTGATTTAGTAGATATTGCTAAAGGAGCCTTGTTCAATGTACCTGAAGTGAATAATAAGAATAGTCTTTTAACTAAACCTACAGAGTCAACTGCAAGATATTTTAGGATGGAGGTTTCTAATGAACCAGGAGTTATAGCAAAAATTTCTGCTATATTTGCGAGGAAGCAAATAAGTATTGATACCTTAATTCAGCACGATTCTAAATCAGAAATAATTATTAATAATGGACTTGTATCTGTTGTGATTATTACTGGCAGTATGGACGATGTATCTTCCGTAGAGATTAGTTCAGCTTTAGATAAAATGGAAGAAGTCCATCATAATGTAAAAAATTTTAGAATACTTTCTCTTTTATAATAATGTTGTATAGGAGTACAAGAGGAGCATCACCTGATATAAAATTCTCAGAAGTTTTATTGAGTGGATTAGCCCCTGATGGAGGATTATATATACCAGATTGTGTACCTTCATTCTCGGAGCAAGAGCTAAGAGAATTTGAAGATTGCAGTTATCAAGATCTAGCTTCAAAGATTCTTTTTCCTTTTGTTGAAAATGAAGTTGATCAAGTTACTTTTAGAAAATTAGTTCACAGTTCATACGAATCTTTTGAAAATAATGACATTATAAAACTTAATTCATTATCTGATGATGTATCTATTTTAGAGTTATTCCATGGCCCGACTCTAGCTTTTAAAGATGTAGCAATGCAGCTTTTAGGTACTTTGTTGAATTATTTTTCTCAAAGAAACAACCAAAAAATATCTGTTTTAGGTGCAACATCTGGAGATACTGGTTCTGCAGCTATAGCAGCATGTTCGAGATATGAGAACGTAGATGTATTTATTCTTTATCCAAATGGAAGAGTTACAGAGATTCAAAGAAAACAAATGACAACTTCAGGTTCAGCCAATGTGCATGCTTTGGCTATCGAAGCTGATTTTGATGGTTGTCAAGATATTGTAAAAGCATTATTTCTAGATGAAGAAATAAAGAATTTGACTAACAAAGTTATTGCCGCTAATTCTATTAACTGGACAAGATGTATGAGCCAGTCTGTGTATTTCTTCTGGGCATTCTTAAAGCTTAGGAGGTCACACAATCAAATAACCTTCTCAATACCTTCTGGTAACTTTGGGCATGCTTATGCTGGATGGCTTGCAAAAAGAATGGGATTACCTATACATCGCCTTTTGATAGCAACTAATAGGAATGATGTTTTGCATAAAATGCTTACAGAAAATTTATACTCTAAAGGGAAAGTTTATGAGACCTTAGCACCAAGCATGGATATATCTATAGCAAGCAATTTTGAGAGATTATTATTTGATCTTTTTGACAACGACCCAAAAAAAGTTACTTCTTTGATGAGTTCATTTCCTGATAGTTCAATTAGATTGCCTGATAAAGAATTAAAAGTTATGAGAAATTTTTTTACGAGCTATGCGTCTTCTGATGCAGAGATTTGTGATCAGATAAGAGAAACTTTTAAAAGCAACAACATGATTCTTGATCCTCATAGTGCTACGGGATTAATCACATCCAATAAGAAAAGAAAAGCAAATGAATATGTAATTTCAATGGCAACAGCTCATCCAGCTAAATTTATTCATGCCATAGAGCAGGCTTTACCAGGAAGAGAGTTAGAGACAGTTGAACAACTTAAGGGAATAAATTCTAAAAAAGAATCTTTTAAGGTTTTGGCTAATGACTTTGGGGCAGTTAAAGAATATATTTTAAATAATATTATTTAAGTAATGGAAACAGCATCTTTATTAGAACAATCAATCAATCATAAGTCTCGGTCTTTAGCTATTAGGGGGTATCTTTGACTTTGATACTAAAGTAAAGAGATTAGATGTCGTGAATGGATTGTTATCTGAAGCTTCGGTTTGGAATGATCCTGATAAAGCTCAGGAATTAAATAAAGAGAGATCTTTTTTAGAGAAAATACTTCTTAAGTTTAACGAGTTAAACGATTCGATCAATGATATTTCTGAGCTACTTGATTTAGCCATTCTTGAAGAGGATGAGAAGGCTATGAAAGATATATCAAAAGAAATTGCTATAAATGAAGAAGAACTTTTTAAGTTAGAATTTCAGAGAATGTTTTCAAATAAAATGGATCCAAATAATGCTTTTTTAGATATTCAGGCAGGTTCGGGAGGCACCGAAGCCCAAGATTGGGCAGAAATGTTAATGAGAATGTATTTGAAGTGGGGAGAGGCTAAAGGTTTCTCAACAGAATTAGTAGAACTTTCACATGGAGAAGTGGCAGGAATAAAGAGTGCTACAATAAAGTTTGAAGGGGAGTATGCATATGGATGGTTAAGAACAGAGACAGGAGTGCATAGACTAGTAAGAAAATCTCCTTTTGATTCGGGTAGCAGACGTCACACTTCTTTTGCCTCAATCTTTATTTCACCCGAGGTTGATGAAAATATAGAAATTGAAGTAAATTCCTCTGATCTAAGGATTGATACTTATAGAGCTTCAGGAGCGGGTGGTCAGCATATAAATAAAACAGACTCAGCTGTAAGAATTACACATGAACCCTCAGGAGTAGTAGTACAATGCCAGTCACAGAGGTCGCAACATCAAAATAAAGATAAAGCAATGCAACAATTAAGAGCAAAACTTTATGAGATTGAAATACAGAAGCTTGATGAAGAGAAGCAATCTAGAGAAGATTCAAAGTCAGATATTGGATGGGGAAGTCAGATTAGATCATACGTATTAGACTCAGCAAGAATAAAAGATTTAAGGACAGGCGTAGAAAAAACAAATTGCGGAGCAGTTTTAGATGGAGACCTCGATGAATTTATTGAAGCAAGCCTAAAAGCAAATATTTAGTTAAAGTAGACACATGACAGAAGAAATATCAGAAAATGATTTAATTGCCCTAAGAAGAGCAAAATTAGATCTATTAAGAATCAAAGGCAATGCATATCCAAATGATTTTAAGAGGAGTTATTTATCAGAAGAACTACACCAAAACTATGGTAAAAAAGATAATCAAGCCTTTGAGAAGGAACCCGTTCAAGTTGCTATAGCTGGAAGAATTATGTTGCAAAGGATAATGGGTAAGGCTAGTTTTATTACTCTACAAGATATGGATGGACAGATTCAGGCTTACTTGAGATCAAATGATCTACCAGAGGGTCAATATGATGATTTTAAAACTTGGGACCTTGGAGATATAGTAGGTATTGAAGGGAAGTTATTCAAAACTAAAACAAAAGAATTAACAGTTCATGCAGAATCAATAAGACTGTTAACAAAGTCGTTAAGACCTCTGCCCGAAAAACATGCTGGTCTTGTCGACACAGAACAACGATATAGAAAACGTTATTTAGACTTATTAACTAATGAAGCAAGCCTTAATGTATTTAAGATAAGAAGCAAAGTGATCAGTGAAATAAGAAATTTTTTTAACGGAGAGAATTATATAGAAGTAGAAACCCCTATGATGCATTCTGTTTTGGGAGGCGCTGCTGCTAAACCTTTTATTACTCATCACAATTCCTTGGATATGGCTCTTTATCTTAGAATAGCTCCTGAACTTTATTTAAAAAGATTAGTTGTTGGAGGCATGGAAAAAGTATTTGAGATAAATAGAAATTTTAGAAATGAAGGACTTTCTACTAGGCATAATCCTGAATTTACAATGTTAGAATATTATACAGCCTATGCAGATTTTGAAGATCAGATGGATTTCATTGAAAACCTTTTTAAATCAATATCTCAAATAGTTTTAGGATCTACTATCCTTTCTTTAAGCGGTAAAGAGTATGATATAGGGAAGCCTTTTAGAAGGGTAACTTTAATAAGTTCTATAGCTACTAAATTAGGGTTATCTGAATCCGAACTTAAAGAAAAGGGCAAGTTAGAAACTATAGCCAACGATCTATCGATTGAGAGGTCTAAAGATTTATCTATTGGAAAATTACAGTTAGAAATCTTTGAAAGAGTAGTTGAAGATAACTTAGATGAACCAACTTTTATAACTAGTTATCCTGCAGATGTATCTCCTTTATCTAGAACTTCTGATAAAGATCCAGAATTTGTGGATAGGTTTGAACTTTTTATAAACGGTAAAGAAATAGCTAATGGATTTTCTGAGTTAAATGACCCTGATGACCAAGCTGAAAGGTTCACGAGACAAGTAGAACAGAAATCTTATGGAGATGAGCAAGCTATGGAGTATGATTCAGACTATATTGAGGCTCTTGAGTACGGTTTACCTCCTTGTGCAGGAGTGGGTATTGGCATTGATAGATTAGTGATGCTTTTCACTGGGGCTCCATCTATCAGAGATGTTTTGCTCTTTCCTCAACTTAAATTAAAAGATTAATCTTTTATTAGTAAGTCTTTAACGGCATCTTTCTCAGATTGTAATTCTTTGATTGTGGTATCAATCTTTGCTTGAGCAAAGTCATTAATTTCTATTCCTTGAATTATTTCTATTGTTTTATCAGTATTAGTTTTAAGCGGGTAGCCAAAAAATAAACCTTCAGGAACACCATAGCTGCCATCACTAGCAATAGCTGCACTAAAACAATTACCTTCTAGAGTGGGGTTTTCTATGGCTTTTATAGTATCAATGGCAGCATTCGCTGCTGAAGCAGCTGAAGAGGCGCCACGTTCTTCAATTACAGCTTTACCACGTTGTTGTACCAAAGGTAAGAAGTCATTTTTTATCCAAAAGTCGTCTTTAATAACTTCTACAGCGCTTACTCCGTTTATCAAAGCATTGTAAGGATCAGGATACATGGTAGGGCTGTGATTACCCCATATAGTCATATTAGTTACTGCTGATATTTCAACTCCAGCTTTTTGAGCTAATTGCGCTTTAGCTCTATTAGCATCTAAGGCTGTCATGGCAAACCATTGTTGGGAATCATTTTTAGCCTGATTCTTTCCTATTAAGGCATTGGTATTAGCTGGATTTCCTACAACAAGAATCTTAGCATCAGACTTTGCTAATTTTCCTATGGCTGATCCTTGGGTAGTAAAAATACCACCATTTATTTTTAATAAATCACTTCTTTCTTCAATTTTTTTTCCATCTAACACTATACCTCTAGGGATACTGCCTACTAATATAACCCAATCAGCATCTGTCACTCCTTCTTCTATGCTTGAAGTAGAAATTAGTGACCCAGTTTGTTTAAAACCACAATCAATTAATTCCATTACGGTTCCATTTAGTTTTTTAACTACTTGTGGTATTTCAATTAACCTTAAATTTACTTTTATATCTTCACCAAATGTTTCACCGCTTATGAGTCTAGGTAAAAGAGAATATGATATTTGTCCAGCTCCTCCTGTTACAGCTACATTAATTTCTTTCATTTATTTCTCCAATTTAATTAAGTTTAAAGATATTCCTCTTGCCATCAAAAGATACAGTGACTTTTGCATCTAACATTTCTTTTTCCATCATTATTTGGAGGATTTTTGCGTCATAGGAGTTTGCTAAAAACCGCTTATCATTTTTTAATCTTCCTATAATTATAGCTTTTTCAGCCCCTTTTCTGGAATGTGAAATAGTATAAGTTTCTATTTTTCCATCACCTGCAGCTAATTCAGTAAATTGTGGATGATCTAATTTATCTATTTCTTTTTGTATTGGAGCATTATCTACAATTTGATTCCATTCCCCTTCAAAAGGTTTGGAGGAAAAAATACCCGCGCCATGTTTAGTTAAGTACCATCCATTTGCTGTGACTAAACCTTTTTTTCCAGGATTCTTTCTTAATTTATCCATTAGTGATGATATTGAGTGGAGAACATAAGCATTTCCTGGGCCACCAAAATATGGCAAACCACCTGTTAATGTTAGATCTCTAGGATCATTTGGTTTTAGTCCAATTTCTCTAATGGCTATTTGTACAGCGCAAGGAAAACATGAGTATATATCAAGAAAGTCTAGTTCATCTGAATCTATATTTGCAATGTCTAGAACTGATTTGATACATTTTTTGATAGCAGGGGAAGAGTGATAATTAACTCTTTCTGTGACATTCCATATTTCATTTAAACAAGCTCCTCCATTTAAGAAGATCCATTTAGATTCTGGTATTTTTAGTTCTCTTGCTTTCTTTACCGATGTCATAATTAAGGCAGAAGATTGATTAACACGCATAATAGAATTCATGTACTTAGTATAAGGAAAGCCTACAATTCTATTTTCAGGTTTTATTTCAGCAATATCTTTTGCAGATCTATGTAA
>Ga0315339_1002437_pt1 | contig 14152 bp, 15 predicted proteins | sample ASW17metaG_FD_204514 | JGI IMG/M metagenome (GOLD analysis project Ga0315339, IMG submission 204514) | Ammonia-oxidizing marine archaeal communities from Pacific Ocean, United States - ASW #17 | ecosystem: Environmental > Aquatic > Marine > Oceanic | place: USA: California | collected 2016-12-05
GACCTGGCCATCGCCATCATCGCCGAGATACACGGCGAAACGGCGATGCTCGTTATCATCGTCGCCCCGCAGGCAAATTGAGTAAACTCAGACTTCATCACCGGGCTGCTATGGCTTATTACGGACTGTCGCCGGAATTGGCCGCGAAAATTAATCTTGCCGTCGGGCCCGACTACGGCGCGGAACTACGCACGCTAGCGCAACATCAAGGTGCGGTTTGGATTTCCCCGCTGCAGATAAAGGGTCTGATCGCGTTCCCGTCGTTTCATACGGTGCTGGCGCTGCTGTCGATTTACGGCGCGCTTTCGATCCGGCCGCTCATTGTGCCATTTGTTGTGCTCAACCTGACGGCTGTTGCCGCGGTGCCGCTCCATGGTGGACATCATTTGGTTGATGTATTCGCCGGCATCGCCGTGTTTTTCGTTGGCGTGTTTGTTGCGCGGCGCTTGCTTGCCTCATCGGAAAGAGCAACAGGGCTCGTAATGCAGCCGAATCCAATTGACGGGCAATCGGTTCCCGCGCAGGCATCAGGTACCAAGGGCGGATAGAATCTTTTTGGCATTGGTGGTGAGAACCGCCTGATCCTCCATTACGCCGGTATGGGGCTTGAGGCCCACGCCTTCGAAACGCGGAATGACATGCACATGCGTGTGAAACACGACCTGGCCGCCGGCCGGTTCGTTGAACTGCTGGATCGTCACGCCGTCGGCGCCAAAAGCCTTCATAACCGCCCTTGCGAGGGTCTGAACCGTTTCCATGGTGCGGGCAAGGCTGGCCGCGTCGATATCGAGGATGTTGCGCGAGCCCGCCTTGGGAAGAACAAGGACATGGCCATCTGCGCGCGGCATGATGTCCATGATCGCAATTGTGTTATCGTCTTCCCAGACTTTTTCGGCCGGCATTTCTCCGCGCAGAATCTTGGCGAAGACATTGTCGGGATCATAGGCACTCGTCATGGTCGGTCCCCTTCTTAAACCTCGGATTTTTCGTAAGGTTGCGCGGTTGAGCGCGACCTCGGCGCGCTCATTGCGATTGCACTCTCGGCGGTCCTGCGATCATCCGGCGCGCTTTCCAAATAACAGTCAATCGAGAGCCGCCACTTTTGGCGTTATATAAACTTCCATGGCAACCCGGCCGAAACGAGGATCAGTCTTTCTTAAACGGCATGAATTCGGCGAGTACCGCACCGTCGCTGGCGATTTGTTTGCGCTCCATATCGAGAAACTCGGCGACGGCTCGTCGAAAAGATGGATTGGCGATCCAATGGGCCGAATAGGTCGTCGTCGGACGGTAGCCGCGCGCCAGCTTGTGTTCGCCCTGGGCGCCGGCTTCGACAAAAGCTAGACCATGGTCGATCGCCCAATCGATCGCTTGGTAGTAGCAAAGCTCGAAATGAAGAAACGGCTGGTCTTCGACAGCCCCCCAATATCGCCCATAAAGCGTGTCGGAACCGATAAAATTGAGCGCGCCGGCGATTGCCCTTCCGTCGCGCTTGGCCAAGATCAGAAGAATGCGGTCAGCCATGCGCTCGCCGATCAGCGAAAAAAACAAGCGATTGAGATACGGCCGGCCCCATTTCCGTGATCCTGTATCTGTGTAGAAGCCGAAAAATGCGTCCCATGCGTCTTCGGTAAGATCGGCCCCGGTGAGGTGCTCTACAACGATCCCGTCGGCAAGCGCGTCGCGGCGCTCGCGCTTGATTACCTTGCGCTTGCGCGAGGCAAGAGCGGAAAGGAAATCGTCAAAGTCTCGATAGTCTTCGTTGACGAAATGAAATTGCCGGGCGGTACGCTTCAGATAATCGGATGCGCCGAGGATCTCCCATTCAGCTTGGGTCGCAAATGTTACGTGCAGGGACGAGACATCGTGCCGTTGTGCAAGGGCAATTCCGCCAGCCGCGAGAAGGTGGGCGTGGCGCTCCTGGTCTTGACCGGGTCGTACCAGGAGCCGGCGTCCGGTAACCGGGGTAAAGGGGACCGAGGCCTGAAGTTTTGGATAATAGTGCCCGCCGGCGCGCTCGAAGGCGTCGGCCCAGCCGTGATCGAAGACGAATTCGCCCATCGAATGGGATTTGAGATAGCAGGGCAGGATCGCCGCCGGCCGGCCTTCTTCGCCGTCCAAAACAAGATGTTGACCCAACCATCCAGACTGTCCGTTTGCCGAGCCGGACTCCTCCAGTGCCGCCAGGAAATCATGTGAAATGAATGGATTGTATGAGCTCTCCACACCGGCCGCCCGGCCTGCGTCGAGCGGGCGGTTGCCCGGCCATCCTGGATTGGCGCAAGCGTCCCAATCGTCCGGCGCGATCTCGCTCATCGAGGAGATTACGCTGAGCGTTGCATCGGTTTTTGTCGGCATGGCCATCCGGGAGGGGCTCGATGAGATGCGTTTGGACTGCTAGTCTAAGGTCTGTTTCGACAAGCTCAAGCACCGGATCGCAGTTGGTCGGGATTGAAGCCTTCAAAAATCATCTGGCCCGCCCAGCGCGAGGCGGTTTCTCGCTCGCCCGGCGCACGCACGGTCCAGGTCAACAGTGGAAGGCCGAAAACGTGCCTGATCAACAGCGGTGCGGTTGCCGGCAAGGCCGATACGTCAAAGGCGATGAATTCCGGCATGACATAAACGGAGGCTAGTAGATGGCGCAACGTCCAGCGACGAAATGCCGATAAGCCTTGCCAATTCGCCGCGCTAAAGCGATCGGCGACGAGACCGCGCGGCAGGTGAGGGACGAGGTGCCGCATAGCGCGCATCGCGCCCGGGTCGAAGGACATGACGGCCACCAGTCCCGAATAACCGGCCAGTTTCGTTGCCACGGCCCTCTCAAGCCGACGGTCTCCGGTCCAGCGGCTTTTCAGTTCGAGTACCAGCGGCACCTTCCCGGCAACGGCCTCGAGAAGTTCGTCCAGTGTCAAAATTTTATCGCTTGTGTCGCGCAGGCTGACGGCGCGGAGCGCAGTTAAATTGAGGCGATCGACGCGCCCGCTCGATTCCGTCAAACGGTCGAGCCTGTCGTCGTGGAAGACAATGACTTGCTCATCGGCCGTCAATTGAAGATCAACCTCGATCGAGAAATCGTGTTCGATCGCGGCCGTGACGGCGGAAATTGTATTCTCGATCCGGCCATGAGTACGATCGTGAAACGCACGGTGTGCAATCGGGCGCGCCGTCAGCCAATTTGCAACCGACACCAACCGGCCTCAGGCGATTTCGGCGATCGCCTCGACCTCGACGGCGACGCCGTGGGGTAGCGTGGCGACGCCGATCGCCGAGCGCGCATGACGACCTATTTCACCGAGAACCTCGATCAAAACATCCGAGGCGCCGTTGACGACGTCTTGTGGCTTGACGAAATCGACGTCGGCATTGACGAAACCGGTTAATTTGACCATGCGGCCCAATTTTTCGAGATCACCCAATGCATTCTTGAGATTCGCGAGAATATTGATTCCGCAGATTCGTGCCGCCTTCTGGCCATCCTCGATTGAAAATTCGCGGCCAAGCTTGCCGATATATTGCAGGCCGTCCGGGGTCATTGGCACCTGGCCGGCAACAAATACAAGCTTTCCGGCTATAACATTGGGAACGTAGTTGGCCGCCGGGGTGACAATTGGCGGAAGAACAATGCCGAGAGCTTCTAGGCGGGATTCGATCTGGCTGGGCATGATGCTCTCCTCGGGAAAAATCGCGTGGCAGGGAAGCTGTGTCGCCCAATTCACGACGGTTCGCAAGGAAAGCCTCGGTAATTCGATTGACGCCGCGCTTCGGCCATGGTTCGACGTCAAGTATTATCCGGCTGATTGGAGAAAATGAATGAATCTTGTGAGCGTTCGTAGCGTCACGGCCTTGGCGGGAGTTGCCGTATTTGCCGCTGGCCTATCGCCGGCCTTTGCCGGCGGTGTCGGGTTTGCAGCCCATCGCGCGGTCTATGAACTGGCTCTTGATCGCTCCGAGCGGATTAAGGGGCTCGTCGAATTGACTGGCAGGATTGTTATGGAATTCTCCGGTTCAAGTTGCGACGGCTATTCGACGGCACTGCGATACGTTACCGACATTTCTCGTTCCGACGGTGACCGGCTCGTGACCGATATGCGAACTGTGACCTTTGAAGATGGGGATGGCGCTGGCTTCGAATTCAAAACCGAGGTTTTTGTCGACAGAGCCCTGAGCGAAGAATCTCGCGGTAGTGCCAACCGGACCGAGGGCGGTGTCGCCGTAGCCCTGACAAAGCCCGGCGAGAAGAAATTCGTTCTCGACAATTCGGTCGTGTTTCCGACCGAACAGATCGAGCGTCTCATCGAGGCGGCCCGAAACGACGAAAATTTCATGCAGATTGACGTTTTCGACGGCACCGAGGATGGAGAAAAAGTATACTCAACGACGGCAGTTATAAGCCATGGGTCGAGCGCCGGCGACGAAATTGACGATGAGATAGCGGCGAGTGAGGCTGGCTTGTCGGGTCTTCGCGATTGGTTGGTGACAGTGAGTTATTTCGACCAGGAATCGGCCGGTGAGCCGACACCGGTTTATGTGATGTCCTTCGTCCTTTATGAGAATGGCGTCAGCCGGCGCTTGAAAATCGACTACGGTAATTTTGCCATTGTCGGCCGGCTTGCCAATCTGGAGATGTTGCCCGCCGAGCCCTGTCCTTGATCGATCGGCGGGCTTTACTGCTTTTGTTTTTCGTCGCCTGAAGGAGATCGACCGGGAGCGTCGAAAACCAGACCGAGTTCGACGGCGCGATTGCCGAACTTACCGCGGATCGTGTCAACGGCTGCCTCCGCTGCGGCGCGCTTGCCAGCGTCGGGATCGGCGAGATCGCCGGGGTCGGCAAGACCAGATTCGACGAAATCCGATATTCCAACGCCAAGTAGCCGATACTGTGTGCCTCCTACCTCACGAGCAAGCAGGTCGGCGCCGGCTGCGTAGATGCGGTCGGCAAGGCGTGTCGGATCAGTGAGGCGACGGTTGCGCGTCTTTATTCGAAAGTCGGCGGTTTTCAGTTTTAAGGTGATCGTGCGGCCGGCAAGATCTTTTTTCTTGAGCCGGCGCGATACTTTTTCGCAAAGGGTTCGCAGGATTGCTCTGAGCGCCTTTTCTTCGGAAATATCGCTGCCGAACGTCGTCTCAGCGCTGATGCTTTTCGCACCGCCTCGCGGATCGACTTTACGATTGTCCTCGGCCCGTGAGAGCCTGGCAAGGCGAAGCCCGATCGAACCGTAGCGTCGACCGAGCACGGCCTCATCCATGCGCTGAAGCGTACCGATTTTGTTGATTCCATCGGCGGCGAGCCGGGCTTGCATGGCCTTGCCAACCCCCCAGATGAGCCCGACCGGTTGATCGCGCAGGAAGTCGACGGCCTCTTCTTTTCCAACAATCGAGAATCCGAGCGGCTTTTCGAAATCGGACGCGACCTTGGCAAGAAATTTATTGAAAGACAGACCGATCGACGCGCTGATACCGATCTCGCTCTCGATCCGCTTCGTCAACCTTGCCAATGACAGGGCAGGTGGAGCGTGATGAAGCCGTTCGGTGCCGGACAGATCCATGAAGGCTTCGTCGATCGATATCGGTTCGACCAGCGGCGTAAGTTCAAGCATCAGCGCGCGGACCTGACGCCCAACCGCCGAGTACTTCTCCATATTCGGCTTGATCACGACGGCGTTTGGACAGGCGGCGAGCGCCTTGAACATCGGCATCGCCGAATGAACACCGTTGATGCGGGCGATGTAGCACGCGGTGGCTACGACACCGCGCTTGCCCCCACCGATAATAACCGGCTTGTCGGCAAGCGAGGGATCATCGCGTTTCTCGACGGCGGCATAAAAGGCGTCGCAATCGAGATGGGCGATCGACAATTGGAAAAGCTCGTTATGGCGAAGAAGTCTGGGGCTGCCACAGGCCCGGCAGCGATCCGCCGCCGGAGGTGCCTGTTCGAGGCAATCGCGGCAGAAACCCTGCATTTCTTGCTTGAGAGCCGGTGCCGGCATTGCCTGTCCGTGTTGGCTCGATCCGGTGAAATCCTAGTCCTCAGGCGCCGTCCTTTCAATCCGCAGGGCGATCAGGCACTTGCCGCGCGAAAAGGGGCTCTGCTATAGGGCGCGTGCCCCCCGAAGAAGGATTATCCATGTCGGTTGATAGAGATACCGTCAAGCATGTCGCCCGTCTTGCTCGCATTGCCGTCAGCGACGCTGAGGCCGAGGCGCTGAAATCCGAACTGAACGCGATTCTTGGCTTCGTCGAGCAGTTGAACGAAGTCGATGTGAGCGGCGTCGAGCCGATGACCGCCGTTATTAGCATGGATATGAAGCGGCGCTCGGATATCGTCACCGATGGCAATCAGGCGGACGAGATCGTCGCCAATGCTCCGGCCGGCGTCGATCATTTCTTTGTCGTGCCCAAGGTTGTCGAATGATACTGACCGAAATGTTTCTTGTGAAAAGAGTGCATGGCGAATGAGTGATCTTACCGATCTCAGTATCGCCGAGCTCCGCCGCGGCTTAACCGAGAAGGCGTTTTCGGCGACGGAATTGGCGAAAGCCTATCTGGCCAATATGGAGCAGGCGCGCGACCTTAATTCCTATGTCTTTGAGACGCCGGACAAGGCGCTGGCCATGGCGGCCGAGTCCGACAAAAGGATCGCGAGCGGCGAGGCAAGGGCACTTGAGGGCGTGCCGCTTGGTATCAAGGATCTATTCTGCACAAGGGGCGTTCATAGTCAGGCCGGAAGCCACATTCTTGATGGCTTCGAACCGGATTATGAGTCGACCGTCACGGCCAATTTGTGGGCCGATGGCGCGGTCATGCTGGGCAAGCTCAACATGGACGAATTCGCCATGGGTTCGTCGAATGAGACCTCATATTACGGTCCGGTGGTCAATCCGTGGCGCTCTAAGGGCTCGGATGTGCCGCTGGTGCCCGGCGGCTCCTCGGGTGGCTCGGCGACAGCGGTCGCGGCGCGGCTATGCGCGGGTGCGACGGCAACCGATACCGGCGGCTCTATACGCCAGCCGGCGGCGTTCACCGGTACCGTCGGGATCAAGCCGACCTACGGGCGTTGCTCGCGCTGGGGTATTGTCGCCTTTGCCTCTTCGTTCGATCAGGCGGGGCCAATCGCCAGGGATTTGCGCGATGCGGCGATTCTGCTGAAATCGATGGCGAGCGCCGACCCCAAAGATACGACTTCAGCGGAGATCGAGGTGCCCGACTACGAGGCGGCGCTCGGTCGGAGCGTCAAAGGATTGCGGATCGGAATCCCGAAGGAATATCGGGTCGACGGCATGCCGGCCGAAATCGAGGCATTGTGGGAAAAGGGCAAGGAGTGGCTGCGTGAGGCCGGCGCCGAGATTGAAGATATTACGCTACCTCATACCAAATACGCTTTGCCGGCCTATTATATAATCGGACCCGCCGAGGCATCGTCCAACCTCGCGCGCTATGATGGTGTTCGCTACGGCTTGCGTGTGCCCGGTGAGGATATCGTCGCAATGTACGAAAACACCCGAGCGGCCGGCTTTGGCAAGGAGGTCAAGCGGCGCGTCATGATCGGCACCTATGTGCTGTCGGCCGGATACTACGACGCCTATTATCTTCGTGCACAAAAGGTTCGCTCGCTGATCAAGCGCGACTTCGATATCGTTTTCGACGCCGGCGTCGACGCAATCCTGACGCCAACGACGCCGAGTGCTGCCTTTGGCGTCGGTTCAAAGGAACGTGCCTCGCCAATCGAGATGTATCTGAACGATATCTTCACCGTCACCGTCAACATGTCTGGACTGCCCGGAATTTCGGTCCCTGCCGGCCTCACCGATGATGGTCTGCCGCTTGGACTTCAGCTTATCGCCAAGCCATTTGACGAGGAGATGCTCTTGCAAGCCGCCTATGTGATTGAGAAAGCCGCCGGGCAATTTACGCCCGAGCGCTGGTGGTAGATCAAGTTGATGCGTGCGCCCAACCAGTGTCGGACCAAGCAGGAAATCCGCACAGAGATCGACCGGCTGGACAAACAATTGATCACGCTCTTCGGCGAACGATTTGCCTATGTTTCCCGGATGGCTGAATTAAAGTCCGCTCCGGATGAAGCGCTTGTGCCAGAGCGCGTTGAGGCAGTTTTGCAAAAGGTTGGGTTGGAAGCCGAGGCGGCCGGTCTCGATTCTCGCCTTGCCCGCGATCTATGGCGTCTTCTCATCGACTGGAACATTGAATATGAGCGCGAGAAAATCGCGGCCCGCAAGCGCGGGGAATAGAATGTTTCGGAGTTCCCAATAAGGGCTTTAATTCCAAGCGGCTATTGCAGGTCCCCTTCAATCTCAGAGTTTTGGCAATTGGACGCTTAGTGTGTCTCCGTTTGCAGCGCAGTTGATGCTGGCGCCGATCTTGGCAATTCCACCCGAATAGAGCGTGTACCAATCGGGACCCATTGGGCCTTGCTCATCACGCGGTGGGATCTGCGACCGGTTCCAAAGTTGGCGCGTCCACGGGAAGATGAACTTCTGCGGCGGCTGGAAAATTACGTTGCGGACCAGTTTCGTGCCCTTGGGCATTTCCTGGGAGAGCGCGACACCGTCGCCACCGAACAGTGTGCCCGTGATTTCTTGGGCGGGGACCTCCTTTGTATTGCCAAACGGTCCCCACACAGTGCCTCCGGGGAACTGGTTCTCGACTCTAAATCCAACTCCGAGCGAACATTGACCGTTGAAGAGGCTCTCTGGATTTTTGTCGGTGAAAAGACGAGTGACCTCGACGGTTGCGGTTGCCGGCGTGTAGACCGCGCCCGGCGCCGGCTTGGCAATAACGAAGTCGGGTAGACAGAGCGGCTCGCGTCCGCGCTTGTGTGCTTCTTCCTCGCCGACGCAACCCGGCGTAAAGCTTGATTTCTTAAGGTGGTCGCCTGCCTGGCTGAAGCCGGCGCGGAGCGCATCCTCGCATGGTCCAATGCAGGGCACGCCGGTCTGCGCGGTGATTTCGGCAGCGGCGATTTCGACGGCATGGCCGATACCCTTGTCGATCAACTCATTGTAGTTTGGAATGCTTGGCGGAATGCCAAGCGCCACCATTCCAGAACTCACCGCAGTTTCCGCAATCACCCGGCAATAACCCGTCGCACCCTTGTCGATCTTGCTGGCGAGGAATTCGCACTGAGCCCCGAAGAAGGTGTACTTCATGGCGATATCGACGGCGACTTGCTTGAGGTCTTCGTAACGTTCGGAGACCCAGTCGACGGCGTCGGTAATACCGCCAACCGCCCAGTCGACGAAATCGCCAAATGACGTGATCTGATTGCCCGCTCCCTTGTAGCTCTTCGGGCAAAATTCGCTGTTCAGGGGGAATGCCTGCTCGGCGAAACCGCCGACTGGCTGGTTGTAGCCCTTGATCACCACACATCCCCATCGGCTGGCGCGCTGGAATATTGGCGGCGTGAATGATTTGACCTTCACACTGAACAGGTTCGGCGGTGAGAAATCATGAATCTTGAGTGGCGGCTGCGGCGGCGGTACCGAATCGTAGAAGACGCCGATGAGGTTGGAGGGCTAGCCAACAATGACGCTTTTGTCCGGCTTGGCGATCGGCACAATGCGGATATGAAGTTTTTCAATCGGTAAAGAACGACCCAGAGACGTGCTTACGATATTCTTGAAGTCGATCGAAAATCCGCGCGAAGGCCCGGCCTCATCGCCCGAGGCGAGCAGACCAGGTGGATTTAGGTCATCGCCACTGCCGAAATCGGAAAAGGGTTGCGAAGAGACTTGCCAGCGGAAGCCACCAGCGCCAAGGATTTTTTCAACATTGCCGACGAAATATTCCGACTGGAAGTCCGCCTGCGGATCGATGTCGAAATCAAATGTAACTGCGAACTCGCAGCCGCTCCCGAGACAGCGGACAAGCGAGGCGCCCGAAGGATAAATAAAAACTGGATTGATTGGTCCGGTAGCGCTGGGTGTGGCTGCGGATGAAAAGCTCGGGTTTGCCGGTTTGCCGCCTTGTGGATTTGGACGAATAGGTGGCAAGGGCACAGCCGGCCTGACCAGCGTGGGCGCCGGCAATGTTGGCACGAGAGGCCTGGTGAGTGCCGGTGGCGGCGGGGGCTGAACGGGGACGGCCAGAACCGGTGGCGGCGGCGAAGGTGGCTGAACGGGCACAGTCATAGTCTGTGGCGGTAGAGACGGTGGCTGAACCGGGATAACCATGACCGCTGGTGGTGGTGGGACGACCGGCTTGATGGGGACGACCATGATAGCCGGCGGCGCTGACTGCTTGTCCGGTCGCACGCAGGTGATTGTTCGGAAGCCGCTACAATTCGCGCCCTGGCAAAGGCGTCCGTCGCCAAAGACCAGAGTGTTGATGCCGCGTGCGCCGATATTCTGGTGGATGACGAAGCGTTGCGCCCCGGCGAATCCATTCTCCATGCAAAACAGGTCGGCCGCCGGCTTGCCGCAAGCGCTACCAAAGTGGCGACAATAATCGAGGCGCTGGCCGCGGATTGTCGGGTTGTCGAAATTGCTTGTCTCTGAGAAGGCGAAATCCGCACCGCCGGCGCTGGCGGCGAGGAAAAGGCCGAACAATCTAAATGCCCAGGTCATGGCAAACTCCTTTTAGAGTTGCCCCCTCTCAAATTCCAAGTGCCTCAGCGGATTGACGGCGGACCCTGCCGCTCGTGCCGCTTCATAATTATGCGCCTGATTTAGCTATGTTGACAAGGTGACCCGATTAAATTGGCGTCGATCACCGCGGCATTTGCGGTCGTATCGCGCTTGCCGCTTGACGGAATGAGCCATCCTTCGATACCGCTAGCTGCGAAAATTGAACAAGGCATGGGCCAGGAATGAACGATACGTCGCAACCTGCGAGAAAATCGAAGCTTGTCAGAGGCGCCACCGACGATTGGGAAATTGTCGTTGGGTTGGAAGTCCATGCCCAGGTGACATCACGGGCCAAGCTTTTCTCCGGGGCGTCGACCGAGTTTGGTGGAGCGCCAAATTCGCATGTCAGCCTGGTCGACGCCGCCATGCCGGGCATGCTCCCGGTGATCAATGCGGAATGTATCGCGCAGGCAATCCGTACCGGCCTTGGTCTCAACGCACAGATTAATTTGAAGAGCCGCTTCGATCGCAAAAACTATTTCTATCCGGATCTGCCGCAAGGCTACCAGATATCGCAATATCAATCGCCGATCGTCGGCGAGGGTGAGGTGAGGGTCGATCTCGCCGACGGCGAGACGATCACCGTTGGTATCGAGCGGCTTCATCTCGAGCAGGATGCCGGTAAGTCGATCCACGATCAGCATCCGACATTGAGCTATGTCGACCTCAACCGCTCCGGTGTGGCGCTGATGGAGATCGTGTCGAAGCCGGACATCCGCTCGGCCGAGGAGGCGCGCGCATTCGTGGCGAAAATTCGCTCGATAGTGCGCTATCTCGGCACGTCGGATGGCGATATGGAAAAGGGAAACCTACGCGCCGACGTCAACGTGTCCGTTCGACTTCCCGGGGCGCCTCTTGGAACCCGCTGTGAGATCAAAAACGTCAACTCGATCCGCTTTGTCGGTCAGGCGATCGATCACGAGGCGCGGCGTCAGATTGCGATCATCGAGGATGGCGGCACGATCGAGCAGGAGACGCGGCTCTTCGATCCCGACAAGGGCGAGACCCGGTCGATGCGCTCGAAGGAAGACGCCCACGATTACAGGTACTTCCCCGATCCCGACCTCTTGCCTCTGGAATTCGACGCGGCTTATGTCGAGACGCTGGCAATTGATCTCCCCGAATTGCCCGACGCCAAGAAAGCGCGTTTCGTCACTGAACTCGGTCTCAGTGCCTATGATGCTGATGTACTCATCGCCGAGAAGGACACAGCCGATTTTTTCGAGACCGTGGCCACGGACCGTGACGCCAAGCTCGCCGCCAATTGGGTGATCAATGAGTTTACCGGTCGGCTGAACAAGGAAGGCAAGTCGATCGACGACAGCCCTGTTTCGGCTGGCCAGTTCGGTGCAATCCTCGACCTGATCGGTGACGGCGTGATTTCAGGTAAGATCGCCAAGGAAGTCTTCGAAATCGTCTGGACCGAGGGCGGCGATCCGGCCGAGATTGTCGAGACCCGCGGCCTCAAGCAAGTCACCGATACTGGAGAGATTGAAAAGATCGTTGATGAGATTCTTGCCGCGAATCCCGACAAGGCGGCCGGGGCGCAAGCAAAGCCGGCAATGCTCGGCTGGTTTGTCGGTCAGGTGATGAAGGCGAGCGGCGGCAAGGCCAATCCGCAAGCCGTCAATGCGCTCCTCAGGGACAAACTTGGTATATCCGAATGACCGGCGGGCGGCGCCTCGATTGACGCTCACGGCTTTGAAGGTTATCTGGAAAATATCGTTTCTTATCTCAACAAAAATCGAAGTCCATTGAGCACGTTGTTGCGTTGGGCTGCAAAAGCGAGGCTTTGCGGGTGTTGTCCGTCTTTTCGTATTTGATGCCGTTCACACCGTATCCCTATGTCGGTGAATCGGCGGCATGCGATCTTTGCGGGTCAAAGGATTATCATGTGATCTGCGAGCATGATCGAAGGCTAAAACGGCTACGAACCGTTGCTTGTCATCGATGCGCATTGATGCGCACCGATCCAATGCCGACCCTCGCGGAGATCACACGATACTACGCCGACACATATCGCTTCGACTATGGGCTTTCGGTCGGTGGCCCATCCAGACGCCATCTGAACCGTTCTCACCGACAGGCCGCGGACCGCCTCAAATCGCTGGCGCCGGCACTGCAGTCGCCCACCCGCATTCTCGATTTTGGCTCGGGCGCCGGCGTATTCTTGGCGCGGGCCCAAGCCGAGGGTCATGACGTTCTAGGCATTGAACCGGGCACGCAATTCGCTGCCTATTCGCGTGAGAAACTCGGTATTGAGGTCATAAACGACAGCTGGGAAAACGTCGAACTATCCAAGAAGTTCGACCTCATCACCGCCGTTGAAGTGCTGGAACATTTGCGCAATCCGGTTGAGGCGCTCACCTGGCTCGGCCAATTGCTGTCCGATGACGGCGTCATTTACATAACCGTACCAAACATGCTGCCAAGCAGTAAGGAGACGTTTCGGCGGTTCCATTTTGCTCATTTGCATAATTTTACGCCGGACACGCTGCTCCTCGCCGGCACCGCCGCCGGCCTTGAACTCGACCCGCGCTTCCAGTTTGGCGGCACAAAAATGGTCTTCCGCAAGGGACACGAGAAGGCTGGTCTTCCAACTCTTGACGGCAATTATGGGAAAGGCCTGCCGGCGCTTTACCCGGATGCCTCGGTTGCCCGCTATCTTTTGAGCGGCCGTTTTCTGACCGCGGCTGGTCGCCGGCTCATTAAGACCATTCGCGACAGCCTTCCCGGCTAGCAAACGGTTTGGTATTTTTATCGACTCGGATTGGTCGCGACGAGCTTATAGGTGACATCCGGTTCGTCACCGGCGGTGATCGAGCGCCTGGCAAGTTCGAGATAAACATCGAGATCGTCGATACAAATCTTACCATCGTCACATTGGCGCAATCCCTTGGTGGCAAACTTCTCGTCAGCGACGGCTAAGTAGGATTCGGCGGTTCTCTTTTCGAAGTCGACCTTCAGAACCGAGTAGAGAAGGCTAACCGTTCCGTCCTCCTCGCCATGCGCTTGTGCGAGGTACAGCCCGTCTCCGATATCCATCAGCCTGATCTCAAGGCGTCCATCAATGTCGGGCGCTTCGATCAAATACGCGTCGCCCTCGCGCACCATTGTAATCAGTTTGTCGGCCGATACCTCTCGATAGGTAAATGTCTCGAACGGGAAATCCGCGTCTTCGGCACTGATCAGCGGCGTCTCGCTGGTGAAACAGCCGCTTAGCCCGACGACCATCACGGCTAACAACAATATCCTTACAGCGTCCATCACTACGCCTTCTTGCGATTTCTCCGGTGCGCGGATCGCTCCGTCGTCGCCGAAATCCTATTGCCAACAATCAATTTAAAGGATGAGTCGAACTATGATGTCGTGACGGAAAATCGGTCCGGTTGACGTCGGTAGGTAATCCCCCCATTTTTGATGGGGTCCGCCTGTAGAACTACGCGGCCATTTTCAGTTTCATTGCCGGGGTGATCCCGCCGATGGCCATGTTGGGCCGGTCGTTATTGTAAGTC
>Ga0315339_1002439_pt1 | contig 14148 bp, 9 predicted proteins | sample ASW17metaG_FD_204514 | JGI IMG/M metagenome (GOLD analysis project Ga0315339, IMG submission 204514) | Ammonia-oxidizing marine archaeal communities from Pacific Ocean, United States - ASW #17 | ecosystem: Environmental > Aquatic > Marine > Oceanic | place: USA: California | collected 2016-12-05
ACCAATCATTGTTTCTGAAGATGAGGAATTCAAGAATGTACATATGGATAAAATTCCGGGCTTACGTCCGGCGTTCACAAAAGATGGAACGGTAACTGCTGCAAACGCTTCTACGATTAATGACGGAGCAGGCGCCATGATCTTAATGAGTGCTGAAAAAGCTGCTGAATTAGGAATTAAACCACTTGCAATGATAAAAAGTTATGCGGACGCAGCTCACGAACCAAAATGGTTTACAACCGCCCCTTCAAAAGCATTGCCAAAGGCACTGGCTAAAGGAGGAATTAAAATGGATGATGTAGATTATTTTGAATTTAATGAAGCATTCGCCGTTGTAGGTCTTGCCAATATGAAGATCCTAGGACTTAATGATTCGAATGTCAACGTAAACGGTGGAGCTGTTTCGTTGGGCCATCCACTAGGATGTAGTGGCGTACGTATATTAATTACACTTCTTAACGTCTTGATTCAAAACGATGCCAAAATTGGTGCCGCGGCTATTTGCAATGGTGGTGGTGGCGCATCGGCTATGGTGATTGAAAGAAATTAAATTTTTTGCAATCTCCCTAAATGAACTACGGAATTTGCCATTTAAGCATTGTACCCTTACGAGTAGAAACTTCCGATAGAAGTGAACTTGTGAGTCAAGTACTCTATGGGGAAATTTTTAAAGTGCTGGAGCAAAGAAAGAAATGGAGCAGGATTCGGTTACAATTTGATGGTTACGAGGGATGGATTGACAACAAACAGTATACGCTTATTTCGGAAGAAGAATACGACGAACTTAAAAAACAAACTCCTCACTATTCCGCAGATCTCGTAGATTTTATTACGTCAGAAAATGATCAATTGCTGTCTATTTGCCTAGGAAGTAACGTCAATGCAGCCGCCTTTCTGATGCATCGTTTTGAAGGGAAGTCGGTTTCCTCCGTTTTCCCAAAATCACATTTGATCGAAACGTCCCTTCTCTATTTAAACTCGCCCTATCTATGGGGCGGGAAGACACCATTTGGTATAGATTGTAGCGGATTTACCCAAATGGTCTATAAGATGAACGGTTATAAATTATTGCGTGATGCAAGCCAACAGGCCACGCAGGGGGAACCGTTAAGTTTTATTGAAGAATGCGAGCCAGGTGACTTAGCTTTTTTTGACAATGCTGAAGGATCCATCGTACACGTAGGTATAATTATGCGTGATAATTATATCATTCACGCACATGGAAAAGTTCGAATAGACAGAATAGATCATACCGGAATCTTCAATTACGAAAAGCGAACCCATACCCATAAACTAAGGGTGATCAAACGAATTATCACATAAAAAAAGCCTTCAAAATTAATGAAGGCTTTTATTTTTTTTTAAAGAGAGATCTATTCTCCCCCTTCCATTGCCTCAACTTTGGCTTTCATCTCCTTTGCCTTTGCTTCTTCTCCAACTTGAGTGTAGATATTCATTAGCGTTCTAGCGAAATCTACATCTTCCGGGCGTAGACGTACTGAAGCCTCTAAATAAGGAATAGAACTTCTTTGAATTTCTGTCAACTTCGCTTTTAGCTCATCATATCGTTTGTAATCCGCGTTCGAACTTCCCAAGCTATTCATCTCGTCTACTATAGGGGGTTGCATATCCAAAATCATAGAGGCAATATTAATGTTTGCTCCTACGTAATCCGGATCCAACTCTATGGCCTTTTTGTAATATTCCATAGCTTTTTCCTTGTTACCACTTTTACTTGATGTTACTCCTAGATTAAAATACAGTTCAGGGTTATTAGGATCGCTATCAATTAATTCACTAATTAATCTTTGATATTCTGCTGTGTTTCCTAATTTGTACTGCAAATCTGCCTCAGCACGAATTAACCTTGGATCGCTAGAATTTTGCGAACGAAGCTCGCGCATTAATTCCAAAGCCTTGTCATTTTTGCCAGTTTCTATGTATAATAAAGTAAGGTCGCTTAAAAAGTCCTCTTGTTTGGAAGGAGTATTCTGAACACCCGGTAAAATATGAGTTCCTGCATTGAGCATAAGATCACGTTCCGGCTTCGTATTAAATGTTTCAACCTTTCCAGTTTCTTTATTCGTAGCGATATATTGCTTTTTAATATCAGAATAACCTATTCTAATTAATTCCTCATAATACGAAACAGCATTGTCATAGTCCTGTCCGTTTTTCGCACTAATAGCAGCATTTGCCAAAAAGATGGTGTCTGACTTACTAAGTGAGTACATGGAATAGTACTTATTTGAAGCCAATTTATAATTCTTAGCTCTAAAATCTTTGATGGCACCTTCCTCCATTTTTTGTTTTAGCACAATGATGGCATTTTCAAAGCGACTAGTTTTTGCAGCTGCCGGATCAATCTCCAACGCTTTTTGCAAATCTTCTGCTGCTTTTGATAATTTATCAAAACCTGATGCCAAATTATTCGTATTGGCTTCGGCTCGCGTAATATAAAAACTCACTTTCTCATCGGTATCGGCGTTGCTTAGCAAAACCTCGGCCTGAGATAATAGACTCAATGCTTCGGTAAAATCACCAGATTTTATAGCCTTTTCTGCTTTTTTAATTTCCTTTTTTTGTCCAAAAGTAATTGCAGTCATCAAGAGGATTCCTGCTAATAATATTCTATTTTTCATCAGTATAACTTTAAAATTTAATCGTCGTTATCGGTTTGTGTTTTATTTGAATTTGTTTCGGTTTCTGCCTCATCAGGTATAATGTTGTTTTCAAGTTCATCACCATTCACTTCATCCTCATCGTGCATTACCTTGGCAACTGCTGCGATTGCATCATCTTCACGTACTTTAATCAGTCGTACACCTTGTGTCGCACGACCCATCACTCGTAAATCTTCAACCGCCATTCTAATAGCAATCCCAGATTTATTTATAATCATTAAATCATCTTGATCACTAACATTTTTGATGGCTACTAAATTACCTGTTTTTTCGGTAACATTAATAGTTTTTACACCTTTTCCACCTCGGTTTGTGATTCGGTAATCTTCTATGCTAGAACGTTTTCCGTAGCCATTTTCAGCAACAACTAGTATATCCGATTCATCGTTCTCTACAGCAATCATGCCAATAACCTCATCATTTTTATTTGCCAGTGTGATTCCACGTACTCCTGAGGCATTTCGTCCCATCGGGCGCGTTTTTTCCTCTTCAAAACGGATAGCTTTTCCAGAACGAACGGCCAACATTACCTGACTATTTCCTGTCGTAAGTTTTGCTTCGAGTAATTCATCATTATCGCGGATAGTAATCGCATTAATTCCATTGGTGCGAGGACGGGAATATTGCTCCAGTGGTGTCTTCTTCACCTGACCTTTTTTGGTAGCCATGATGACATAATGATTATTTATATAATCTTCGTCCTTAAGGTCTTGGGTGCAGATAAATGCTTTTACTTTATCGTCCGACTCTATATTTATTAAATTCTGAATGGCCCTTCCTTTTGAGGTTCGGCTACCTTCTGGAATCTCAAAAACTCGCATCCAAAAACATTTTCCTTTTTGTGTAAAGAACAGCATATATTGGTGATTTGTACCAACAAACAAATGTTCTAAAAAGTCTTCATTTCTCGTCGACGATGCTTTTTGTCCTACACCGCCCCTATTTTGAGTTTTATATTCGGTAAGCGAAGTACGCTTGATGTATCCAGCATGCGAAATGGTTATAACCACCTTTTCATCGGCAATTAGATCTGTAATACTAACATCTCCGCCAGCATATTCGATCACAGAACGACGCTCATCACCATATTTTGCCTTTATTTCAGCTAACTCCTCTTTAATGATATCCATTCGACGTTCCTCCTTGGCAAGAATGTCTTTGTAATCTTCAATGGTCTTCATCAAATCTTCGTATTCACTTCTCAATTTATCTTGTTCAAGACCTGTCAACTGACGTAGACGCATCTCTACAATAGCCTTGGCTTGAATTTCAGATAGATCGAAGGTCTTCATCAGGACTTCACGAGCCTCATCGGCGTTGGAAGAAGCGCGAATCAATCGAATAACTTCATCAATATTGTCTGATGCAATAATTAACCCTTCTAAAATATGTGCTCGTTCTTCTGCTTTACGCAATAAATACTCTGTCCGGCGAACTACCACTTCATGACGGTGTTCCACAAAGTAGTGAATCAATTCTTTCAGATTGAGCATCTGAGGCCTTCCTTTAACAAGCGCAATATTGTTTACACTGAAACTAGATTGCAATGCAGTATACTTATACAGCATATTCAGTACAATATTTGGAATGGCATCCCGCTTCAAGATGTAAACGATCCGCATTCCATTTCTATCGGACTCATCGCGAATATTAGAAATTCCTTCAATTTTTTTATCATTTACCAAGTCGGCAGTTTTCTTGATCATATCTGCCTTGTTCACTTGGTATGGGATTTCGGTGACTATGATACATTCCCTGCCGGCAACTTCCTCAAAGTTTGCCTTTCCGCGCATTACGACACGGCCACGACCTGTATGAAATGCCTCTTTTACGCCCTCATATCCATAAATAACACCTCCGGTTGGGAAATCGGGTGCTTTTATATGTTGCATTAAATCATCGATGGAGATATCGTTATCTTCTATATAAGCGATGGTGCCATCTATAACTTCTGAAAGATTATGAGGCGGCATATTGGTCGCCATTCCTACCGCAATTCCGGAAGCTCCATTGATTAACAATCCGGGAACTCGTGTAGGCAGGACAGTTGGTTCGTGAAGCGTATCATCAAAATTAAGCTGATGATCTACGGTTTCTTTGTCTATATCGGCTAGCATATCTTCCGAGATCTTCTGCATACGTGCTTCTGTATATCGCATGGCCGCCGGACTATCTCCATCGATAGAGCCGAAGTTTCCTTGTCCATCAACAAGCATATAACGAAGACTCCATTCCTGTGCCATACGAACCATGGCATCGTATACCGATGTATCTCCATGCGGGTGATATTTACCCAATACCTCACCAACAATTCTGGCCGATTTTTTATGAGCTCCGGTTGCTCGCACTCCCAATTCGTGCATACCAAATAATACACGTCTGTGTACAGGTTTCATACCATCCCTTACATCGGGAAGAGCACGTGACACAATGACCGACATTGAATAATCAATGTAAGCCGATTTCATTTCATCTTCAATGTTAATTGGGATTAATTTTTCGCCTTCAGCCATAAATATTTTCTTTATTTTTTAGTCATTAAACTTAACGGGCAAGATACACTATTTTGTACGTTTTTAAAGGGGTTTCCGACTTCAAAATTCACGTTTTTATTAACAAAAAAAGTGACTCAAATCGTTAATAACTATACGTGTTTATACTTTGATATAAGTAAGTTTTTTCGTCCTTTTACTACTGTTGTCTTAAATGGGGTATGATTTTTGTCCCCTTTATAGGTAATTTTAGTATTTTTAGTGCACCCAGAATCAAAATGTATGGATGATAATTTTTCCCCCAGAGTAAAAGATGTAATTGCATATAGCAAAGAAGAGGCACTGCGATTGGGTCATGATTTTATTGGTACCGAACATTTAATGTTGGGATTACTACGCGACGGTAATGGAAAGGCCGTTACTATTTTAAATGCACTGGATGTTGATTTAAATCATCTGCGACGGAAAGTAGAGATTTTAAGTCCGGCAAATCCAAATCCTGGAACGAACGAAAACGACAAAAAAAACCTTCACCTTACAAGACAAGCCGAAAGAGCATTAAAGACAACTTTCTTGGAAGCAAAGTTATTTCAAAGTTCATCGATAAACACAGCACACCTATTGTTGTGTATTCTTCGAAATGAAAATGATCCCACTACCAAGTTGTTGAATAAAATGAAAGTGGATTACGACGGCGTAAAAGACCAATTTAAACTTATGATAGCAAACGACGAAGATTATATTGACAGCCCTACTTCTGAATCATTTCCTAACGATGATGATGCTTCTCCTGAAGATACTTCTAAAGAAAATCTATTTGCTGGAAGTACCGGTAAAGGAACCAAAAAGTCCAAAACTCCGGTTTTAGATAATTTTGGCCGGGATCTTACGGTAATGGCCGAAGAAGGGAAATTAGACCCTGTGGTAGGTCGTGAGAGTGAAATTCAACGAGTATCCCAGATATTGAGTCGGAGAAAAAAGAACAACCCCCTACTCATTGGTGAACCAGGTGTAGGTAAATCGGCTATTGCTGAGGGACTCGCACTTCGCATTATTCAGCGGAAAGTGTCGAGAATCCTGTATGATAAACGTGTGGTAACCTTGGACCTTGCCAGTTTAGTGGCAGGTACAAAGTATCGGGGACAGTTTGAAGAACGTATGAAGGCTGTTATGAACGAACTTGAGAAGAATGATGATATTATTCTTTTTATTGATGAAATACATACTATAGTGGGTGCTGGAGGGGCAACAGGCTCCTTGGACGCATCGAATATGTTTAAACCGGCTCTCGCCAGAGGTGAGATTCAATGTATTGGAGCAACGACTCTTGATGAATATCGCCAATATATTGAAAAAGACGGTGCATTGGAGCGACGCTTTCAGAAGGTATTGGTGGAACCAACCACGGTTGCTGAAACCATCGAAATTCTTCAAAACATTAAGGATAAGTACGAAACACATCACAATGTTCAATATACAGATGAGGCTCTGGAAGCCTGTGTTAAATTAACCAACCGCTATATGACAGAGCGTTTTTTGCCCGATAAAGCGATAGATGCCCTGGATGAAGCGGGATCGCGTGTACATATTACTAATATCCATGTGCCTGAAATGATCTTGGATATTGAGGCTAAATTGGAGGAGGTACGTGAATTAAAGAATTCTGTGGTTAAAAAGCAGAAGTATGAAGAAGCGGCAAAATTACGTGATGATGAAAAGAATCTAGAAAAGGAACTAGCTATTCAGCAGGAAGCTTGGGAACAGGAATCTAAGTTACACAAGGAAATAGTTAATGAAGAAAATGTAGCCGAAGTAGTGTCTATGATGACCGGTGTTCCTGTGAATAGGATAGCACAAACAGAAAGCACGAAATTAGCCGCACTACCCGATCGAATCAAAGGAAAAGTTATTGGACAAGATGAAGCCGTTGCAAAGGTTGTGAAGGCAATTCAGCGGAACCGTGCCGGACTGAAAGATCCGAACAAACCTATTGGTTCCTTTATTTTCTTAGGCCAAACAGGAGTTGGGAAAACTCAATTGGCAAAGGTGCTCGCACGAGAATTGTTTGATTCAGATAATGCCCTAGTACGCGTTGATATGAGTGAGTATATGGAGAAATTTGCTGTGTCCCGACTGATAGGAGCGCCTCCGGGATATGTTGGTTATGAAGAAGGAGGTCAGCTAACCGAAAAAATTCGACGAAAACCTTATGCCGTTGTGCTACTCGATGAAATTGAAAAGGCGCATCCGGATGTATTCAATATGTTGTTACAAGTATTAGATGATGGACAATTAACAGATAGTCTGGGACGTAAGATCGATTTTAAAAATACAATCATCATAATGACTTCCAATATTGGGGCTCGTAAATTGAAAGATTTTGGACAGGGTGTTGGATTTGGAACTGCTGCGAAAGAAAATCAGGCCGATGCTAATTCAAAAAGCATCATTGAAAACGCACTAAAAAAGGCCTTTGCTCCCGAATTCTTGAACAGAGTAGATGACGTTATGGTATTTAACCCATTAGACAGAGACGATATTCATAAAATTATCGATATCGAATTGAACCAATTGTTTGACCGAATTAGCGATCTTGGTTATGATCTTAAACTTACGGACAAGGCAAAGGATTATATCGCCGACAAAGGATTCGACAAAGAATATGGGGCACGACCGTTAAAACGAGCCATTCAGAAGTATATAGAAGATGCACTTGCTGAAGAAATTATCAATTCGAACCTACGGGAAGGAGATGGAATTACCATGGATCTCGATGAGAAAAAAGGTGAACTAACCATTAAAATCAAGAAACAAAAGAAGACCACAGAATCATAATAACTGATTTTCTATAATAGGCACCTATATAAAAATAGTATAGGTGCTTTTTTATTGTCAAAATGAATAAAGAACAAATAGCGCTGCGCATTAAAGAGGAAATTGAAAGTACTGCGAAAAGTATCGAAACATTCCGAGAACTATCAAAGCCTATCGCTCCTGAGAATGCTATTGGCCGCGTTTCCCGTATGGATGCCATCAACAATAAATCGGTTAATGAGGTGGCATTACGTAAAGCAGAACTTAGGCTTAAAAATCTTCAAGTGGCAATGTCAAAGATTCATGATATCGATTTTGGAATCTGTCTTCGGTGTAAAAATGTGATTCCAATTGCCAGAATTATGTTACTCCCACAATCAGTTTTCTGTGTGAATTGCGCAAAATAGTTGGCGTTTCTGAATAGTTTTTATAACTTGAAGAAAAATCTAGTCAGCCCCATGATTACAGTTCTAAACTATATATTTGGCAAGGTCGAAATTTATTCTAATTATGTAGTAGCCATAATGAAAGAAGGAATTACGGTCAAGCCTGAATACAATAATGACCTTATTGCCATCGCGGACAAATACTTCAAAGACCGTCCATTTGGCTATGTAACCCATAGAATCAATTCCTACGCGGTAGATCCAGCCACCTATGTTCAGACTTCTAAAATTGACAACCTCGTTGCCTTTGCCGTAGTTTCAAAGAATTCAATTAATATTTCCAATATGGAATTAGAAAAAATATTTCTCAAAAAGCCCTTTGAAATTTTTGATGAAATGGACGAAGCAATCGATTGGGTACATGACGTAGTGGCAAATGTAAGTGAATAGTAGAAATCAATCTTTTCTTAAAATTATTAAAACAACATAATATTCTTTCCTATCAATATAAAAGAGTAACGATACAAATTTCAAAAAGCAATGGGTTGATTAATGTGTTTAATTATAATGCCGCATTTAGCTAAATCCAAACTAAATGTTATTATTTTTGGGTCCTTATAACTTATAAATTAATGAGTAAACAACAAATTTCAAGTATTTTACGCAAAACAGGTTTTTTGCATCTCGCAGATAAGGCAAGGTATCATCAGCAAAAGTTTATAAACAGTAAGGATAATAGAGAATTTAGACGTAAGAATCCTACTGTAAAGCTGCCTCCTGACTATCTTATTTATGAATCACATGAATTGAATTATGAAAAGTATTTCAATGGAGGATATAAGACTGCGGAATGGCTTGTATCACATTTTGAAAAGCACATACATTTAAAAGATAGAGCCATATTGGATTGGGGCTGTGGCCCTGCAAGGATTATTAGACATCTTCCGGATATTGTTGGTAATGGTTGTACTTTTTTGGGGAGTGATTATAATGAAAAATCCATTCAGTGGAATTCAAAGAATATTCAAAATGTTGATTTTAATCTTAATTCGTTAAAAGCAAGTTTACCCTATAAAAATGATTTTATTGATATAATCTATGCCCTTTCTGTTTTTACACATTTGTCTGAAAAATTACATTATGAATGGTTTGATGAATTATATCGAATACTTAAACCTGGTGGCATTATGCTTATCACAACCTCAGGTAAAAACTACAAAGGACTACTTACTATGGAAGAATTAGTGGATTACGAGCAACATAAATTGGTGGCTCGAGGTCAAGTTAAAGAAGGTCATAGAGTATATACCACATTTCATCCCGAAGATTTTATGCGAAACCTTTTTAAGTCTGTCGAAATTCTCGATCATATTGTAGAAAAGCCTCAAAACGGATGGCTGCCACAAGATATCTGGATCGTAAGAAAATAATCCTAGAAAAGAATATCATTATCTATCGAAAAACTTTGTAAAAATGCAATTGATGCATGAATATCATCGGCTAGGAGTCTATCCTCTGCTACAAAAGGCACTGTTTTTCTAAAGGATGCTAAAAACGATTCCAAAAAGGGAGATGTCTTTTTTGGTCTTCTGAATTCCATGGCTTGGGATGCGTTCATCAATTCGATAGCCAAGACCGTTTCCAAATTTTCAACTATGCGCAAGCATTTAGTTGCTGCATTAGCACCCATGCTCACATGATCTTCTTGACCATTGGACGACACGATTGAATCAACCGAGGCCGGCGAAGCTAGTTGTTTGTTCTGGCTCACTATGCTGGCTGCGGTATATTGAGGGATCATAAATCCACTATTTAATCCTGAGTTATTCACTAAAAAAACAGGTAAGTCTCGTAAGCCTGAAACCAATTGATAGGTTCTCCTTTCAGAGATACTAGCAAATTCGGCCAAGGCTATGGCTAAATAATCCAGTCCTATCGCCAAGGGCTGTCCATGAAAATTTCCTCCGGAAATAATTTTATCCTCATTAATAAAAATATTGGGATTGTCGGTTACCGAATTAATTTCCGTCTTAAAAATTGAAGAAACATACACCACTGCGTCCTTACTCGCGCCATGTACCTGAGGTATGCAACGGAATGAATAAGGATCTTGGACATTTTTCTTCTCAGATTTACCCAATTCACTTCCTTCCAAAAATCGTACAAAACGTTCTGCCGTTTTTACCTGCCCTCTATGTGGGCGCACCAAATGTACCAGAGGATCAAACGGACTCATATTACAATCGAAAGCGTCGACCGATAGCGCTCCTATCATATCGGCTAAATAGGAAAGTTTATGAGATTTTAATAATATATACACCCCATACGCACTCATAAACTGAGTACCATTCAACAAGGCCAAGCCTTCTTTGGCCTCAAGAACTATAGGGTCCCATCCATATTGTTTAAGCACCTTTTTTGACGCAACAATTTCTTCCCCAATATATACTTCTCCCTTACCCAATAATGGCAACGACAAATGCGCTAATGGTGCCAAATCGCCCGATGCCCCTAAGCTTCCTTGATTATAAACTACCGGTAAAATATCATTGTTATAAAAATCGATTAATCGTTGCACCGTCTGTAACTGAACTCCACTATAGCCATAACTCAGGGACTGAATTTTTAGCAACAACATCAACCTAATAATTGGCTTCGGAACAAATTCTCCAGTTCCACAGGCGTGTGACATCACTAGGTTCTCCTGGAGTTTTGATAAATTTTCAGAAGAAATCTTCACATTACACAATGAACCAAAACCTGTATTAATTCCGTAAATGGGCGTATCATTTCCCCTTGTCTTGGCATCCAAATACTCTTTGGATTTTTTAATATTTAATGAGGCTTCTTCCGAAAGGGACAACTGTTTATTCGATTCAATGATCTCTTTGATAAGAGGTAAGTCCAGTATTTCCGAACTTATATAATGCATCTCTTGCATGGGATAGGTTGTTTAATGACAAAAGTACCAATTTCTAGTTAAGGTCAGTTCATTATCCAGGCCGAAAAGCGCAAAACTTATCAGCACAATATATCGGATTATCATCGGTTAAGACAGTTAGTAATTATAACCTGACAAAATAAAATGTACTTTAGCAAACTAATTAAACTCATTGTTATGAAAAAATTAATGCTTCTTTTGGCCGCAATAGCGGTTATTTCTTGCAAAGACGAAGTGAAAGTACCCGAATATGCAATCATAAATGGTTCTGTCCAAAACAGTGATGCTGAAACTGCTACAATCCGTGGTTTCGATATGCAGATTGAAATGCCTATTTCGGCTGAAGGGAAATTTAGCGATACCCTTCATATTAAAACGAATGGAATTTATACATTGTATATTGGTCGCGAAGCAACATCCACCTACCTAAGAAAAGGGAGTACTCTATCGATATCGGTAGATGTAGTACAGTTTGATGAAACTATAAAATATGAAGGCGATGCCGCCGCTGAAAATAACTACTTAGCAGCAAAGTATTTGCTTTCGGAACAGGAAAAACCATTTCAGGAGGTGTATGCTATGGATGAAGTAGCCTTTTTAAAGGAAGCCAATGCAATTGACCAAACATATAAGGACCTTTTGGCAAAGACCGAAGGACTTTCTGAAGACTTTATTGCGATAGAAACTAAAGATTTAATGTATTCTCATGCGATGAATCTTGAAAATTACTTGGGATATCACAGACTTTTTACAGGGGACAATTCAGTTGAAGTGTCTGAAGGGTACTATGATTTTACAAAAAATATTAATTATGCCGATACGACTGCTTATAGGAATTCAACCGCCTATTCGCGTATGTTAGATACCCATTTTAATAGGCTTGTCGATGAGGTGGCCAATTTAGATCCTGACGCTAATAGAGCTACGACCTATTTAAATGTGGTTGACCAAAACCTACCAAATGGTTATGCAAAAGATCAACTCATGTATACTTTTTTACGATATGGACTTACACCTGATGCCGGAATGGAAGAAGTATATTTGGTTTATAAGAACAGTAATCCTAGTGCAGAGAATCTGCAAAAAGTAACCGAGCGTTATAGCAAGCTAAAGCCATTATTGGCGGGTAACCCCTCCCCCGGTTTCGATTATGAAAATCACAAAGGCGGTACCACAAATCTAACCGATCTAAACGGGAAATATGTATATGTTGATGTTTGGGCAACTTGGTGCGGGCCTTGTATCAGAGAGATTCCTTCCTTGAAACTAGTAGAAAAGGACTATCATGGAAAGAATATTGTTTTTGTAAGCCTTTCTATAGATGAAACCAAAGACTACGACAAATGGAAAACTATGGTTGCCGAAAAAGAACTAGGTGGAATTCAGCTTATCGCAGATAAAAACTGGGATTCTGAGTTTGTAAAAGAGTATGGTATTTTGGGAATTCCACGATTCATTTTGATCGATCCACAAGGAAATATCGTTTCTGCCGATGCGCCTAGACCATCCGACGCGAAACTACGCAGCATGCTAGACAAACTAATTTAGACTATTGTTTAACATACAAGAAAGCTGTTTGAGATTTATTTCTCGGGCAGCTTTTTACTTTTCTTCGGTTTCGGTTGTAGGAGGCGGTTCTTGTTCAAATAATGCCAAATAGGCATTGCCAATGTTTTCGATAAGCTCTCCAGCCGTAACTGCCTCAAACCCCATAGTTTGGGACGCAATATTTCCGGCATTTCCATGAAGATAAACGCCAAAAACAGCCGACAATACCGGATCATAGCCTTGGGCAAGTAAACCAGTAATCATCCCTGATAAAACATCCCCGCTTCCGGCTGTAGCCATACCGGGGTTTCCGGTGGTATTAATATATAATTTGTCATTAAAGACTGTAATTGTATTTGCGCCTTTTAACACTAAAATGATTTCTTGTTTTTTGGCAAAGGCCTTAGCTTTTTCCAATTTTTCGTAATCATGCTTCCATTCACCTATCAAACGTTTTAATTCGCTAACATGAGGTGTTAATATGGATAATTTTGGTACTGCTTTGAGTAGCTCTTTGGATTGACTTATTGCATTTAAGGCATCTGCATCAATTACCATAGGTGCTTTTGAATTTTTACATAATTCTTTTACTGCCGAAATGGTCTCTGGATTGGTACCTATACCCATACCAATTCCAATAACAGATGGAACAAACTCATGATCTATTGCCGAAATATGATTTTCGCTTTGGTCTGAAATAACCATGGCTTCCGGCACAGCCGTCTGTAGAATGGTATAACCGCATTTCGGACTAAAAATAGTGACCATCCCTGCCCCTATTTTTAAGGTGGCCCTGGCTGAAAGCACCGCTGCTCCCATTTTTCCATAACTCCCTGCAACGATCAAGGCATGTCCGTACGTTCCTTTATGGTCATATTTTTCACGTTGCTTGTAAAATTGTTGCGCCTCAGCCTTGCCAATTAATTGTGCCAAGGGCTCGGTCGCAGATAAAAATTCCGGGTCCAATCCAATATCGAGTACTTCATAATACGGTACGAATACACCCGTTTCGGGCAGGAAAAAGGCAAGTTTCGGACTTTGAAAGGTGAGCGTGTGATTTGCCTTCAGCACTGCATCGGGATCTTCTAAGGGCATATTGGCGTACAAACCACTTGGAATATCAACGGCCAACTTGAATGCCTTATTTTTATTTAAATACTGTATTAGATTTTTAACCCAGCCACCAGGACATCGATTAAGACCGATTCCAAAAATGGCATCAATGATTATGTCATCCGGATGGATTTGCGGAAAATCTGCTTCCGACTTCATTAATTTGTGCC
>Ga0315339_1002440_pt1 | contig 14147 bp, 17 predicted proteins | sample ASW17metaG_FD_204514 | JGI IMG/M metagenome (GOLD analysis project Ga0315339, IMG submission 204514) | Ammonia-oxidizing marine archaeal communities from Pacific Ocean, United States - ASW #17 | ecosystem: Environmental > Aquatic > Marine > Oceanic | place: USA: California | collected 2016-12-05
ATAGCACCGGCGCCGTTAGAAATCCCGGTTTTATCTTCAACCTGACCACCACGGTCACGTTGACGGTTGGAGCGATCTTCGTGATGTGGCTCGGCGAGCAAATTACGGAGCGCGGGATCGGAAACGGAATGTCGCTCCTGATCTTCTTCTCGATCATCGAGGGCTTCCCGGCCGCGGTTGCGAGGACCTGGGAGTCGTTTGTCGCCGGACAGATCCAGGTCTTCGCCGTCGTCATGCTCCTGGTCGTGCTCGTTGGGATCACGGCCGCTGTGGTAGCGATGACCATGGGTGCTCGGAAGATACCGGTTCAGATACCGAGGAAAGTGGTGGGTCGCGGGCGAATTCGAGAGGGCCAAAAGAGCTTTGTGCCGCTACGCGTGAATTCGGCGGGTGTGATGCCGATTATCTTCGCCCAGTCGTTCATCGTTGTGCCAGCCACCATCGCTCAGTTCGCCGGACAGACCGGTGGCTTGCTCGATACGATCGCTGACATTTTCCAGCCGGACCGGGCGGTCTATCATATCACGTATGGGTTGCTGATCGTCTTCTTCACATACTTCTATACGGCCATCATCTTCAATCCCGTGGATCTGGCCGAGAACCTGAAGAAGCAGGGTGCCTTTGTTCCTGGCGTTAAGCCTGGGGCGCGGACCGCAGAGTACATCGATCGTGTGCTAACGAGGGTGACACTGCCGGGGTCCATTTACCTCGCCCTGATCGCTCTGGTGCCGTTCTGGATCTTCAGCGTCTTCAACATCCAGACTTTCTTCTTTGGTGGTACAGGCCTGCTGATCGTGGTAGGTGTCGGACTGGACACGGTCCAACAGGCGCAGCAACATCTGCTACTCCGTCACTACGACGGTTTCATGAAGAAGGGTCGCGTAAAGATGCGTGGCCGTTCGCGGTACATGTAGCGCGCGACTTACGAGACGACCGACGCACATGTATGTCATTCTTTTGGGACCCCCGGGGGTTGGAAAAGGCACCCAGGGGGTCCTTCTTGCTGAAGGCCTTGGTTGGGAGCGGCTTGTAACGGGCGACCTGCTCCGGCAGGCCCGTGCCGAGGGAACGGACCTCGGTCGGGAGACTCAGCGCTTCATGGATGCGGGTGAACTCGTTCCGGATAACGTAGTTATCGGCATGGTCAAGGAACGGCTCGCTGCGCTCCCCGGCGGCACAGGTGTCGTTTTCGACGGATTTCCGCGTACCAGCGCTCAGGCATCCGGGCTCAGCATGATGCTCACTGCGCTGGGTATGAAGATCGATCAGGTGGTGGTGCTCGAGGCCGAGGATGCATCTCTGGTCCAGCGCATCGCGGGCCGTCGCTCCTGCCCCTCATGTGGAGCGGTGTTCAACGTGGTTCTCGCTCCACCGGTCGAGGACGGCGTGTGCGACAAAGACGGCTCCGCCCTTCAGCACCGGACCGATGATGCCCCCGACACGGTGCAGCATCGTTTGGACGTATACCGGACGCAGACCACGCCGGTGATCGACTATTACGAGGCCAGCCGGGCGACGGTGCACCACGTCGATGGCGAACAGGGTGTCGATGATGTGCAAACGGCGGTCGTCTCCGCGCTCAGTATTGCCTGATGATTCATCTGAAGACTCCGGAAGAGATCGATGTGATCGCCCGTGGCGGAGCGATTATTGCCGACTTCCTGGCGGAGGTTCCTTCTCGCATCGACCCCGGCGTATCAACGTTGGAGATCGATGCCTTTGCAGATGACTTCATCCGTTCGCACGAGGGCGCCACTCCTGCGTTTAAGGGACTCTACGGATTTGCCGGTAGCGTTTGCATCTCACTGAATGAAGAAGTGGTTCACGGAATCCCGAGGGCTGACCGGATTCTCACTGATGGGGACGTCATCTCGATTGATGTCGGCGTCAAGCTCGACGGGTGGTGCTCGGACTCGGCGTGGACGTTCCCGGTGGGTGTGGTCGACGAGCCTAGCCAACACTTGCTTAGAGTTACTGAGGAGTCTCTTTCAGCTGCTATCGCGGCTGCGGTAGCCGATGGCCACGTTGGTGACATCGGATCGGCGGTTATGGCCTGCGTTGAAGGGAGCGGATTGCACATTATCCGGGACCTCGTGGGTCACGGTGTGGGCCGTGAAGTGCATGAGGAACCTCAGGTGTCGAATTTGGGCAAGCCCGGTACGGGTCCTCTGCTGAGAGAGGGTATGGTCATTGCGATCGAGCCCATGCTCGCAGGGGGGACCGACAGTATCAGAACTCTGGAGGATCGCTGGACCGTCGTGACTCAGGACGGCACTCGATCCGCCCATTTTGAGCATACAGTGGCTGTGACGGCCACCGGACCGCGTATCCTTACGGGAGCCCCGGTGGAGACGACAGTCTGAAAGCGACGAAAACCCGCGGAATGCCTTGAAGGCCGGCCGGCCTTCCATTATCATTGAAAGCTCTGCTAGAAACGCACGTAAAGGCGCAAAAAATGAAGGTTCGTAGCAGCGTAAAACCGATATGTGAACACTGCAAAGTGGTCCGCCGCCGTGGTGTGGTGAGGATCATATGTTCACGTAATCCAAGGCATAAGCAGCGCCAAGGATAAGTAGGGGCGCCGATAGAATCGGCCTTGACGCGCCGACGAAATCGGCGCTGGGCGGTGTCGAGCTTCCTGCGGCGTACTCGATTTGATCGGCGCCGGGACATTGTGGAACTAGCAGAAGCGATTCTAAACAACAGTTGAAAGAGTGGCATGGCACGTATCGCAGGTGTTGATCTTCCGAAAAGCAAGAGGATAGAGGTCGCGCTGACCTACATCTACGGTATCGGGGATTCTCGGGCCCATGAGATTCTGGATGCGACCGGGGTTGATCCTGATCGCCGAACCCTCGATCTCACCGACGACGACGTGAACAAGCTTCGTCGCGAGATCGAGGGGAGTTATAAGGTCGAGGGTACCCTACGGACCGAGATCTCCATGAACATCAAGCGTCTAATGGATATCGGGTGTTATCGGGGGGTTAGGCATCGCCGCGGCTTGCCGGTGCGTGGCCAACGGACGCACACCAACGCTCGAACCCATAAGGGCTCCAGGCGTGCGATCACAGGCAAGAAGAAGGCACCGAGGAAGTAGTCGACCGTATCGACCGTTGGTTGAACGGTTTCGATCCAAACATTGAAGGACGGTAGCGAGTGACCGACGAAGCAGCAGAGGTACCAGAAGAAGCGCCGGCAGAGGCTGCGGCCGATGAAGCAGCGGCGCCTGAAGCAGCGGCGTCGGCAGCACCTGCCGATGCACCAGCAGCGTCGGCTCCTTCCGTAGAGGAGGAGTCATCCTCAAGGCGCCGTCGTGGCAAGAAGGTCGTGGAAGCTGAAGGGGTCGCTCATGTACAAGCGACCTTCAACAACACGCTCATCACCATTGCGGACAACGCTGGAAACACGGTCGTATGGGGCAGTGCCGGTAAGGCCGGCTTCAAGGGTTCCAAGAAGTCCACACCCTTCGCAGCGACAGTTGCCGCTGAGCAATGCGGTCGTGAGGCCGTTGCGATGGGCGTTAGACGTGTAAACGTTCGGGTCCAGGGACCTGGGTCCGGGCGTGAGTCCGCAATACAAGCTCTCTCCGCAGCGGGACTACACATCAAATCGATTCAAGATGTGACTCCGCTTCCGCATAACGGTTGTCGTCCGCCCAAGAAACGCCGGGTCTAGAAGAGAAAAAGCATGGCACGATACACAGGACCAGTTTGCAGGCTCTGTCGCCGCGAGGGACAGAAGCTCTTCCTGAAGGGTCAGAAGTGCTACACCGAGAAGTGTGCCGTCGAGCGGCGCTCATACCCTCCCGGTCAGCATGGCCCAGCTCACGCGCGCCGACGCAAACAGTCGGACTACGCCGTCCAGCTTCGTGAAAAGCAGAAGGTCAAGAGGATCTACGGGCTTCACGAGCGTCAGTTTCGCGGCGTGTTTCAGCGTGCGAACAACCAGGACGGCATTACGGGTGAGAACATGCTCATCTCTCTCGAGTCGCGTCTCGACAACATCATCTTTCGGATGGGCTTCGCACCCAGCCGAGGGGCTGCCCGCCAGGTTGTGAGGCACCGCCACGTCGAGGTGAACGGTCGAAAGGTGGATGTACCGTCCTTCCAGGTCGGTCCGGGCGATGAGGTGTCCATTCGACCCAAGTCGAAAGACATGGCGATCTTACAGGGGAGTTTGGAAGCGAGAACTAGACCGGCCTTGGTTGAGTGGCTCGTTCTCGACGAAAAAAATCGCGTCGGTCGTATGACCCGTCGTCCTACACGACAGGACATTCCGCTGGCGGTCCAGGAGCAGCTCATCGTGGAGCTCTACTCGAAGTAATGGAGGCTTCCGTGCAGATAGATCTTACCGGATTGGTACTACCCGAGCGGATCGAGGTCGCCGGGACCTCGGACAATGGTCGCTCGGCCGAATTCGTCATCGAGCCCCTTGAGCGTGGTTTTGGTCACACGCTCGGTAACTCGGTACGCCGGGTACTACTCTCGTCTCTCCGGGGAGCCGCAGTGTGGGCGTTCCGCATCGACGGGGTTGTGCATGAGCATCAGACCGTCCAGGGGGTGGTCGAAGACGTTCATCAGGTCATCCAGAATCTCAAGTCTCTGGTCGTGACTCTGGACGACGACATCGAAGAGGCGACCCTGGAGATCCGCGTGAACGAAGCGGGTCCGGTGACGGCTGCGAACATCACTCCGTCCGGTGGCGTTACGGTACACGACCCCGATCACCACCTGATGACGGTGCAGGACAAGCGCAAGCTGAACATCGAGCTGCACATCAACAAGGGTCGTGGATTCGTCTTGGCCAACCAGCACGAGCTCCCTCGCGGTGCTCCGGTTGACATGGTTCGCATCGACGCCATCTACAACCCGGTCAGACGCGCCAACTTCTCGGTAGAAGAGACCCGCGTCGGGCAGCGCACCGACTTTGACCGCCTGACCCTCTTCATCGAGACGGACGGATCGGTCGATCCTGAGTCGGCGGTCCGCTACGCCTCGGAGTTGGTCCGGAAGCACCTTGAGTTCATGATGTATTTCGGTGAGGGCGGTGTCCCTCAGGTCACACCCTCGGGCGCGATGGAGGTTTCAGATCGGCTGCGCGACCTGTTCGACCGGTCCATCGAGGACTTGGCTGAGCTGAGTGTCCGGTCCCGTAATTCCTTGCAGAAAAAGAACATCCATACTCTTGGTGATCTCGTTCAGCGCTCGGAAGACGAAATGCTGGGCATCGAGAACTTCGGTAAAAAGTCCCTCAAAGAGATCTCAGATTTCCTAGATGAACATGGCCTTCACTTCGGCATGAGCCTGAGGCAGGGCGACGACGGCCAGCTTTTCTTGGTGGATGAGGATCCGGTCGAGCCGGCCGAGGCCAACGAGGAATAAGGCAGAGACGATGAGGCATAGAAAAAAGGGCCGGGCCCTTTCCCGGACGGCGAGCCACAAGAAGGCGACGATGCGCAACATGGCGACGTCCCTTTTCGAGCACGAACGAATCGAGACGACGACCGCCAAGGCCAAGGAGCTTCGTCCGTTCGCGGAACGGCTCATCACGTTGGGCAAGAGGGGTGACCTTCACGCTCGCCGGTTGGCCGGGCGTCAGATCGCGGATCGTGATGTTCTTGGTAAGCTCTTCGACGACATCGCCCCGCGCTTTACAGAAAGGCCTGGGGGATACACTCGTATCCTCAAGTTGGGGAACCGTCGCGGAGACGCCGCTGAGATGGCGCTGATCGAGTTGGTGGACTAGACTGCCGGGATCTCGAATTTCTCGGACTGAACATGAGCGGGGAGTACAGCATACAATGGCATTCTTCGGTTCCCGAAAAGGCGCTGCACAGGGCTCGTCCGTAATCCTGATGGTTGCAACGTTCGTCGTTGTCGCTGGATTTCTAGCTTGGCTGAATTTTCAGGCAGCTGAGACCGAAGTTGCGGTCGTTGAAGACGCTTCCGGTGCCGGAGACTCCCTCGAGGGTGCTCCGGTGGTTGACGTCGCCGTGTTTGGACCCGATCCCATGGCCCACACTGATGGGGTCATCCGGATCAACAACCTTACGGCCCAGAGCGCGGTGGGCACTCAAGCCTTCTTTGTCGATGTCGGCCAGCCGATCCCATTCCTCATCCAGATGGGTGACCGGGTAGCGGCTGACAGTGTGTTGGTGCCGACGGGCTCGACGGTGTCGGTGGTCGGTCAGGTCTACGCCATGTCGGACAGCGTGGCCGACGGTTGGGTTGCCGCTGGCACCCTCGCCGAAGCCGACAAGATTCTGGCGACCATCGGGTCGTCGTATATGGAAATCGTGGACATCGTCGTGATGGCCGCTGATGGCGGCGGAGATAATTGACGGGCTTAGCCCGAGGAATATAGAAATGGCCCGAGTGTGCTATTTGTGTGGCAAGGGACCCGCGACGGGAAACAACGTGAGTCACGCCCACAACAAAACGAGACGGCGTTGGCTGCCTAACCTACAGACCGTGAAGATCGTGACCCAGGAGGGCGACCGGCGTCGCGTGCGTGTCTGCACGACCTGCATCAAGGGGGGACGGGTTACAAAGGCTCCCCCGGTGAAGGCTGTCGAGGTATAGGGCGGCTGGCTCCCGAGCCGAAAAGCTACGCCTCCGAGGCCCAGGCCTCGGGGGCGTTTTGTCATTCCCGGTAAAAAATAGATTGTATCTGTCGGTTTTCACGGGCATATATTGGTCCCCATGAGTACGGTAGAAACACTCGACGTTCCGGTTGGTGTGTCCCCCCTCTCGAGCCGGACCATTGTCGTCACCAGACCCAAGGCCCAGGCCGCGGAGTTGGCCGACTCGCTAAAGGCTTTGGGCGCCGATGTCCGGCTTATTCCGACTATCGCAATTGAACCCCCGTCCGATCCTGCGCCGCTCGAGTTCGCGGCGCGCGGTGAAACGGTCTATGACTGGGTGATCTTTACGTCCGCCAATGGGGTTGGCGCGTTGCGCGAGGCTGCGGACCGGGCCGGGATCGGCCTCGGCAGAGTGGTCGGGGTGGGTAGAGTGTGTTGTATTGGCCCGGCAACCGCGCGTGCCGCCGAGGGCGCGGGGCTGGTTGTAAGTGTGATTCCGGATCGATACTTGGCTGAAGCCCTCGTCGAGACGCTCGAAGCGACGACGGCGCTAGCGGGCGCGCGGGTGCTGCTTCCGCTGGCAGGTGGGGCTAGGGACGTCTTGCCAGCCGAGCTTCGGCGACGGGGCGCGATCGTCGATGCCGTCACAGCGTATCAGACGGTCCCGGTCACAAGAGTCGGTGGAGAGGCCAGCTCTGATCTTCTGAACGGGGTAGATATGGTGACTTTTGCGTCGCCGTCTGCTGTTCGCGGCTTTCACGCACTCATCAATGGGGGGGCGGTCATACCCGTGGCCGTCATCGGCCCCATTACTGCATCGACCGCGCGCGACCTCGGCTACGATGTTACTGTGCAGGCAGAGGAGTTCACGGTGGTGGGGTTGGTGGAGGCGATATTGCGCCATTACATGGACGAGCGTTCATGAGCGAAAAGGGACCAGAAGTCGACGGCGGTGACCGTGGTTGGCGGAATTGAGTTCTGAGGGCTCCAGCCAGCTCGGACCGATCCTGGATCCGGTCGTGCTTCGATCCTCAGTCCTGGCCCATCTGGTGCTCTTACCCATCGGCCATTTCTTTTCCGTGTCGGTATATGGCGCCATCGCTACGCTGAGTGACTTTTTCCTCGGCGTCGTATTGCTTGCCGGCTTCGCTGAGCTTGGTCGAATGATTCCGCACTACACGGCGCAGCGGAAGGAAAAGGTGCCCCTACTATCCGCCTACCGGACGTTTCATGCGGTGGCGTTGCTGCTTATAGCGCTCAGTGGGTGGGTGGCTCTTGGAGGGATTTAGGGCTTTCACGGCGGATTCGCTGTCACAAAAGGGATCGCACACATGGCTCTCGCGCTGGGGGCCGTTGCTATTGTGTGGTGCGGCGCTGGGTGGAACAAAGTGGCAGACGCGTGGCTGCTGGGGACGAGCCTCTGTCTCATCGTGACCTGGATGCTGGCGGCCTCGAGGGGCCGATTCCACTGTACGCCAACGAGTCCACCAACCCCAAGCTCATGCCCCAGTCATTCGTGGATCACTTGAGAAACGGTGATTTGAAGGTCGGCGTTGTCGGGTTGGGCTACGTGGGTCTTCCTCTGTCGGTCGAGATCGCTCAGTCCGGGCTTGGCTGCCTGGGATTCGATGTGCTCTCCGACGTGACCGAAGGGGTGAACTCCGGCCACAGTCATATCGATGACGTCACCGATGAGGAGGTGGCAGAGGTAGTTACTGCCGGTCGGCTCGAAGCCACGACTGACATGGCTCGACTCGGCGAGTGTGACGCCATCTCCATCTCGGTGCCCACTCCGCTTTCTAAGACGCAGGACCCCGATGTGTCGTACGTGCTTGCGGCGTCTGAGGCGGTGGCTGCCTCGCTTCGGCCAGGGCAACTCATCGTGTTGGAATCGACGACCTATCCAGGGACTACGCGCGAGGTTCTGCTGCCTACCCTTGAGAGCACGGGCCTCAAGGCTGGGAAGGACTTCTTCCTCTGCTTCTCGCCTGAACGTGTCGATCCCGGCAACGAGGTCTGGAAGACCAAGAACACTCCCAAGGTGATCGGGGGAATCACCCCGGCGTGTACTGAGGCGGGCCTCGCCGTTTACGAACGGTTTATCGATACCATGGTCCGTGTTTCGTCCACAGAGGCGGCGGAAATGGTGAAGATTCTCGAGAACACTTTCCGGGCGGTCAACATTGCCATGGTCAATGAGGTCGCCCTGATCTCGGATCGACTGAAGGTGGACGTTTGGGAGGTCATCGAGGCCGCAGCCACGAAGCCGTTCGGGTTCATGAAATTCACGCCGGGCCCTGGTTTGGGCGGACACTGTATTCCAGTGGATCCTCACTACCTCGCTTGGAAGATGCGGACACTGGACTACCGCACCCGCTTTATCGAGTTGGCGTCGGAGATCAACGCGGTGATGCCACGTTTTGTGGTCAACAAGGTTCGATCGGCCTTGAAGGCCGAGAAAAAGGCTGTGAACGGCGCTGAGATTCTCGTACTTGGTGTTGCCTACAAGAAGGATGTCAACGACATCCGGGAGTCTCCAGCGTTGGATATCATCAGGTTGTTGGCGGACGATGGGGCGGAGGTGTCGTACCATGATCCTATGGTGCCGGAGGTATCGGAGGAGGGCACTTGCCTAGCATCGGTGCCGTTGACGAATGAGACGCTGTCGCAAGCCGATGCCGTGGTGATCGTGACGGATCACACCGATGTCGACTACGAACGCGTGCTCGACTCGGCTCAGATCCTGGTGGACTCGCGTCACGTGACCGTTCCGTTCCTCAAGGACGGCGGGAGCCCTTCCCGGTCGTGGATCGTAAAAGGCGGGACCGCCTGACCACCGGGCCGGACGCGACCGATCCGTGACTCCCATTCTCGTACATCGCGTGATCGCCCGTCTGAACACGGGCGGTCCGGCTGAACTTCTGGAAGACGGGGACCTTGGGCGACTCGTTTGGACGGACTCGCCAAGGGATTTCGCCAGCGCGTTGGAGGCGGTGCTTGGTGCTCCCGGGGACCCGAGCGAGAGGGCGCTCGCTCGGGTCCCCGTGTTGGCCCGCTTTTCGATCGAGCGCCTGGTCGATGATGTCGAGCGGTTGTATGCGGCCGCTCTCGCCCGTGCGGGTGTGCCCTTGCCCTAGAGGGACAGCGAGTTAGTTGGATGAATCAATGACCAGAATCAATGACTTGACCCGGATTCACGACGGGCTCATGGCGGCAGTGGAGGCAATTCGTCCATACACGCCGGGTAGCGTCGAATACACGGTTAAGAGTGAGCGCGGTGATCCGCTTACGGCAGCCGATGAGGCCGCGGATGTGGCCCTCAAGAACGCGCTGCTGAGGGAAGGGGAGGGGTGGCTGTCCGAGGAGACGGTGGACAGCCCTGACCGTCTTGATTTCCGGCGGGTCTGGGTGGTCGACCCCATAGACGGCACGCGTGAGTTCGTTGACGGCATCCCGGAGTGGTGCATCTCGATCGGGCTGGTCGAAGATGGCCTGCCGGTCGCGGGAGGCATCCTAAACCCCGAGACCAATGAGCTTGTCATCGGATCGCTCGAGACCGGCGTCGAATTCAACGGAAGCCCATCTGCCGTTAATGACCGCCCAAGCTTAGACGGGGCAGTAATACTCGCCAGCCGGAGCGAGAGCCGCCGCGGGGAATGGGACCGATTCCGTGACGCTCCGTTTACTGTGAGACCCTGTGGGTCCGTAGCCTATAAGATGGCGTTGGTGGCGGCGGGACAGGCGGATGGGACGTGGACGCTCGTTCCCAAGAGCGAGTGGGATGTCGCTGCAGGAACGGCTTTGATCCGCGCGGCAGGCGGAGATGTTATGCACTCAGACGGGAGCGAGCCTCGATTCAACCGGCCCACACCGAGGTTTCCCAACCTACTGGCGGCAAGTTCCGTTCTGCTCTCGGAGTTCAGAGAAGACTGGCTCCGGTCGTCGACCCGTGAATAGACTTAGAGTATGAGCGTTCCCTTCCTTGATCTAAGCCAACAGTACGAGTCCATATCGAGCGAGCTCGACGCAGCCGTTCAGGAGGTGGTCCGGTCCCAGCGGTTCATTTTAGGTGAGCCGGTAGAACGGTTGGAGTCGAGGCTGGCTGATCTGCTCGGGGTGGAGTACGCGGTCGGATGTGCGAGTGGCACAGATGCCCTCCTGTTACCGCTACGGGCATTCTGGAGCAAGTCCAGCGACGAGGTGGTGATCCCCGCTTTTACGTTCTTCGCTACCGCTGGGGCGGTTTGGAATGCCGGGTTTCGTCCGGCCTTCTGCGACGTCGATCCGGTCACCTTCAACCTGACTCACGAATCCGTCGAAGCCGCCTGGACCGAGGAGACCCGCGGTGTCGTCCCCGTGCATCTCTACGGACAGATGGCACCGATGGCGGAGATCGGATCGCTGGCGGAGGAACGCGGGGGTTTCGTGCTGGAAGATGCGGCGCAGGCGATCGGAGCGTCCCAGCGTAGCACGACGGGGCTCGTTACCATGGCCGGGGCCGCGGGTGACGCGGGGGCGTTCAGCTTCTTCCCGACCAAGAACCTCGGAGGGTTTGGCGACGGGGGGCTCATCTCCACCAACGACCGGGCGTTGGCTGACAAGCTCCGGAAGACCAGGGTTCACGGTGGCCTGCAGATGTACCATCACGAGATGGTGGGAACGAACAGCCGCCTGGACGCTCTTCAAGCCGCGGTGCTCTTGGCTAAGCTCCCTCACCTGGAGGATTGGGCGGACGCCAGGCGGGCCAACGCCGCGCTCTACAGCGAGTTATTGGCCGATGTGGCCGAGGTGATCACACCGGACACCAGTCCCGGCAACACACACGTATACAATCAGTACACGATCCGGGCTCGTCGGAGGGACGAACTACGTGCCCACCTGGACGCCCAGAGGATCGGTAACGCCCTCTACTATCCGGTCCCTCTCCACCTACAAGCCTGCTTCGCGGAACTAGGATACCGAGAGGGGGATCTTCCGGTGTCGGAGAAGCTGTGTGAGGAGGTCGTGAGCCTTCCGATCTTCCCGGAGTTGGGTGAGGAACGGGTGGAGGCTGTGACGGACGCGATTCGGGCCTTCTACCGCTAGGACTCGGTTGGTGCTACCGGAGCGCCGACCCCAGTATATTGCGTGGGTTGTGTACACTCATGAGAAGGTGGTGCAGATGGCCGGAAGTGTCCGATGAAGGGACGGAGGGTTAGGCAGCTGACTATTGCCCGTGGTCGGTTGACTGGGCAGTGGTGAGCGGTAGCTTGACTGAGCAAGGGCCGTTAGGTCTGTGCAGGGATCTAGTTTAGGGGTCTTCGACGCCGAGGGTGCACGAAAAACAATGGCAGATCCGATCTTGGTAACGGGGGGGGGCGGGTTCATCGGCTCCCACCTGGTCCACCGCCTCCTGGAACTGGGCAAGGCGGAAGCATACGGCGAAGGGTGCGTGGATATGGAGCGCCGGCAGCTGGATACGGCCAAGATCAATGGGCTCTTGGGATGGGAGCCTGAGAAGAATATCGATCAGATCATTGATGATGTGGTCGCGTACTTTCGGACGAAGGGGTAGGACCGGGATGGCAGTTCGACGGCTATTCGGCGTCTCCCTTTTTCGACGTCTGGTAAGGCATCGCAGGCTTGCAGCGCTCACGATCTACGCAGCGGCGGCGGCTACGTCATACTCGGCTTCGTTTCTGGTTCGCTTCGAGTTTCAGTGGCCGGCCCAACTGACCGGAACCTTTTTGGCCACCCTGCCGGGGCTTCTGGTGTTGAGGGGGCTTTGTGGTTCAGTGTTCCGCCTTACGATGGGCAGTTGGCGCTATGTAGGAGTTCGCGACATCGTACGCCTAATGGGAGCCACAGCCCTCGGCACGACCCTGTTCTTTGCAGCTGTCTCCATGCTGCCGTTGACTCCTGCTGTGCCGAGATCGGTTATTCTCCTCGAGTGGGTATTCACTACGTCTCTCACGGCCGGCATATGGATCACGTATCGACTTGCGCATGAGATGCGGCGTACCAGAAACGATGCGAGCGGGCCGGGTGTAGCTGCTTTGATCGTCGGAGCCGGAGAGGCCGGCAGCGGGCTCGTGAGGGAAATGCTGCGGCGTTCTACCGGCTATTGGCCAGTTGGCTTCGTGGACGACGATCCATTCACGTGGGGCACCACGGTCCATGGAGTCGAGGTGATGGGCTCCGCCGAGAATCTCCCGTCCATCGCTTCACAGTTGGGAGCGGAACAAATCGTCGTTGCCATCCCATCTGCCAGCATAGACGACTCGCGTCGCATCATGGATTTGTGCCAGACGACCGACCTCCCCACCAAGGTCCTTCCTGGGATTGATGCGGTATTGGAAGGAGAGGCCAGAGTCGATTCCCTGAGAGAGGTACGGATCGAGGACCTGCTCGGAAGGGAGCCGATTACGCTGGAGTTACCAGAGCTCGCCGCCGATCTTGAGGGGCGGACTGTCCTAGTGACCGGCGCTGCCGGATCTATCGGATCGGAGTTGGTTCGACAGGTCGCAGCCCACAGACCTGAGCAAATTGTTCTTTATGACCAGGCCGAGACGGATCTGTACCATCTTGAGTTGGAGTTGAGGGACCTGTGTCCAGAGATCGAGATTGTTCCCGTTGTGGCTGATATACTGGATGCGATTGCGCTGGATGGCGTTTTTGAGCAGTACGCACCGAGCCGGGTCTTCCACGCAGCCGCATACAAGCATGTCCCCTTGATGCAGTCGAACCCCCGCGAGGCGGTTCTCAACAACGTGATCGGCACTATGCGCGTGGCCGAAGCCGCAGGGCGTTTTGGGGCCGAGAAGTTCGTCCTGATCTCGACCGATAAGGCAGTGCGGCCCAGTAGCGTGATGGGAGCCACGAAGCGTTTAGCTGAACTCGTGATGTTGGGAAGTCAGAGACGGTTCCCGAGTACGTGGTTCGTGGCCGTACGATTCGGCAACGTGCTCGGTAGTCAGGGCAGCATCATTCCCCTCTTCCAGAAGCAACTCGAAGAGGGTAAGGCGCTAACCGTGACGCATGGGGAGGTGGAGCGCTTCTTCATGACCATTCCGGAAGCGACACAACTCGTGCTTCAGTCTTCATTGCTTCCGGAAGCGAGGGGGATGATCGCCATGCTCGAGATGGGGGAGCCCGTGAGGATATTGGATCTCGCGCGGACGTTGATCCGTCTTGCGGGCCGCAAGGAGGGTGTCGACGCGGAGATCCGGATCATCGGGCTCCGTTCGGGCGAGAAGATGTCAGAGGAACTGACTGCACCGGATGAGGTGGCCTTTTCTACCTCTATCGAAAAGATCTGTATTGTTCGGACCGAAGTGAGCGAGGAGACGCTGAGGTCGCTCGAGCCGTTTGTCGCTACTGTTAAGAGCGGAACCGACGGTCTTGGAGCGGAGGGTATCCGGGAAATGCTCAGGGAACTCGTTGGGGGCGACGAAGCCGGCTATAGGCTGAAGGATGAAGACGAGAGCAACAAGCCGGTACGCACTGCTATCCCGAGCTGACCCTCGTTTCTTATCGGAGCAGATAGTCGCGGAATTGTCGGCGTCGTTGGAGGAGTGGCGGC
>Ga0315339_1002441_pt1 | contig 14144 bp, 14 predicted proteins | sample ASW17metaG_FD_204514 | JGI IMG/M metagenome (GOLD analysis project Ga0315339, IMG submission 204514) | Ammonia-oxidizing marine archaeal communities from Pacific Ocean, United States - ASW #17 | ecosystem: Environmental > Aquatic > Marine > Oceanic | place: USA: California | collected 2016-12-05
GCCGGTCACCCCGGCTACGAAGTGACTTCCGGCTCGGTCGTGTTCCAGGGCAACGACTTGCTCGAGCTCGAGGCGGACGAGCGCTCGCGGGCAGGGATTTTCCTCGCCTTCCAATATCCGGTCGAGATCCCCGGCGTCTCGATCGCAAACTTCCTGCGCACCGCGGTCCAGGCTCACCTGGCAGACGGGGAGGAACTCGACATTTTCGACTTCTCCGACATCCTGACCGAGCGCATGGAGTTGCTGGAGATGGACGTGTCCTTCGCCGAGCGGCACGTAAACGACGGCTTCAGTGGCGGCGAGAAGAAGCGAAACGAAATCCTTCAGATGGCGATGCTCAAGCCGGGGCTCGCGGTGATGGACGAGACCGACTCGGGTCTCGATATCGACGCGCTCAAAGTCGTGGCGAACGGGGTGAACAAGTTGACCGAGGAGGATCCCGAGATGTCGATCCTCCTCATCACGCACTACCAGCGGTTGCTGGATTACATCAAGCCGGATCGCGTTCACGTCATGGTCGACGGTCGCATCGTCCGCTCGGGTGGGCCAGAAGTCGCGATCGCGCTCGAGGCGGACGGCTACAAGGACTGGCGCGAAGCGGACTCAATAGCAGACGGCGTCTAGAGACGCCCAGGAGACCTCCATGCCGCAAAACGAGACGATCCAAGACCTCGGACTCGACCAGTACAAGTACGACTTCGTCACGGAGACCAAGCCGGTCTTCCGTGCTGAAAAGGGCCTGAGCGAGGCTGTGGTCCGACAGATCTCGGCGCACAAGGAAGAGCCGGAGTGGATGCTCGACTACCGACTCAAGGCGCTCGAGGTCTACAACTCGAAGCCGATGCCGAAGTGGGGCGGTGACCTCGACAGCCTCGAAGCGGTGCTCGACGAGATCTACTTCTACGTGCGGCCTCAGGACCAGATGGAGCGCTCCTGGGACGACGTGCCCGACGAGATCAAGGAGACGTTCGAGAAGCTGGGCATCCCCGAGGCCGAGCGTAAGGTCCTCGCCGGGGTAGGCGCGCAGTACGAGTCGGAGATGGTATACCACTCGCTACGCGAGGAGTGGGCGGCTCAAGGCGTCATCTTCGATTCGATCGAAGACGGCCTGAAAAACCACCCCGAGCTCTTCCGCGAGCACTTTGGCACGATCATCCCGATGCACGACAACAAGTTCGCTGCGATGAATGCGGCGGTCTGGTCGGGCGGCTCGTTCGTCTACATCCCGAAGGGCGTCTCGCTCGAAACCCCGCTGCAAGCGTATTTTCGGGTGAACCAGGAGCGGATGGGGCAGTTCGAGCGCACACTCATCATTATCGAGGAAGGCGCGCAAGCACACTACATCGAAGGGTGTACCGCGCCGGTCTATACGACCGAGTCGTTTCACTCAGGCGTCATCGAAATCGTGGTCAAGAAGAACGCCCGGTTCCGGTACACGACCATCCAGAACTGGTCGAACAACATGTACAACCTTGTCACTCAACGGTCGATCGTGCACGAGGGCGCGACCATGGAGTGGCTCGACGGGAACCTGGGCTCGAAGCTCACGATGAAATACCCGTCCTGCTATCTGGTGGGCGAAGGCGCACACGGCGAGATCATGTCGATCGCCTACTCGGGCGACGGCCAACATCAGGACACCGGCGGCAAGGTGGTCCACGTAGCTCCGCATACGACTTCGTCGATCGTCTCCAAGTCGATCTCGAAGGGTCGCGGACGCTCGACCTACCGCGGCTTGTGCAAGGTGCACAAGGGCGCACACCACGCCCGCTCGAACGTCGAGTGCGACGCGCTGCTCATCAACGACACTTCTCGCACCGACACCTATCCGTACATCGAGATCGAAGAGAACGACGCGAGCGTCGGACATGAGGCCTCGGTCGCGAAAATCGGTGAGGAGCAGCTCTTCTATCTGGAGAGTCGCGGAATCAGCACGGAGGAAGCGATGGCGATGATCGTGCGCGGCTTCATCGAGCCGATCGCCAAGCAGCTACCGCTAGAGTACGCAGTGGAACTCAACAGGCTGATCGAAATGGAAATGGAAGGCTCGGTGGGATGACGAGCGATACCCTGACGGAGAGTGCGCGGACCGCGCTCGACGCCGCGGCGGTCGAGCGCGTAGGCGCGAACGAGCCCCAGTGGCTTCGTGAACGTCGGCAGCATGCCTGGGAGGTGTACGAGCGCACCCCGATGCCGACGACACGGCTCGAAGAGTGGCGCTATACGAACCTCAAGAAGAAACTCGACCTCGACGCCCTTCGTCTCAGCGATGCCGAGGCGCTCTCGAGCGACCCGACCACCTGGCCTCCGCAGCTACGAGCGGCCATGGACGAAGACCGCGAGGCGTCGGGCCATATCGTCATCATCGACGGTCACGTGGTGCACGCCGACGTCGATGAAGGGCTGGCTGCCAAGGGCGTGATCCTCGAGTCGCTTCACGACGCGATCACGAACCACGAAGTACTCGTCCAGGAGCACCTCGCCACCGAAGCGGTTCCGGCCGAGGAGGGCAAATTCGCCGCGCTCAACGCGGCACTCTGGAACGACGGCATCTTCCTACTCGTGCCCCCGGGCGTACGCCTGGAACAGCCCGTGCGCGTGACCCGATGGCTGAGCGAGGCCGGGACGGCCTACTTCAGCCGCGTACTCATCGTGGCCGAGTCCGCGAGCCAGGTCTCGTATGTGGACGAAGTCCTATCGGACGACTTCGAGTCGCAGACCTATACGTCGACGGCGGTCGAATTGATCGCACGGAACGGCGCACGGGTGCAATACGTGGCGGTGCAGCGCCTCGGTCGCAGGGCATTCTACCAGTCGGTGCAACGCACGCTCGCCGAGCGCGACGCGAAGCTCGATACGCTGAACGTCGCACTGGGAGCGTCGGTGACACGGGTCGACCTGAATGCGCGCCTTCTGGGGCCTGGCGCAAATTCCGACATGTTGGGTCTCTATTTCGGAGACGAGGACCAGCACTTCGACTTCAATACCAGCCAAGACCACGTCGCGCCGAACACTTTCAGCGATTTGCTCTACAAGGGCGCGCTCGACGGCGCGAGCCGCGCGGCCTTCCGCGGAATCATCCGTGTGTCGCCAGGTGCCCAGGGCACCGACGCGTACCAGACGAATCGGAATCTGCTGCTCTCTCCGGACTCACGTGCCGACTCGCTTCCCAACCTGGAGATCGAGGCAGACGACGTGAAGTGCTCCCACGGCGCCACCGTCGGCCAACTCGATGCCGAGGCGAAGTTCTACCTCATGAGCCGCGGCTTGAGTCTCGTGGAGGCCGAGCGCCTCGTGGTTCTCGGCTTCCTGGGAGAGGTCCTGGCGAAACTCCCGCTCGGTGGCGTGGTGGGTAAGGTGACAGGGGTCATCGAACAGAAACTCGCTCTTAACCGCTGAGGTACAGCCCATGGCCAACTGGATCCGGGTAGCGGCCGAAACGGAGTGCCCTGTCGGGCAACTCAAGGGCGTCACAGCCGCCGGCACCCAGGTCGTACTGGCCAATTTCGAGGGCACCATCTACGCCCTGGAAGACGAGTGCTCCCACGAGGAGTTCCCACTCTCTGACGGGGAGCTGGAGGGGGACGAGATCCTCTGCATTTATCATGGCGCCCGCTTCGACTGTAGGACCGGCAAGAACATGTGTCTACCAGCCGTTCGGCCCGTGAAAGCACTCCCAGTGGAAGTCCGGGACGGCCAGATCTTCATCGACGTGAACTGAGGCTCATCAGATCAGCCGCCAAGCACGCCACGGAGACTCAGAGGCTCGAGCGATGACGGCACTCGACCCGACCAAGATCCGGCGGGAGTTCCCCGCGCTGAGCCAGACGGTCAACGGCCAGCCGCTGGTATACCTCGACAGCGCGGCCACCTCCCAGAAGCCCAGGGCGGTGCTCAGCACTCTCGACCACTACTACCAGCACGACAACGCGAACGTACACCGGGGCATCCACGAACTCTCCCGGCGAGCGACGATTGCCTACGAGGAAGCTCGCGCGAAGGTCGCTGCGTGGATCAACGCGCCGGAAGCCGACGAGCTCGTGTGGACTCGGGGCACGACCGAGGCGATCAACCTCGTCGCAACGGCTTGGGGGTTGGACAACGTCGGTGAAGGCGACGAGATCCTGATCTCCACCCTGGAGCATCACTCGAACATCATTCCATGGCAGTTGCTCACTCGTCGCACGGGAGCCCACATCCGGTATCTCGAGATCGACGAGCAGGGTCGACTCATTCTCGACGACCTCGGTTCGTTGCTCTCGGGTCGCACGAAGGTCGTCGCGCTGGGGCACGTCTCGAACGCGCTGGGCACGGTGAATCCCATCAAGCAGATCGCATCCGCCGCGCATGAGGTCGGAGCACTGGTCGTGATCGACGGCGCGCAGGGGGCGGTGCATACCGAGGTCGATGTGCAGGATCTCGGTGTGGACTGCTACGCGTTCAGCGGTCACAAGATGTGCGGCCCTACCGGCATCGGTGCGCTGTGGGCGCGAAAGGACCTGCTCGAAGCCATGTCCCCGTATCAGGGCGGCGGCGAGATGATCCACTTCGTCGGCCGCGATGAGAGCACATGGGCGAAGGTGCCGCACAAGTTCGAGGCGGGCACGCCGAACATCGCAGGGGCAATCGGGATGGGGGCCGCCGTCGACTTCCTCCTCGAGGTCGGCATGGAGGCGATCGCGGCACATGAGCGGGATCTCTTGCTGTACGCGCTGGACCAGGTCGGCTCCATCCCCGGCATTCGGATCTACGGGCCAGAGTCGGTGGACGAGCACTCCGCGGTCGTCTCGTTCACCCTCGGCGACGCGCACCCTCATGACATCTCGACGATCCTGGACTCGGAGGGCATCGCGGTTCGCGCCGGACATCACTGCGCGCAACTCGTGATGAAGCACTTCGGTGTGGCAGCCACGGCTCGAGCGTCATTCTACCTGTACAACACCACGGACGACGTGGATCGACTGGTCGAAGGCCTGGAGACCGTGCGCGGCATCTTCGGCTGACGACCATCCAGCCCCCGACCCCGCGGCAAGCGCAGTCGCGCGGGGAGGCGTACATTAGTAATCCGATCAGCGGACGTAGCGAACGATGGAAACGCCACAACTCAACTCGCTCTACCAGCAGTTAATTCTCGAACACTACCGCAACCCACGTAACAAAGCGGAAATGGCAGAGAAGAGCGTAGAGATCCGCATGGCCAACCCGGTCTGTGGAGACGAGATCCACCTCCAGTTGCGCATCGAGGACGATCACATCGCCGAGGCGAAGTTCGTCGGGCAAGGCTGCTCAATCTCGCAAGCCGCGATCAGCATGATGACCCAGAAGCTGCAAGGCGCCTCGCTGAGCGACGCAGACGCCCTGGCGGAGCGGTTCACCGCCCTCATGCACGGGGACGAGGAAGCGGCCAAGGACAAGGCACTCGGAGACCTGCGAGCGCTACAGGGGGTGAGCAAGTTTCCGGTGCGTATCAAGTGTGCGCTGATCGGGTTCGACGCCCTGCAGGAGGCCCTCAAGAAGCACTCGTCAGAGGGGCCCCACTGACACCGGTCAAGATCCACTCGGCTCATCTTCCCGACACACGAGCGGGTCCTATCACCGTTTGGGTGTCACCGACCGGGGTCCGCCACATCGAGTTCGGACCCTTACCGCGCGAGCGTCACACCGATCCTCTAGAGCAGTGGCCGGATTATCTGGGCGAGGCCGTGGAGCAGCTCGAGGCCTACTTCGCCAAGCGACGAACCACGTTCGACGTTCAGTTGGACTTCTCCACGGCGACGACCGGCTTCCAACACGACGTCTACCGTAGGTTGCTCGACACCAAATACGGGCAGGTAGTCTCCTACGGCCAGGTCGCGCGAGACGTAGGCAAGCCCGACATGGCCCGAGCGGTCGGGCAGGCCGTCGGCGCCAACCCCATCCCGATCTTCGTGCCATGCCACCGGGTGGTGGCTTCCGATGGACGACTCACCGGCTTCGGGGGCGGGCTACCGGCCAAGGTCGCGCTGCTCAAGCTCGAGGGGATCGGTGTGGACGGCGACAAGCCGAACAGCAAGGTGCGCCCCGAGGTCATCCCGCTGGACCTCTGAAACGGATACCGAACATCGAATAGCCGCGAGTGTAGGACGCGCCCGGACACGACACACGCCATCGAGGCCTCGTAGCCCATTTACCCCGAAGTTCCATGACCCAGAAGCACACCTCGCTGCTCGTGCTGACGCTCGCGCTCGCCGCTTGCGCCGGTGAGCAGGCCGAGTCCACCGCCCAGGCCGAAGAGGCTCCAGATTCGACGGTCAAGCAGCTCGAACGGGTGCCGCTCGTAGAAGCCGATCTGGTGAATCTCGATCTGGCCAATCTTTCGGTCGAGGTACCTTGGACGAGGAACGCGATCAAGCGCAGCCCCGGTCCAGCCGCGCCCAGGTCGATCATCGAGGGCGTCGAGGTTACGGACCACGAGGGCTTCGACCGAATGACATTTGCGTTCGGCTCGGACGCACCCGCCCCAGGCTACGAGATCCGAGTCGTGCCACCAGGAGTAGCGGTTCTATGTGGAGAGCCGAGCGAGAGTGAAGACGGAGCCGAAGCCGATGTGGAGCACGCGCCCGAACTCGGGGGAAACCAGTTCCTGGTGCTCCGCATGAAGCCGGCCCGGATCGTCGACCGCAATCGTCGCACCATGTCGATCGGGACCGAAACGTATGACTTCGCCCGTTTACACGAAGCGGGCATCGTCTGTGAAGCGGACGAGGTGATCACGTGGATCGCGGGCCTGCTTGAGGGCAGTGATGTGCGCGTGCTCGAGATGAGGTCTCCACAACGGCTGGTGGTCGACATCCGCTGAGCTTGTCCGGAGTCACGCGCTTCTGACGGACCCTCGATTCGCCGCTAGGCGTTCAACCGTTTGGCCCGGGACCCATTTCACGATGCTCCAGGGCCACTTGAACGATCCGGACGGTACGCCGCTGCGCGTGGCGAGCGGCACCGCAATCCCGAGCCTCGGGCCCAAGACGGGCAACCAGCGTTGCTCGTTGAGCAGGAGGGCGACCGCGGTCTCCCTGCGAGGGATACGAATCGCGAGTTCGCCCCCGACGCGATACGTCGCGTTGTCCCACCCAGCGTCCACGCTAGCCAGTGTCTCCCCCGCCAGGTCCGGGTGCTGCTCGTGGAGCAGGGCCCTCACCAAGTCGCCGTCGATGTGAACTTCAGCCTCGGGATGCAGAGCGTCCATCTCAGGAGAAGCGCTCAGGAGCCAGCGGCCGGTGCTTCGACTCACCCACTCCTACGACCTGCTTGGCGATGATCTCACCGGTGACGGGTCCGAGCGTGAGCCCCAGCATCCCGTGACCCGTGGCGATGCTGACGCCGTCGACGCCACCCAGCGGTCCGACGATCGGCAACCCGTCCGCGGACATGGGACGGAGCCCGCACCACTCGGATGTCGGATCCTCGGCGCCGAGGCCCGGAAGGCACGAACGGGCGGCTTCGGTGAGCTGCCGGAGGCGGGGCGGCCTCATTACGTCGTTGAGCCCCGAGAACTCCATGGTGCCCGCAAAGCGCACGAATCCCGCCATCGGCGTACAGAACACCGAGCTCTCGTGTAGTACGCACGCGGCACGGAGCGGGGGGGCCCCACCGGGTGCCACCACAACGTCCCTGTGGTACCCTTTGCCCGGCTGTACAGGAAGCCGCACGCCGATCCGGCGTGACAACTCGAGACTGAACGGGCCGGTAGCGAGCACCACGTGGTCCGCTTCGACGAATTCACCCGAGTTTGTGCGCACCCCGGTCACGCGGCCCCCCGCAGTCGAGACGCCACCCACGGCCACACCCTCGCGAACGTCGACGCCCCGATGCCGGGCTCTGGCGGCCAGTTCGGTTACGAACCGATACGGGTCGAGCGTGCGCGCCTCCGGGTAGTGCACGCCCCCGATGACCGCAGGTCCGAATTCGGGCTCCCTTCTCCGTAGTTCGTCCCCATCGAGGACCTCCGGATGGTAGCCGCCACCTGCGATGATCGACGCTTCGTGCTGAGCCCTCGCCACGCCCGTGGCCGTCGTACAGACCTCGAAGTACCCCTCTGTACGGTAGCCGCAGTCGAGACTCTCCTCCTCGATGAGTCGGTCGAAGCTGGCCAGAGCGTCTAGCCCCAGAGGCGCCATGACCCGCATGCACTTCTCCACATGCGCGGCATTACAGTGACGCGCGAAGGTGAGAAGCCAGCGCCACAACTCTGGATCCCAGCGAGGGGGCAAATAGAGTGGGCTCTTCGCGTCCAGCATCTGCGTGATGGCCTGCGTGATCCGCCCCGGGCGGTTCAGGGGTGGGTGGCCCGCCGATACCGTGCCGGCGTTTCCGTGGGAGGCGCCGGCGGCGACGTGCTCACGTTCGAGCAGAACGACGGCGAGACCTTCGCGCGCCAGGGCGTACGCGCAACTCACGCCGACCACGCCTCCACCCACGACGACCACGCGCCCGCGGGTCACTGGGTCATCCGGAAGGCCTTCGTCACCCCACCGTGGGATCGAGCAGCACCTTGATCGAACCCGTTCGCCGGCGATTCCTGGCCGTCGAAAGCGCATCTCGGTACTGATCGAGCGGGTATACGTGGGTCACGATCGGTTCTACTGGGGCCTCGGTTTCCAACAACATGTCGTGCGTGACCTGGAACGTATGCACGCGCTCGCCGCGCCAGTCCTCTGTGCCATAGCCGACGTACCCCTTCACGTCGAGTTCCCGCGCCCAGACAAAGGTCAGATCCAGCTTGGAGATCTCGGCGGCGCAACCCAGCATCACCACGCGACCGCGGGGGGCCGCGTAGCGAAGACACTGCTTGACGGTCTGTCCACTACCGACGCAATCGAAGATCAGCGGGAACCCTCCGCCCGCGTATACCTCGTCACCGACGATCGGGATGTACGCTTGAGCGCCCGTATCCACGAGCGCTTGGCGGGCCTCGTCGCCCGGAACCACCACCTCGCTCGCTCCCAACCCCCGCGCAATCTCTGCCTCGTGGCCGCGCTTGATCTGGGCAACCAGCTCCCCCGAGTAGCCGGCCGCTCGCAAAGACCAAATCGTGCCGAGCGCGATTGGGCCGCTCCCGATCACCAATACCGGCCCCGCACCGAAAGGCCGCGAGCCGAGCACCGCATGCATGCCAACCGCCAGTGGTTCGATGAGCGCAGCGGTCCGCTCCTTCATCGCGTCGTCCAGCGCGAAGAGCTGACTCTCGTGCGCAATCATGCGTTCCGCCCACCCGCCCGGCAGCGACGCATGATATCCGATCGTCGCGCCGCGCTCGAGCGGGCTGCCGTCGACCTTCAGAGCGCCCTCCTCGCCGCTTCGTTCGCACGTGCAATGCAGCCCAGCCGAACAAGAGCCACACTGCGTATCGCCCGCAAACCCCCGCATGGTGCACGAGATCATTGGGTCCACCGCGACGCGCTGCCCGGGCTCGACTGAGTGTACGTCGCTTCCGATCTCCAGCACCCGAGCCAGGATCTCGTGGCCGAGCACGGCAGGGAAGGACCCGAAGGGCTCCATGGCGGGACTGGCTTTGAACGTCAACGTGCCGATATCGGTTCCGCAGATCCCGGCCTTCAAGATCTCCAGGCGCACCCAGTCCGCCGCAGGCAATGGTGGCTCCGCGACATCCCTGAAACGGAGGCCGCTGAAGCGGCCGAAGATGGCTGACTCGGTAAAGCCACCCAGGCCCTTCCCGATGAGAAAACCCGGGACGGTGACGTTGAATGAGACTGCGCGCATCGGCTACTCGGACGCTTCTGGGTGTGGTGGGGGTGGCAGCAACGGCATCTCCTGTACGCCCGCGGGGGCTCCGCTATTCCATTCCGGTCAAGGAAGGTGTCCGGAGAGGACGCGTAACGCGAGACGGAACGGCCCGACAGCGCGTCCAAAGAACGCAGCGACACCAAAGACACCGCTCAGGACGAGGCTCGCGACGGAAAGGCCGGCCGTCAGGACCAGTGGCGTTATCCCCAGGCCGAGCACTAGGAGACCGAGCCCAAGCGCGCCCGCGACTACGCGCTCTTCCCCGCTCAGCGTGGTCCGCGAAGTGTCCGGCCTTTCCGGCAAGCGGCGAGCTTCGTCGGGCGGGAGGCCCATCTCCAGCGCACCGGCCTCGGGCAGGAACAGACCCGACGGGTAGGCTCCGTCCTCGTCCTCGAGCGGCAGTTCAGGATCGAGATCGGCACCCGTGTCTTCCACGTCCGAAGCGCTACCGTCCAATGGAACGTCGAGCACCTCGAGCGCCCTTGCTACGTCCTCAGCACGAACCCAGAGACAGATCTGCCGAGCGCTGGTGAGGAAGGACTCCATGCCCCCGGCGTCGTCGGCTTGGAGCCGGAATGGGATGCCGGCGTCTGCCAGGAAGCCCGCGGCGAATTCCGCTTCGTGCCGATAGCGATAACTCGCGATGGGGACGGGTCCCGGCATCACCCGACTAAGCGTCGACCTCTTCTATGTAGGTCAACTGCATGATCACGCCGGGACAGAACCCTGTCAGGTCGGGGCGGGAGCTCCCTTCGAAGTCCACCTTGAGACCATCCACCTCCTTGTTGAGCGGTAGGTTGAAGGGGGCATAGCGTTCATCGACCGTATCGATGACCCAACATCCCCCCTCGATGTCGAGGAAGACGATCGTGCCCGTACCTGTGATTTCAGGCTCCAATAGGCCGCACGACGCAACCGTGACGGCCAACAGTATCGCAGCTACCAGCAGCGCACCACGCCGCGTGCGGCTTAGTCCGTCCACTCGGTCCCTCGTTTGCATACACCGTGTCCTCTCGAGTCTCCCTTTGGGTCGCCGTACGCCCTGCGACGCTACGGCGGCCTCGCCTTGGCATGCTAGGCCCGGAAACAGGGACGCGATAGGTCCCGGTGCCTCTGGCCCACCGTTGCGATATCATTTTCCCATGCGCCCACTGCCTCTCGCCTCGGTACTCGGACTCATCGCCGTGTCGCCCTTCGCGGCACCGCAGCCGCGACAGCTTCCCCCTGAGGGTGTCCTCCATGCGACCTCTCAGCTCGAGCAGGGCCTACAAACCGCCGATTCTGTGGTCGCGAACTGGGTGGACTCGGGGCGCATCCCGGGTGCTGTGCTGTTGGTCGCGAGGGACGACGCGGTTGTTTTCGAGCGCGCCTACGGGTGGAGCCGACTCGACGAGTACCAGACCGGACAGTACGCGGCTTGGAGGGCGGCGGCGGCCGATGAGACCGGGGCACTTCGCCGGGCGGACCCGGTTCGCATGACGGCGTCCACCGTCTTCGACCTCGCCTCGGTCACCAAGGTGATGGCGACTACGCTGGCGGTCATGCTGCTGGTAGAGAGCGGGGAAATGGACGTCGATGCACCCTTGCAACGGTATCTCCCCGATTTTCGAGGGAACGGAAAAGCGAACATCACATTGCGACATCTGCTCACCCACCGGGCTGGGCTGCAACAGTGGCTTCCGACGTACTACCACGCGTCGAACCGTGAGCAGGCATATGAGTACCTTCGCGCCCGTCCCTTGGCGTGGGAGGTGGGATCGGGACGTCACTACTCGGACCTCGGCTTCATGTTGCTGGGCCTAGCCGTCGAGAGCGTAGCCGGAACGTCCCTGCACGACTTCTTGAGGCAGCGCATATACGCGCCGCTCGGGCTCGAGCAGACTGGATTCCGCCCGCGCGCCGACGCGGGGCTCGATGATGCGCCTGACACCTACGCCTCCACGTCGCACGGCAACCCCTACGAGTACCGCATGGTGCACGACTCGACGTTCGGTTATCGCATCGCCGGCGACGCAGATGCCTGGGACGGCTGGAGGCGGTACACGCTGTACGGAGAGGTCAACGACGGGAACGCCCATCACGCATTCGAGGGGATCGCGGGACACGCGGGGCTCTTCTCGACCGCGCGCGAGCTGAGGGTCCTGTTACAGATGCTGATCAACCGCGGCGAATACAGCGGTCGACGATACTTGAGCGCGGATCTTATCGACACGTTCCTGATGCCGACCGGCCAAGGGCAGGCGCTCGGATGGCAGCTTCGAGCCTACGTGCCCATGACCACGTTCAGCCATACCGGCTTCACCGGTACCCTGGTGCTGGCGGTGCCCGAGCACGATCTCGCGCTCGTGCTGCTCACGAATCGACAGCACGGCGGAGTCGACCGGGACGGATCGTACCCTGATATCGACCCACTCCAGCGCGCGGTGGTCGCCGCTGTGACAGAGGGGCTGAGGTAGGTCTGAGGTGTGCGATATCTACTCACTACCGGGGGGCGCCGCAGGAGCCAGCAGGCCCGCTTCGCCGAGTGCAGCGCGTAACCGCTCCAGACGACGTGCATTGACACCCAGGTCGCCACTGCCCAGCCGCGAGGCCGACCGGACGACGAGCTCACGGTCCTCCGCCAGGAGCAGCTCCAGGTCGTCGATAAAGCGGAACAGTCGACTACGTTCCACCGCATGGATGTACCGCTCGGACACCGAGACGATGGTGAGGCGCGGCATTGCCTCCACGACGCCGCGAACATGTTCTAAGCTGCCTCCGCCCTCCACATGCAGGTAGAGCGGTTGCGTGCGCTCCGGATGTCGCAGACCCGTATGCACGCAGTTCGGGGTGGAAGGGCAAGGAGCGAGCTCGCCGTCTCGCGCGCCCAGGGTCTCCGGCATCGGGGCGCCGCATCCAGCGCTCGCGACGGCACAAATGGCCAGGTACACAGCAACCTTCGTGGGGCGCATCAGGGGTACCCGAGGGTCGCAATCACGGTCGTCTCACAACTCTTTCCCTAGGTTTGGGTATCGTAGCTCCCCCCATCGTTGCCGCCTGCGTCACGAACATCAAGCATTTGCGATGCTCTACCGCCCGAGGAGCCACTAAATGAACACCGCGATCATTGCAGGATGCCGCACCCCGTTCGTTCGCTCTGGCGGCGTCTTCAACGACCTCTCGGCGATCGAGTTGGGAAAAGTGGCCGTGCGCGACGCGCTGGGACGCAGCGGCCTGAAGGGCGAGCGCATCGATCAACTCGTATACGGAACCGTCGTACACGATACCCAGGCGCCGAACATCGCACGCGAAGTCGGCTTGGCGGTCCTTCCAAAGACGGTGCCCGCAGTGACCGTCTCGAGGGCCTGCAGTTCCGCCAACCAGGCGATTACCGACGCCACCCAGCTGATCGAAATCGGCCAGGCAGACGTGGTCATCGCGGGCGGATCGGAGTCGCTCTCGCACATCCCGATCACGGTGAGCGACAAACTGTCGAAAACGTTCATGGTCGCCGCCAAGGGGAAGACTCTCGGACAGCGACTTTCGCCCTTTTCGTCCGTTCGGCCGAAGGACCTGATCCCGGTCACGCCCGCGATCGCAGAGCCGACCACGGGTGAAACGATGGGGGAGTCCGCGGAGCGGATGGCAAAGGAGAACGGGATCTCGCGGGAGCATCAGGACCGGTGGGCGCTGCGATCGCATCAACTCGCGGCAGCCGGCACCCAAGACGGGCGGCTCACCGCCGAGATCACTCCGGTCTACCTGCCCCCCGAATACGAAAAGATCATCGACCGGGACAACGGCATCCGGAGCGACACCTCATTCGACCTCCTCGCCAAGCTGCGCCCGGCCTTCGACCGACGGCACGGATCGGTGACCGCTGGCAATTCCTCGCCGCTCACCGATGGGGCGTCGGCCGTCGTCTTGATGAACGCGGAGCGTGCAAAGGCCGAGGGCATCGAACCGCTGGGCCATGTGCGTAGCTGGGCGTGGACCGCCTTGGACCCCGCGAGGCAACTACTGCAGGGCCCCGCATACGCCGCGCCACTGGCGCTCGACCAAGCGGGGCTGAAGATGAAGGATATCGGCCTCATGGAAATGCACGAGGCGTTCGCGGTACAGGTGCTATCCAACCTTCAGGCGCTCTCGTCCAAACAGTTCGCCCAGGAGGAACTCAGCCGAAGTGAGGCCGTCGGCCATCCCGATGTCGACGTCATAAACGTCATGGGTGGCTCGCTTTCGATCGGGCACCCCTTCGGAGCGACCGGAGGCCGCATCACTGTGACGATCCTCAATGAGATGGCGCGACGCGATGTCGAGTTCGGTCTGATCACCGTATGCGCCGCCGGCGGCATGGGCTTCGCAATGGTAGTGGAGAGACG
>Ga0315339_1002442_pt1 | contig 14143 bp, 9 predicted proteins | sample ASW17metaG_FD_204514 | JGI IMG/M metagenome (GOLD analysis project Ga0315339, IMG submission 204514) | Ammonia-oxidizing marine archaeal communities from Pacific Ocean, United States - ASW #17 | ecosystem: Environmental > Aquatic > Marine > Oceanic | place: USA: California | collected 2016-12-05
CAATCCGGCATCCAGCGAAATCGAACGGTCCAATGGCTGCTCGATATAGAGTATACGTCCGTAAAACACCGGCAAACGCTCCTCGAGCCGTTCGAGCAATACCGACAGGTCGCCCGCATCATTATACTGTTCGTTGCCATCAAGACTGATGTGATAGTCGAACGAACCTTCGTCCCATAAATCCGCGATCTGTCGCAAGCGCTCAAAATCAGCCACGGGATCACCGCCAATCTTGACTTTCAAATAGCGTACGCCTTGCTCGGTAATATATTCCTGCAACGACTGCGGCAAGCCATCGTGCAAGCGATCATCGTCCGCAATATCAACGGTGCGAATCGGGTCGACCAGGCCAACCGTGTGGCGAATATGCAATGAGCGCAATGGCGCCGGAGGCAGTAGCGCGGACAATTCGACACCCGCCAATTCGGGATGAATCTGTGCAAGATCCAACGCCAACACATTGTCTTGCAACAATGAGAAATAGGATCGATTAAGCGCCACGCCCAAGCCATCGATCATCGCGCGCTCCATCAGTGCGCCGCCATTGGACGCCAATAGCGGATCGACTCCCTGTGCTAAGCCCCAAGCCCGGCCCGCCTCATAGCCCGCGCGCCAAAGGGCAAATCCACTCTGACGGCCACCTGCCCGATAAGCTTCGGCGGCCGCATACGCCCCTTCGACTAGGTTGCGAATCCCTTCGGCGACCGTCTTGTTCGGATCCTTATCGAACCAGCGCGGTGCCAGCATATCCGCCGCCCACCCGCGAGCCTGGCGGCCATCGGCCAACTCGACATCCATCGCCACGTGTAACGCGGTCTGGCTATCGATAGTGACATTGCCGAATTTGAACGGCATCCGCATCGGCATTTCGCGGACATAAAATTGTATTTCTTTAACGGTGATTTGCATGGGCAAAGTCTACTATATCGCCGGGTCGATTGCAAGCAAAAGAAAACCCCGGGGGAAACCCCGGGGCGAAGATCAAACGAACCGTGAATGCGCTCAGGACGACGCCAATATTTGCCGTGCCTTCTGCAATTGTTCGGCTACCGCCTGCGGTCCCGTGCCGCCTTCGATATTGCGCAGCGAGAGCGAGTGGCGCACATCGAGCAGGGCGAGCGCGTCTTCCCCGAATTGCTCGCTATGAGATTGTAATTCTGCGAGACTGAAATCGGTCAACGCCCGACCGTCGGCAAGCGCGCCGGCCACTAAATTTCCAATCACGCGATGCGCATCGCGAAAGGGCATGCCTTGGCGGACGAGATAATCGGCGAGGTCCGTAGCCAACGCCATCGAATCCACCTTCTTTTCCATCTGCTCGCCCCGCACCTGCATACCCTGCCAAGCCCCGGCGAAAACCTCCAGACAGATGTCCACCGTGTCCAATGCATCGAAAAGCGGCTCCTTGTCCTCCTGCAGATCCTTCGAATAGGTCAGCGGCACGGCTTTCATCGTCGTCAGCAAGGCCACCAAACTGCCGTAAACCCGACCGGTCTTGCCACGCACCAGTTCCAAGGAATCCGGGTTTTTCTTTTGCGGCATCATAGACGAACCGGTGGAGAAGTGGTCGCTGAGTTCGACAAAACCAAACTCGGCCGAGGACCAGACGATCAAGTCTTCGCAAAAGCGGCTCAGATGCATCATTAGAATGGAGAGCGAAGCGAGAGTCTCAAGCAAAAAATCGCGATCACTGACCGCGTCGAGACTATTGGGGGTCACCTGCGAAAAACCGAGTTCTCGCGCCAGGAAAGTGCGGTCGATCGCAAAGGTGCTACCGGCCAAAGCCCCGGAACCCAAGGGCATATAGTCAGCTCGTCGCCAAGTATCGGCAAGCCGCCCCCAATCGCGTTCGAGCATCCAAAACAGTGACAGCGCGTAATGCGCGAAGAGCACGGGTTGCGCTTGTTGCATATGAGTGTAGCCGGGCAGGACCACAGCCTCGTGCTGTTCGGCCGACGCGAGCAACACGCCCTGCAATTGGCGGATACGGCCTTGTAGTGCTTCAATTGAGACCCGCAGGTAGAGTCGCTCATCGAGATTAATCTGGTCGTTGCGGCTGCGGCCGGTGTGCAGTTTACCACCGACAGGCCCGATCAATTCGGTCAGCCGTTTCTCCACCGCCATATGAATATCTTCAAGCACGTCAGGCAATAGACAATCAGGCGCTGAAAACTCCTGCAACACAGCCTCTAAGCCACCTGTGATCTCGGCCAACTCCGCCGCATCGAGCAAGTCAGCCCGGTGCAATGCCTTGGCATAGGCCTTGCTGCCGGCGATATCTACTTCCAAGAGCCTGCGATCAAAGCCAATTGAGGCGTTAAAACGCTCCATCAACGCATCGGGCGCTTCCTGGAAACGGCCACCCCAAGGCGTTTCCACCCTCGTCATCAGACGCCCTGCCGCAGGATTTCGTCGAAAACGTCGACAACCTCGTCAATGCGGTCCTTCTCGACGATCAGAGGCGGCAGAAAACGCACCACGTCGGCACCGGCGGTAGCCACCAAAATTTCGCGCTCGCGAAATGCCGCCAGATAATCGGCGGCTGGCCGCTGAGTAACCGCCCCGGCAATCAATCCCCTGCCTCTGACGCCAGATATGTGCTCGGGCCAGCGCTCCTGTAATTTTTCGAGGCGACCGATCAGATATTCGCCTTTTTCACGCACCGTGTCGATAAAGCCATCTTCGATCAATTTGCCGAAGACCGCTACGGCCGCGGCGCAGACCACGGGGTTGGCGCCAAAGGTCGCTGCGTGGTCGCCGGCTTGGATGGCATCGGCTACTTTCTGCCGCAAGAGCGCGACGCCAATCGGCAGACCGCCGCCAAGGGCTTTGGCCAAGGTCATGATATCGGGCTCGACCCCATACTGTTGGTGGGCCCATAGCGAACCGAGCCGCCCGCAACCCACCTGAATCTCATCGAAGACCAGCAGCATCTCGCGCTCATCACAGAGATCGCGCAGGCCATGTAGAAACTCCGGCGTGGCGGCGTGGATACCGCCTTCGGCCTGCAAGGGCTCGACCAGGATCGCGCAGGTCTCGTCGGTCAACGCCTTTTCGACCGATGCCAAATCGTTGAAGTCCGCAAAATCTATGCCGGGCAAAAGCGGCTCGAAACCCTTGTGGTATTTGGGCTGCCCCGTCGTCGAGATCGCCCCATAAGTCCGACCGTGGAAGGAGTCATTGAAGGCGAGCAGGCGATTCTTGGGCTTGGCGTGGGTTGTATTACCCCACTTGCGGCAGAATTTGAGCGTAGCCTCCCACGACTCAGCGCCGCTATTGCAGAAAAAGACCCGGTCGGCGAAAGAATTCTCGACCAACATCTGCGCCAACTGCACCGAGGGAATGGTGTGGTAAAGATTGGATACGTGCATCAACTTAGCCGATTGTTCCTCGATCGCCTTGAGCACCTCATAATCGCCATACCCAAAAGCATTAACAGCTAACCCGCTGACAAAATCGAGATAGCGGTTGCCGTCGGTATCGAAGAGGTAAACCCCGTTGCCACGTTCGAGCACGAATTCGGGCCGACCGTAGGTCTGCAGGACATATTGTTGTTCGCCTTTGATAATGTCTTCGGTTTTCATGCTTTCCTCCGTCCTACTGGACAATCTGGGTGCCGATACCTTCTCTAGTTAGAAACTCGAGCAACATCGCGTGCGGTACGCGCCCGTCGATAACATGGGTTTTGCGCACACCGGATTTTACCGCCTTGGCACAGGCCTCGACCTTGGGAATCATTCCCCCACTAATCACGCCTTGGCCAATGAGCCCATCTACTTCGGAAACGCGCATCGTGGAGAGCAAAGAATCCTCATCGGCGGGATCGCGCATGATCCCCTGCACATCGGTCATAAAGACCAACTTCTCCGCGTGCAAGGCCGCGGCAATTTCACCAGCCGCGGTATCAGCGTTAACATTGAAGCTTTCGCCCTCGGGGCCGCTGCCGATCGGAGCAACCACAGGCACCAATCCCTTACCGATTAAATCCAACAAAGGCCCGGTGTCGATATGCTCAACAGCTCCGACATAGCCAATATCCACCGGCCCACCTTCGCTTAGCTCATAATGCTTGCGCACCTGCATCACCCCAGAATCCTTAGCCGAAACCCCCACTGACTGCCCCTGTAAGTCGTTGATCCCCCTTACGATCTGGGCATTCACCTCCCCAAACAGCACGGTCTCGACGACTCTCATCGTCTCTTCGTCGGTCACCCTCAGCCCATTCACCCGCTTGGTCTCAACCCCTTGCTCCTGCAAACGCTGATTGATCGCAGAACCACCGCCGTGCACAACAACCGGGCATATACCAACACTTTGCATAAAGACGATATCCTGCGGCACTGTATCCTCGCCGCCTTCATCAACCATAGTGCTGCCGCCGTATTTTACGACAACTACTTTGCCGCAAAACATTTGAATATAAGGCAGAGCCTCGATAAGCGTTGCCGCTTTATCGTGCATAATTTCCCCGCTAATCCCCTTTTCCGCACACGGTGGAGATCTTATCAACGACCGCAGCGGCTTCCGCATCAGACCGGGTGGCGATGAAAATGGTGTTTTCACCGGCAATCGTACCGGCTGCCTCATTCCAGCCGATGCGGTCGATGGCCTCGCAAACGCTTTGAGCATGGCCCGACAAGGTTCTCACAATCACCAGATTCGCCGCCTGTTCGGCTTGAACAAGAAAATCCTGTAGCTCCCGATCAAGAATATGACGATCCCGCATCGTCGCACCGGAATCGGGTAAAGTATAACGAAAGCCGCCAGTAGCCTGTGGCACGCGCACCACCCCCAACTCGCGCAAATCCTTTGACAAGGTCGACTGACTTACCTCAATGCCTTGTTGCTCGAGCACTTCAGCTAGCTTCTCGTGCGTATCAACCACTTCCGCAAAAAGCAGTTCCCGAATCCGGGTCTGCCGCACTTGTTTATTGCGCATAATCTTCAACTCGGTAATTATTGTTTATATGCAATAAAAATATCAATTTAGATTTAAATTGATAGAGTGTCAAGCAGCGAATCGGCACTGCTATACCTCTTCTTCTGCCTCAACGTTTTCGACTATGGCCTGACTCGGCGCCATCAATTCCCTTAACCGTTGTTTGAGTTCCCTGCGGCCGAGCCCTCGAACCAAAACTCCGCCAATGGCCAGCGAAATCGTACTGCTCTCTTCGGAGACGATAATCGTTACTGCATCCGACTCCTGCGATAGCCCCAAAGCCGCTCGGTGCCGAGTGCCCAGACGCTGATCTTCGACATCCTCCGCCAGCGGCAAAGTGCAGCGGGCCGCCACCAGACGCTCCCCTTGGATAATCACCGCCTGATCGTGCAATGGCGTGCGCGGATTGAAAATAGTCGTCAATAAATCGTCCGAAACTTCGGCATCCAATGCCACGCCGGTTTCGCTGATCGTCCCCAACTGCGCTTGGCGCGCCAGCACGATCAGCGCGCCATAACCAAGATCGGCTATGCGCTCGACTCCTACGACCACCTCGTCGATGACGCGCGAAGGTTCGGCACGGTAAAACCAACGAAAAGCCGGACTCTGGCCCAAGACCTGGAGAATACGCCGCAATTCGGGCTGGAAAAGGATCACCAACAGAATTAGTAGTATCGAGCGCACTTGCTCCAAAAGCCAGGCCAGGGCGTTCATATTCAGCCAAGGTGCCGCCATCGCCACCGTCACCATCAACAGCAGCCCGACCAGCATTTGCGCCGCTCGAGTACCCTTGATCAGCGAGAGCAAGCGGTTGAAAATAAAAGCGACGAGCAGGATATCAACCAGCGAGACCAGCGAAAGTGGTAGAAATCCGAACAAATGGAAAAGCACCAACTCTTCTTCAAACATCACTCGCCGGCTTTCTCCATTACCGCCTCGGCGAATCGTACGGCCTGCAACGTCTGGGCGACATCGTGGACCCGCAATAGATGGGCGCCGCTCGCTGCCGCAAGCACTGCGGCGGCGAGACTGCCCCCGATACTCTCCTCGACGGAAAGTCCCAGGGTCTTCCAGATAAAAGACTTGCGTGAGGCACCGACGAGCAATGGACACTGCAACGAGAGGAATCGGTCCAGGCTGCACATCAAGGCCAAGTTCCCCTCGCGCGACTTACCGAAGCCTAGGCCCGGATCGACAGCCACATATTCGACGCCCTGTGCACGGGCCTCCTTCACCCTCTCCTCCAGAAAACCGTAGACCTCGCCGATCAAATCATCATAGTGGGTATTCTGTTGCATCGTAGCCGTGTTCCCTCGCCGATGCATTAATACCACCGGCGCACGTAAATGCGCGGCGGTCTCGGCCATTGCAGCGTCCTGTTTTAGCGCGCTAATGTCGTTGATAATATCCGCACCGGCCTCGAACGCTCGCCTAACGACCTCCGACTTAACCGTGTCAATCGAGAGAATCGCTTCGCTCTGGCGGCGGACCCCGGCGATAATCGGCAAAACCCGGCGACACTCTTCGTCGACAGAGATCTGCTCGGCGGCACCATACATCTGCGGACGTGAGGATTCGCCGCCGACATCGATGATCGCGGCCCCTTCATCGACAAGCTGCAAAGCGTGCTCAATAGCAGCGCCCGCATCGGCATAGCGATCGCCATCGTAAAACGAGTCGGGGGTCACATTGATAATTCCCATGATGTGCACCCGATCGCCAAAATCGAGTACGCGGCCTCGCAGGCTCCAGATCACGCTTCCTCTTCGTCGAGCAATTCGCGTACTGGCTCTCGCTGCAAGGGCTCTCCGGCCACAATACGATCGATCTCCGAACTATCGAGCACCTCATATTGCAGCAGGGATCGGGCTAGGGCATGCAACTTGTCCGTATTCTCGCTCAGGATCTTGTTCGCCGTTTCCCCTGCCTGCATGACCAGCCTGCGAATCTCGCGATCAATCGTCTGGGCGGTCTCCTCGCTCATTTGCTGGTTGCGCGTAAAATTCTTGCCCAAGAAAACTTCATTATCACCACCACCCAACGCGAGAGGCCCGAGTTCCTCGTTCATACCCCATTCGCAGATCATCGACCGGGCCAAACCCGTCACTTGCTGATAATCTCCTTGGGCCCCAGTTGAACGCTCGGCGAAGATCAGCTTTTCGGCAATACAACCACCTAACGCGGTGGCCAGATGGGCCTTGAGCCGCGTCTCGGTAAGCGATCGACGTTCGTCGGCGAGAAAAGAGACCATGCCCATCGCCTGGCCCCGTGGTATGATAGTAGCCTTGCCAATCGAGGGGCCTGCTTCAAGGCTCTTCGCCACGAGCGCATGACCGGCTTCGTGATAGGCCGAGAGTCGTTGATCTTCCTTGGTAAGGACCATACTGCGGCGTTCGGCCCCGAGCATGACCTTGTCCTTTGCCGCATCGAAGTCGGTCATCGCGACCATCTTGCGGTCATAGCGCGATGCCAAAAGAGCGGCTTCGTTAACCAGATTCGCCAGGTCGGCCCCCGAAAGCCCAGGCGTGCCCTGCGCTATTTTTTGAAGGTCGACATCGGGATCTAGAGGCACCTTGCGCACATGAACCTCCAATACACCCTCCCGCCCGCGTATATCGGGCAGATCCACCACCACCCGGCGATCAAAACGGCCCGGGCGCAAAAGCGCTGGGTCAAGCACGTCGGGGCGGTTAGTAGCCGCGATGAGGATCACACCATCATTGGATTCGAAACCGTCCATTTCGACCAATAATTGGTTCAGTGTCTGCTCGCGCTCATCGTGCCCACCGCCGATGCCCGCACCCCGGTGGCGGCCAACCGCGTCTATTTCATCGATAAATACGATGCAGGGGGCACTCGCCTTACCCTGCTCGAATAAATCGCGCACCCTCGAAGCTCCGACCCCAACGAACATCTCGACAAAATCGGAGCCGCTGATCGAGAAAAAAGATACATCGGCCTCACCGGCCACTGCCCGCGCCATATGGGTCTTGCCCGTCCCCGGCGGCCCCACCATCAAGACGCCTTTCGGAATCCGGCCGCCCAAACGCTGGAATTTGAGGGGATCTTTCAAAAATTCGATAATCTCTTCAAGCTCTTCTTTCGCCTCGTCGGCACCGGCCACATCAGCGAAGGTAGTCTTTCGCTTGTCCTCCATCAGCAGCTTCGCCTTGCTCTTGCCGAAGGAAAACAAACCACGGGATCCGCCTTGCATCTGCCGCAACATAAATACCCAGAAGCCGATAAAAAGCAGCCAGGGTAAAAGGCTGAAAAGCAGGTTATACCATTGGAAAGGTTCCTCTTTAAATCGAAAATCGATCTTCTGGTCTTCCCACTCGCGCTTGGTATCCGCGTCGATCGGCCCCAGATTGACGACGAATTTTTCTTGATTGTGCAACTTTCCGTGCAACTCGTTTTCGCCAATGATCACAGCCGAGGCGATAAAGCCCGCCTCCAAGTGTTCGCGATACTTTTTATAGGAAATTACTTCGACGTCGGAAGGTCTACTATCAAAAAATTTAGCCGCAAAAATCAGCACCAATACGAAGAAGATCCAAAAAGCCTGCGTCCGCGACGGTCTTCGCCATAAACGCGGCCGATCCTCATCGTCAGGCTGTGGGCTATTTGAGTTGCCATTCGAAGGGCGATCCGTTTGTTTGTCTTGGTCTATCGGTTCTCGTCCATCCATATCTTTTTTCAAGCTCTATTGTCAGTCCGCCGCCTAAACTGGCACAAGGCAACGCGACGTGTCGCGGAATCCACCTTGAAAGTATGACTGGAACGCAACGGCAAGACCCAGGCGATATCCTCACCCTGAGCCAAAACCAAAATTTCATCACGTAAAATCCTGGGCCACTTGACGTCGATAAGCAAGTCACTCAATTTCTTGTGCCCAACCATCCCCAGAGGCCGAAAGCGATCGCCAGGCCGCGTACTGCGCAATTGCACCTGCGCCCCCAATCGATCGGCATCAAAAGCCACCTGCCCGGCACCTAAACCATCTTTTATTTGAACAAAATATTCGACGGAAACGATTTCAGCGCGAATCTCGATGCCCTGGTCCACCAAAACAACCGCGCCGGGAACTGCCAATACAGATTCGACCGACGGCCAATGCCCTCGGCGCAAAAAATAGCGCGAACCATTCCCTTGACACCTAAGCCCACCGCTCAATTCATGCAACCCCTTGTCACCAGCCCAAATCCAATCCAATATTTGCTCAACGACGGCAAAATTAAAAGGGCTCTCTGCGGCAGAAAGCCCCTGAAGCACGCAGCGCACAACTCGCCTTTGTACTGCTATATGATAATCTACAAGGACAGAGCTATCAAGGATAATTTTATCGTTGTAACTTTCGCAAACCACGGCAGTTATAGCCTCTTCGGCTAAGTCTGAGAGCAAGTGGTCTTCGTCTTTCAGCAACCGCGCCGTGCGATTAAGTGTCTCGGTAATCTTGGGGTTGTACTCCTCAAGTAGAGGAAGCAGTTCCCACCGTATCCGATTGCGCAAGAAATACATGTCTCGATTGGACGCATCTTCCCTATGGCATAAACCTCGTTCTTGCGCATAGGTTTCAATCTCCGTGCGTCGCACACTCAACAAGGGGCGTAGATAACGCCCTTCCTTCACCGCTTCCATCGCCCCCAACCCAGTTGCTCCGCTGCCGCGCAAAAGGCGCATCAACACTGTTTCCGCCTGATCTTCTGCATGGTGTCCCAGAACGACAAACGAAGCCCCAACACAACCAGCGACTTCTTCGAAAAAGGCATAGCGCAGCAGCCGGCCAGCTTCTTCAAGCGATAGTTTTTCTTCTTGAGCATGCTCCCCGACATCGCGCCGCTCGACAGTATAAGGCAAACCCCGGCGCGATGCCTCTTCGGCGACAAAACGTCCATCGGCACTCGATTCGGGCCTTAATGCATGATCGAAATGCGCCAGATGCAATCGATACCCCAATTCTCCGCGCAATTGATCTAAGATATCGAGTAAGACAATAGAATCGATCCCTCCCGATACCGCGACGATTAAACGGCTATCAGCCCCGACCTTTGCCTGGAAAAGTACTCGACGCGCACTGTGTACAATGAGTTCCATCTATATTTTTCGCATTGATGCCGACTGGAACGGGATTTGCTCAGCTATTAATCAATAGCACAAATTCAAAAGGAGCAATTTATGCGACGCCCTCAGATCAAACTCGATAGCATTCGCGTGCAAACTGCTCGAATGATGGAAATATACACGCTATTGCAAGATGAACTTGAGAAAAATTCAGGTCTCGGCCTTACTAAACAGACCCGAGGCCAACTCGACCATGCCATCGCGACGATCCACGCCAATATGCGGCAAATATTAGATCTTCTAACCGCCTATCAGGAAGAAAATTCTCTCGCGGCCGAAGAAGTGCAGGAATTGGAAGAATTAGAAGGGATCCTCGAAGCTGTATTGGCCTGGCATAACGAAGATGGGGAATGAGCCATTGGGTCACTCCCCTTTCCCCATCTTGCTTTAATTCCGCTTAGTTTTCCACTTCAACGCTTGCTACCGTCGCCCAATCGCTGAATCGGTCGTCTACGTCGCGGGCCCTTACCCGATAGTAATAGGTCATGCCACGCGAGACGGTGTTATCCACCCTGAACGTATCCAAAGTATTCGGTTCAATAGATGTGAAATCGGAGTCTGTCGTGCTATTCGCCACGGTCGTGCGCTGCACCTCATAGTGCAGGATCGCCCCGACCGAGGAGTCCCACCTCACCGTCACCGTCGGCGCTTCAGCAATATTGGACGGCGTAGATGACGAGAGCCTGACATTCGACGGCAGATCCACACCGCCCGTCGTCAGCGCTACGGTGGTCGAGCGATTGCTTAGATTGCCATCTTGGTCCGAAGCCTCAATCTGGTAGTAATAGGTCGTGACGGCAACCAAGCCCGTATCCGTAAAAGCCGTGGTAGTCGATGTCCCGACTAAATCAAAGGGCCCCGTGCTGGTCGTCGAACGATAGATCAAGTACGAGCTCAGACCGGTAAGCGTATTGCCGTTGAGATCCGTTGTTGGTTGCTTCCAGGTCACCGACAATCGCTCGGGATCCCCAGTCGCCGACTCTCCATCGACGAAAGTAGGCGCCGCCGGAGCCCGAGTGTCGGAATCTGTCGTCGTACCTGCAAAGGCCGACAGGCCGCTCTCCCCGGCATTGGTCACGACCGAAACCCGATAGAAGAAAGTCGCCCCACCGGTCAACCCAGAATCGATATAAGTGGTCTGACCCGTTGTATAGGAAGTGCCTTCGACGCCGGTCTGGCGCACATAATCTTGATCGGAGCGCGTCGACCGGTAGACATTATAACCGAGCAGGCTATCTTCCGAACTCCCCGTCCAAGTGACCGTGATCTGGCGAATGTCCCCGGTCGCGGCAACGCCTGTCAGTTCCGGGATTCCAGCGGTTTTTGTCGAGATCGTTGACGAACGCGAACTGGCGTTGCCAGAATCATCGATGGAACGCACTGCATAAAAATAGGTAGTCGACGATTCTAAGCCGGTGTCGACGAAACTGGTCGAGGCCGAGCTAAGTGTATCAATTGCGGCAAAAGCGGCCTCATCGCCTTTCGAGCGCAGGACGATATAAGAGCTTAACCCCGTCAGGTCGCTGCCGTCGGCATCCGTGGAAGGGGGACTCCAACTAACGGTAATTTGTGCAGCGCTCAGATCGGCCGTCGCTGCCAAGTCGGAAGGCGATGCAGGTGCCACCTGATCCGGTCCGTCAGTAAGGACCTGCACCGCCGTGGAACGACTACTTTCGTTGCCAGAATCATCAAAGGCCATCAGAGTGTAGAAATACGTCGTCAGCGACTCCAAAGCCGAATCTTCAAACTGGCGCGAAGCTGCTGAGAGCGTATCCATCGGCACAAACGCATTGACACTGCCCTTTGAGCGGAAGACCACATAACCGGCAAGCCCGGTCAAATCACCGCCGTCCGCATCACTGACCGAGGGACTCCAACTGACCACGACTCGGCCAAAATCTACTCCATCGGGCACTGCTGAAACATTTTGTGGTGTCGCAGGGGCAATCTGATCAGGCCCTTCGGTCCGCACCTGAACGGGATTCGCGCGCGCGCTTTCGTTATTGGCCTCATCGAGCGCCGTAACCGTATAAAAATAATCGGTCAACAGGTTCAAGTTCAGATCTTCGAATTCGCGAGCGGTAGTCGCCAACGTGTCGACCGGCACGAACGAATTGACGGTGCCCTTCGAGCGGAAGACCACATAACTCACCAAGCCGGTTAGATCACCGCCGTCGGCGTCGCGCACCGAAGGACTCCAACGCACCACGACCCGGCCAAAATCGGCCTCGTCTGCCACCGCCGAAAGATTACTCGGCGCCTCCGGTGCGATCTGGTCGGGGCCTTCTGTGCGCACCTGTACCGAACTGGCCCGAGCGCTCTCATTGCCCGAATCGTCAATCGCGCTGATCGTATAGAAATAAGTCGTCAGCTCTTCTAACGAAGTATCGACATACTCGCGTGCCTCTCCACCAAGCGTATCGACCGGCACGAACGAACTAGCGGTGCCCTTCGAGCGGAAGACCACATAACCCGCGAGCCCCGTCAAGTCACCACCATCAGCATCGCGCACCGAAGGACTCCAACGAACGATCGCTTTGCCAAAATCCGCTTCATCCGGCACCGCCGAAAGATTACTCGGCGCCTCCGGTGCGATCTGGTCGGGGCCTTCTGTGCGCACCTGCACCGAACTGGCCCGAGCGCTCTCATTGCCCGAATCGTCAATCGCGCTAACAGTGTAGAAATAAGTCGTCAGCTCTTCCAACGAAGTATCGACATACTCGCGAGCCTCTGCATCAAGCGTGTCGACCGGCACGAACGAACTAGCGGTGCCCTTCGAACGGAAGACCACATAACCCGCGAGCCCCGTCAAGTCACCACCATCGGCATCGCGCACCGAAGGACTCCAACGAACAACCGCTTTGCCGAAATCCGTTTCGTCCGGCACCGCCGAAAGATTGCTCGGCGATTCCGGCGCAACTTGGTCGGGGCCTTCTGTACGCACCTGCACCGAACTGGCCCGACCGCTCTCATTGCCCGAATCGTCAATCGCGCTAACAGTGTAGAAATAAGTCGTCAGCTCTTCTAACGAAGCATCGACATACTCGCGAGCCTCTGCATCAAGCGTGTCGACCGGCACGAACGAACTAGCGGTGCCCTTCGAACGGAAGATCACATAGCTCGCAAGCCCTGTGAGGTCTCCACCGTCGGCATCGCGCACCGAAGGACTCCAACGAACAACCGCTTTGCTGAAATTCGTTTCATCCGGCACCGCCGAAAGATTGCTCGGCGACTCCGGCGCAACTTGGTCCGGGCCTTCTGTGCGCACCTGCACCGAACTGGCCCTAGCACTCTCATTGCCCGAATCGTCAATCGCACTAATAGTGTAGAAATAAGTCGTCAGCTCTTCCAACGAAGTATCGACATACTCGCGAGCCTCTGCATCAAGCGTGTCGACCGGCACGAACGAACTAGCGGTGCCCTTCGAACGGAAGACCACATAACCCGCGAGCCCCGTCAAGTCACCGCCATCGGCATCGCGCACCGAAGGACTCCAACGAACAACCGCTTTGCCGAAATCCGTTTCGTCCGGCACCGCCGAAAGATTGCTCGGCGACTCAGGCGCAACTTGGTCGGGGCCTTCTGTACGCACCTGCACCGAACTGGCCCGACCGCTCTCATTGCCCGAATCGTCAATCGCGCTGACAGTGTAGAAATAAGTCGTCAGCTCTTCCAACGAAGTATCGACATACTCGCGAGCCTCTGCACCAAGCGTGTCGACCGGCACAAACGAACTAGCGGTGCCCTTCGAGCGAAAGATCACATAGCTCGCAAGCCCTGTGAGGTCTCCACCGTCGGCATCGCGCACCGAAGGACTCCAACGAACAACCACCCGATTGAAGTCAACCTCATCAGCCACCGCGGATGCATTGCTCGGCGACTCCGGCGCAACTTGGTCGGGGCCTTCTGTACGCACCTGCACCGAACTGGCCCGACCGCTCTCATTGCCCGAATCGTCAATCGCGCTGACAGTGTAGAAATAAGTCGTCAGCTCTTCCAGCGAAGTATCGACATACTCGCGAGCCTCTGCACCAAGCGTGTCGACCGGCACAAACGAACTAGCGGTGCCCTTCGAGCGAAAGA
>Ga0315339_1002443_pt1 | contig 14142 bp, 14 predicted proteins | sample ASW17metaG_FD_204514 | JGI IMG/M metagenome (GOLD analysis project Ga0315339, IMG submission 204514) | Ammonia-oxidizing marine archaeal communities from Pacific Ocean, United States - ASW #17 | ecosystem: Environmental > Aquatic > Marine > Oceanic | place: USA: California | collected 2016-12-05
TCATCACCGTGATCCGATCGGACATGTTCATCGCTTCACCCTGATCGTGGGTGACGTAAACCGTGGTAATTTTGAGTTCCTGCTGAATGCGGCGCAATTCAATCTGCATCGATTCGCGTAGTTTCAGGTCGAGAGCCCCGAGAGGCTCATCCATCAGCAAAACGCGGGGAGCATAGGCCACGGCGCGCGCCACCGCGACACGCTGGGCTTGCCCACCGCTGAGTTCCGCCGGATAGCGTTCGCCGACGTCGGGAAGATGGATCAGGTCGAGCAATTCGCCCACCCGCTTACGCGTCTCCTCCTTGCTGGTACCCCGCTCCTTGAGACCAAAGCCGATGTTGTCCGAAATCGTCATGTGCGGGAACAGGGCATAGTCCTGGAAGACCATGCCGATTTCCCGTTTTTGTGGGGGAACGAACGTCACGTCATCATTGCCAAGGTAAATCGTGCCCTGAGTAGGCTCGATGAACCCGGCAACGAGACGCAACGTCGTCGTTTTCCCACAGCCGGAGGGACCGAGAAGGGTCAGGAATTCACCCTCCTCAATCTCAAGATCCAATTCACGGAGCGCGACAACGCTCCCGTAGTGCTTGACCACCCGTTCGAGTTTGACGTGTGACATTTGGATCTTCCTCCGTCTTCTTGGCTTGAACCGACGCTACCCTACTGGCTAACGCTGCGATTCCACTGATCGGTCCAGGTCGTTTTGTCGATGCCCTTGTACTCGACATGATATTCCTTGGCGATTTCCGCAGGATCGAGTTTGGCCAACATGGACAGAACCGGATCCTTGGAAAGGCGAGGAAGGACTTTTTCGTTAACGGGAAGCGTCCCCGCCCGTGACGACATCGCGAACTGGGTTGCCTCAGACAGATACCCATTGATGTAGGCATGCGCCGCCGCCCGGACTTCCTTGGGGCTGTTCTTCACGATGCTGAGGAACCCGTGCTTCGCCAAACCGGTATGCTTGGCATCGATGATCGGATGCACGAATCGATTATCAGTCTGTCCGGCCTTATGGCCGCGCATGCACCATCCGACATGCCCGATGTACGCCCAAATGTCGCCCTGATCCATCAGCGTGTTTGACTCGCTACCACGCTTCCAGAATTTCCTGATCTTCATCGCCTTGATGAGTTCGAGACCCGGCTTGACGTTGTTCGAGTCACCACCAGCCGCCTTCACGATGCCGCCAAAGTTGGCGAGGCCGCCGCCCGACGTGATGTCAGGAATCTGGATTAGGCCTTCAAGCTTCGGATTGACCAGATCCTTATACGTCGTCGGGACCGGAATGCCGTTTGCTTTGAACTTGGCGCTGTTGTAACAGATGCCTTCCTGCGTGAACCACGAACCCGTGAAGTTTTTCCCGACCAGCCACTTGGGCAGGTCCTTCGCGTTCGGAATCAGGCTGAAATCCAGTTCGTCAACGACGAAATCGAGTTCGACCATATCATCCCACGTGGCGTCCAAGATCTCGATGACGTCACAGACTGGTGCGCCGCGCGCGGCGATCAACTTGGCCATGTTGTCCTGCGGGCTGGCGGTGACGTAGATAACTTCCGCGCCCCGCTCTTTCAGCCCACCCGCACTGAGGACGATTTCATCTCGCTGGACATCCCGCCATGACCCACCCCAGGTGCAGACCTTGATCTCTTGACCATCCAGATCACCGGCCCCGGCCGAACCAGGTGCGGTCAGCATGAGGGCGCCAGCCGCCACGACCAGAGTCGACAGTTTCATTAGATTATGCATGTAGTCTTCCTCCTCCCCATTCATTGGGTTGTTTAAAGATTGCGGACGCCGCGCCCGCCTTACCACTCAACACTTGCGGATCGTTTCGATGGAATTCGCTTCCGCGTTACCCTTGCACTCCAGTGCGATCAACCTGCACCACCACCCGAGCGCAGCAGGTTCTCGAGCCCGACGATGCGCTGCATCAACAGCAGCAAGCCGAGCGAAAACAGTATGACGAGTGTCGATGACGCCAGCACGGCCGGGTTGAAGTCGTTCTCCATGCCGTAGAAGAGCTCAACCGGGAACGTCGTGAATCCGGGCGCCGACAAGAAGATGGAGATCGGCACGTCACCGAATGACACCATGAAGGCGTAAAGGCCGCCGGCGTAAACGCCTGGCATGATGACGGGCAACGTAATACGCCGGAACGTCGTGATACGGCTGGCGCCGAGGCTCAGGGCCGCTTCCTCGAGACGCGTATCGAAGCGCTGCAGCACGGCACCGACTGTGCCAACCACGAATGGGATTCCGACGAACAAGTGTCCGAGTAGCAGCCCGGCAAAGGTTCCGTTGACGTATACACCGGTCAAGTCTCCAAACAGATAGTACATTTGAAGGAATGCCACGCCGGTCACGATTGATGGGATTTGCAGAGGTGCCCGGAATACGGACGAGACCAGCCCTTTGAGCGGAATGTTGCTTCGTACCAATCCCAGCGCCGCCGGTATGCCAACGCAGCAAGCCAAGGCCGAGGCCAAAACCGCGAGGCCAAAGCTGAGCGACAGCGCATCCCAATGGGCTTGAGGAATCTGTGTGAACCAATAAAACGAGATGCCCTCAGGTGGAAATTTCACTACCGTGTAACGCGTACCCCGATGCAGGGACGCACCTATCACGATCACCAGCGGTGACAACAAGAAGATGTAAGACAGGCTGCAATAGCTGAAGAATGTCCACCTCGAGAACGGAATGCGGAAGCCCGGCCGGCGCCGAGGCTGAGGCTCCGCGCCGTTGACGGCAACGCCGGTGGCCGGAGTCGATATGGTCATGTGATCACCAACCGTTGCTTACGCATTCGCGTCACCAGGTAGATCGACAGCAGATTGATCAGTAGAACAGAGAAGAGCAGGACAGCGGCTAGCGTACCCCCCATTGAATACTTCACTTCCATGATCACCACGCGCTGGATCAGTACCGGCAACGTGAAGACCCGACCGCCGCCAAGCAGCGCTGCCGACGTGAACGCCCCCATGGACATGTTGAAGATCATCAACGAGGCAACAGTCACACCCGGAAGGCTTAGAGGAACGATGACACGCAGCCACACGCGAAATCGGCTCGAACCGTGAATTTGCGCCGCTTCTTCCAATGACCGCGGAATGGTCTGGACGACACTGTAGAGAACCAATACACCGAAGCCTAATGTGAAGTGCATCAGACCGACCACGACTCCGGCGTTGTTTCCGATGACTGTAAACGGTTTGTCGAGGATGCCGAGTCCCACCAACGACTGGTTGATGATGCCGTTGGCGGAAAACATGATGTAGATGCCAAAGACCTTGATGACGATCGTGATGAACGTCGACACCACGATCCCGGCCAGCAGGACCATCGCCCAACGGGAGCGGATACGCGCGATCATGTAGGCGACGGGAAATCCCAAAACCAAGGTGAACAGCATGGCCATGAACGATACCTGGACCGTCAACCACAGCACCTGGAGGTAGAAATCGTCTGTGAAGAACCGCTCGTAGTTAGTCAGGACGACGTCTTTGCCGGCCCGGCCCAGTCCGAGGTCCTTAAAGAAACTCGCCCGCAGAAAGATGATCTGCGACACCATCATGAGTACGAAGCTCAGGATAAACGAGGGAATGAGGAAAAGATCCCAGCGTGCTTTCATCCGTTGTTGCCCGAAATTCCACCGCGCCTCGGTCCATCGCGCCTTGGCGCCTCAAACTGAACCCGGCATGTGCTCAAGCGGCACACCGTTAGCCGTGAAAATTTTCGGTTCGCCCTCCCTTGGTGTGTTCTACGATTTTGGGGCGATTGCCCGTAGGCACCACCCACTTTATACGCTCGATTTTACCGACGCTGCCTACCCGGCCACATGTACTGTTTATCATCGAGCCAACGTTGGCACTTTGAAGATCGCGCCATTCTATTCGCCGACCCTGTCAACGCAAGCGAAGTTTCCTGACAATAAACAAATTTTCCTGACAAGCAGGTCAAGTCACGAGAGACGCACAACTACCGGTTGTCTAACTCACGGATCTGGCGCTTGATGTGTTCACTGCGTTCCTCGCCAATCAGCTCATCGCCGCTGCGGAAAATCTTCGCGACCTGCTGAGATAAGTCGGCCCGCAGCCGGCGGTCATCGGTGTTGCTCTTTGGCGCCCGCAGGATCGTGTCACCCGCATAGGTTGGGATCGGCAACCCAAGTTCGGTCGGCTGCATGGGCTCTTCACCCTTCTGAAGCTTCTGGATCGCGTTGCGCAATCTCTGGCGGTACGCCGAAACACCTTGATCGGTGTGTCCAAGATTTTCCCGATCGTGGACCGTAATCGCCCCCTGCCCGACCCAGACCTCGTAATCTCCCGGACTCTTTTGTGCTTCTTCGTAAGAGCGTTCGTCCGTTTGACCATAGAAGTCGATCGTGTTGTAGCCGACTTTGTCCCGTTCACCGAGACCAAGCGGATCCGTCTCCTTGTTGAAATGGCGGTAAGCGATGTAGAGCGAATTCTCGTCGTCAACCGGCACGATCCAGCGGGTAAGGCCGGCACGGGCAAAGTAGAGCTCTTCCTGTTCACCCTGGGTGAACATCCCGCCATTCTGAGAGAAATTGGGGATGAGGTGGTCGTGCACCCGAATCCAGACCTTGTCACCGACGCGCCGGGCACTCGTATAAAAGGCGCCATTGGGACGTTCGAAGTAGTTGAATACCGGCATCAGTTGAAACTCATTCTGGAATTGAATGCCGCTCACCCGTGAGTGAAGAAACACCACGTGATAAGGATCGATCGAATTTTCGGCAACCTGCTGCCAGTTGCAGGGATTCGGAATCAGCGCGGGTATCATTTCGTCATCGGGAAGGTCCATGGTGTCGAACATGGGAAAGGCTGGAATCTTCTCGATCGGCCCCATATAGGTGAAGATCAAGCCCTTCACTTCGACCACCGGGTAGGCACCGTGCATGACCCGTTCCTTGATCTTGCTCGACTCCGGCTCGCCCGGCGTCTCGAGGATCGTGCCGTCGACGTCATAGTGCCAGCCGTGATAGCAGCAGCGGATCCCCTTTTCCTCGATGATGCCGTACTCGAGCGACGTATTGCGGTGGCTGCAGTTTGCATGCACGAGACCGAGCATGCCCGAGCCGTCGCGGAAGATGACAAGATCTTCACCCAACCGCCTGATTCGGACCGGCAGATCCTTGAGCATCGAGCTGAGGAAGATGGGTTGCCAGAAACGGCGCAGGTATTCACCGCCTGGTGTGCCGGGACCGACCCGATGCAGCAGGTCCTCAGGTGGAAGCGAGATAATTCCGGTCTTATCATATCCCGCGTAGGAGCCTGATGGCTCTTGGAACTGCATGGTCATTGGGTGCCCTTTGGAGTTTCGCTCCGCGAATTATATCCGGTAGAGCGCCGGATGTGCCAATCGCGTCGATGCAATTTATAATCTGCCTGCCGGGACGGGTCGAGGTTTCACACTGACCGCCCTGGATGTAGTCAGGTGACCGACGATCAGACCCGACCCGACCGATATTGAGAAACGACCGAAAGACCATTCAGGTTATGGCTGACCCTATCAAGATCGTCTGCAGTCTCAAACGCGGCTGCGCGGAACTGACGACCGCATGTCAGGATCTCGAGTCGGTCACTGTCGTGACCGTCGCGTCCGATGCGGCGGCGATCGGGGCAGAGATCGCCGCCGCCGACGTCTTGGTGATCAACAACGCATTTTATACCGCGGAGCTCGCGGCCATCGTGCGTGAGCAGGCGCGTCGGCTTCAGTGGATCCAGTTCTATTCGACCGGCTACAACAACGCCGAGACCCACGGATTGCCCGATGGTGTCACGTTGACCAATGCAGGCTCGGTCTACGCCCCTGTGGTGGCCGAACACGCCATGGCGCTGGCGCTCGCCCTGGTCCGGCGGGTCCCGCATATTGAACGGGCGCGGCAGCGAAAGCTGTTCGAGCAGCTGGAGACGGCTTCACATCTCAACTCGCTTCGAGAAGGGACGCTCCTGGCCGTCGGATTCGGCGGCATCGGTAAGGCGACTGCAACGCGCGCATCTGGTTTCGGCATGCGCGTCATCGGCGTGGCAAGCAGAGAACGTGAGGATCCTTTGGCAGAACGCATTGTGACCCTCGATCATTTGCACGACGTACTTCCAGACGCTGACGTGGTCGTATTGTCCTTGCCACTTCTAGACGGAACGAAAGGCGTCTTCGGAGCCCGGGAGTTTGCCGCCATGAAGCGATCGGCTGTGTTCGTTAATGTGGGCCGCGGCGCTCTCACTGACGAGAACGCACTCATCGACGCGCTGCGCGAAGGACGCATCGCCGGCGCCGGGCTCGACGTATACACGACCGAGCCATTGCCGGCGGAAAGTGAGCTATGGAATCTCGACAACGTGATTATTTCCCCGCACGTGGGCGGATTTGGGGACCCCGCAACGCTACGGGATTTGACGGTGATAGGGCGCTATAATGTTGGACGCTTCATCAACGGACAAGCGCTGAACAACGTCCTCGATATTTCGTAGTATCCTGAACCACGACCAAAATCAGGGAGACGGCACATGAGCGGTTTTCGAACCGATATCCGCGACTGGAAATCGCCGACGATGAGGGAAATCCGCAGTCTGATCAGCCGCCTCGGCCGGCGTCAGCTCACGGTGCCCGAGTTCCAAAAGGAAGTGCTCCGCATCTACCGCGAGGGCGACCTGTGGGGGCAACTGGGCGCGTGGGTCGACGAGTGCATCGCCAAGAAGCAGGATCGCATCCTGTGGCGCGAGATCAAGGCGACGCGGAACTTCACGCTGCAACTCCTCTATATGGCTCCCAACACCGCGCATCCGCCTCACTATCACTTCAATCACGTCTCGACACAGCTCATGATGGCGGGTCGCATGCGGGCGCGGGAATACGAGCGGATCGCGCGCATGACAGAAGACTCGGTCACGCTGGTACCGGTTTACGATGGCGTGCATGAAGTTGGCGACACCATGCAGACAGCAGAGTTTCACCGCAACGTACATTGGTTCGCGGCCAAGACTGAGCCGACCGTCTTCCTGAACTTCAACGTCCATGGTCTCGAATCCGAGACCTTTGAACCGGACACCGGGCAGCATAAGGGGCGCAACACCATTGACCCGACCGTCGGCGGCAACGAGCGCCATCTCATCGGTCATAAGATGGACATCGAGAAAGCAGAAGAAAAATTCGCCCACCGGTCGATAGACGATTTTCCGCTGATCATCCCGGTTGAAAAGAATACCCGCCCTCAGCGGGTCTCACCCCGTCCGCGAAGGCGGGCCGCCTAGCCTACTTCGTGAATACCGTTGGGGCTTCAATCAGCCGGAAAATAAGACACCAAACTAAACTCACCCCCCAGCATCACATTCACATATTTATTGTGGGTGCGTAAGGAGATGAGTGGGCGCGGTATGTCTGGTCTGGACCATTGGTTACCCTCACCCTGTCCCCCTCCCAGGATTGGGAGAGGGAACCCACACGGCGATCTTTCACTACTGTAAGTGCCTGTCTGGCCTTCATCGGATCAAAGAGAAAATCGCCAATCAGCAATATGGCACGCACGACTAGCGTCCCCTCTCCCGCCACAAACCGTAACTGGGGGGAGAGGAACAGGGTGAGGGGAGTGAAACTCGCACCTCTCAAACACCTCATCAGAGATGCGTGAATGCGACAGCTCCCCTCCACGGGAGGACTCCAGCCGCACCGTTAGGTCTCCTACCCGCTCTACAGGGGGAAGGTCGGGATGGGGGTGGATCGCGCCGATTGTACGCAATGACCTTTAATCGATGACTGGCACGCCGTGAGGTTTCTGTGCGAAGACGCGATGTACCATGGGCAAGAAAACCTCGATTGATGCCGTGTCGTAGTTAGCCTGCAGGGCGTTCTGGTCGAACGTGTCGACGAAGGTTGCCGTCCATTCGAAGTGCGGACCCCTTCAGCGTGTGAATTTTCTCACGGTTCTCATTCGTAAGATTGGATTTGCGTCCCAGCACCACGCCTTTCGCTTTAGCGTTCTCTAATCCGCTCATAACTCGCTCACGAATTATTGAACGCTCGAATTCGGCGAATGCACCAATCATGGAAAATATCAGTTTGCCGCTTGGTGCAGTTGTGTCGATGGACTGCTGGTGCAGATACAAATCGACAGATTTGGATTCCAAGTCATTCACGATTTCGATGAGGTGCTGAAGAGAACGCCCCAGTCTGTCTATGCTCCACACCATCACAACATCATGTTTCCTTTTGATGGTGTCCTTGAGCATTTTGTCTAGTGCTGGGCGCTTGTCCCTTCCTTTAGAACCGCTGAATCCAGAATCGATATATGATTCTGTGATTGTCCAATCGTTCTGTTCGGCAACCTGTGTTAGTTCCCTAATCTGCCGCTCGACAGATTGAGATGAAACAGACACACGGGCATACAAAATCTTACGAACAGTCATGCCGCTTACCTCTCAAATTGTAGTGACAATCTGATGTTAAAAGTGTATCAAAATTAGATAGAAAAGTGAATAAAAATAAGCATAAACAAAAGGTTAGTCATATATCAAAGAAGGATGTTAAAAACTGAAAAGGGATTCATAACCTACAAAGACTCATCACCTTTAAGAGAAAAATATTGAAGGCATACCCCCTTCAGACTCAGCGATGTTTGCTCACTTAACTGGAAAAAAATATCGACGGTTGAGAGTGAGATTCTTTTGGACTACGAGTATGTCCAACGGAGGGATGGCAGAGTGGTTGAATGCACGAGTCTTGAAAACTCGCAAACGTGTAAGCGTTTCGGGGGTTCGAATCCCCCTCCCTCCGCCACTTAGCTAACCAACACTACCATATAAAATAATAATAACAATAGGTTATGGATATTTGACTAGTCTTGAAAACCAGTGAGGGAGAAATTCCTCCGAGGGTTCGAATCCCATCCCAACCTCCCGATCTTCGAGAATATCGGGCCGTCGCCTATAGTCCTCAGCTTCTGCCATTTGCTGACCGACATGGCGACAATTCGCGCAGCCGCCTTCTCGTCGACGTACAACGGCTCAACGTTGCCCTGAATGGATTGCATAAAATTACCCATGGTCGTTACTCCAAAATCTGGCGCCTCTCTGACGCCAGATTGTGGTTAGGTTTAGTCAGTCGGTCACAACGGCCCCGATATAAGTGATTGGTCGCTGGCCGTTCCAAGCCCATTGAGTGATCATTCGAGTTTCTTGTAGTTTCTTTTGATCGAGATCGAGACGCCCATAAAAAACCGCCCCGCGGAAGTTGGTCTGTAGCGTACTACGCTGGTAGCATTGCCTCATGCTCTCAACCCGAACGCTCGCTCCCAAAATTGGGGAACCGACCCGCACTACCCGGCTATGACAGCGGATTCCGACCGTGCGCGCGGCCTGGTGGTGGTAATACTGGGTGTCATCGTCTTGAGCCCAGACACACTGCTGATCCGCCTGATCGAGACCGACCACTGGACGCTGCTGTGCTCTCGTGGGTTTCTAGTGGCCCTTGCGCTCGGGGGCTATATCGTAGTGCGGGAACGAGGCGGGACAGTAGCGCAGTTCCGCGCACTCGGCGCCCTTGGGCTCCTCACCAGCGGATTCTATGCCTTAAGTACGATCCTGTTCGTCAATTCGGTGAGGCTTACGGCAGTATCCAACACGCTTGTCATCCTGAGCGCCATGCCGCTGGTGGCGGCCATTTTGGGCCGGACCTGTTTCGGCGAAACCCTGCCGCGTCGAACCTGGATCGCTTCGCTGGTCACGCTTTGTGGCATCGCCGTGATATTTTCCGGTAGCCTGGACGGCGGCGCCTTTGTCGGTGATCTCAGCGCTCTGGGCACCACAGCGGCAATGGCGGCAGTCTTGGTGATTCTCAGACATGACCGACAAATCAATGCTCTGGCGGCCATGTCGCTCGGTGGGTTGATCGGAGGAATCGCCACACTACCGGCAGCGACACCGTCAGCTATCGATGCCAGGGATCTCGTCCTGCTTCTGCTGCTCGGTTTGGTCGTCGTCCCCGTGGCCTTTGGCCTGATCACACTTGGGCCCCGCTATCTGCCGGCACCCGAAGTGAGCCTGATCATGCTTCTGGAAGCCCTTCTCGGCCCGCTCTGGGTCTGGCTGGTCATCGGGGAAATACCGCCCCGCGAGACGGTCCTCGGCGGGATCGTCGTGCTGGGAGCCCTTGTCGTACATTTCGCGGCGGGTCTATGGGGAGGGCGACGTATGAAGAATAGGATAGGCACTGAGACGTGATCCTCATGGGCCGAGCTGGTTGGGCGGCGGGCTATCAAGCTTTCGACAATGCTATCGACTGGTAAGCGAAAGGCATAAAATTCCACCTCAGTTGAAGATCAGTGGTCGCGACGCTTCAGTTTTTCCAAGGTTCGTCGCACTGCTTGGCCAGCAATACGCGCAGGGTCCTCGGAACTAACAATTTCTTGTGCTTCCTTGACGACCTTCTTGGTTGCTTCGGCGATTTGGCGGCGTGCCACAGGGTCAGTAGCAACTCTCTGGGCTACATGCCCGAATATCTTCCGCAGTAAGGGATTCATGCTTCTACGCGCTACCTACATTGAACTTTCGACGATGCTACCGACAGGGAAACGCTACTAGCCATGTACTAGCCGTGGCACTTTTGGGCAAAATACTTATTTTAACAATCCCCATAACTTATTGATTTTAAGATATAAATTTAGATTCGTGATGAAATTTTAACCCACACCCCCCAGATCCACAACTTATCTTCTGGCATATTTGCGACCGACGAAACCAACAAAATCCGCAGAAATCAGCCATATGTTAATCTCAAATTTCTGTTCGAAATACTAGTGCGCCGGAAATAAATACACGCAAGATTTCGTGTGACTGGACGACACTTCCGTGACAACACACACCTAATTCTTCACCCCTATTTCATGCCAGTTTACCCAACTTATTGAGACACTAACCCACGATTCCCAGATCGCATATTTGATTTAGTACCTGTTTCATATCATTTCCCGTTGTTGTTTTTGATAAGAAAATTGATTATAACGCATTGATTTAACTTTACTATTACTATACCAGTTGGTGTATAGTGGTTTCGTGCCGATTCGCGTGCGATATCCAAACTGCTGCCCCACTGCTGCCCCAGAACGAGGATAGGTTGATGAAAACCAAGCTAACTAAATCCTGCATCGACGCATTATCTCCCAAGGATGGGCGCTATATCGTTTGGGATTCAGAGCTGGCCGGGTTCGGAATTAGGATCAGCCAATCGAAGAAGGGCATCACGACTAAAACCTTCATCTTTCAATATCGTATGCCGGGGAAAAGTGGTGGGCCTGCACAGAAACTAACCATCGGACGTTATGGTGTCCTGACCCCGGCCGAGGCACGAAAATTTGCAATCGAGTTGAAGGCCGAAGTCGGCAAGGGAAACAACCCGACGAAGGAAGTTAAAACTCGCGCCGAAGTCCCCACCCTCAAGGAAGCGATAGCCACCTATATGGAATCGCGCACCCTCTCGGAACGTACCCGCATAGAATACGCCCGTGAGTTCGGATACGCGAAGGTGCTCCACGGCTTGAGCCTGTCCGACGTGACAAATGAAGATATCAACCGGCTTCATAAAAATCTTACCAAAGATCGTGGACCGTATGTCGCCAACCGGGCGATCACGATTTTAAGCAGCGTGTTCAAGGCCAACAGCGTAGACCACGACATCCGAAACCCTGTTACCGATTGGTACGCGGTTGGACACAAATCCAACCCGGAGAAACGCCGCGAGGTGGACCCTCCTCACATCGTCCTCCCTTGCTGGCGGAAGGGGATCGAGGAGACCGTCGAGATCGGGAAGATCAAAGATGCTCTGTACTGGGGTTTCTACACCGGCATCCGCAAGAGTGAGATTTGCCGGTTGCAGTTCTCGCGGATCAACGAAGAGGCAGGGACCTACAACATTACGCTAAAGGGCGGCCGTGAATTGACGCTCCCTCTGTTCCGCCAACTGGACGAAATATTGGAGCGCCGCTGCGACTACGCCATGCCGGGTTCAGATTGGGTGTTCCCGGGCAAGAGAGGCCGCCGGCGGGATGGTGTGTTGCCCAGCGGGCCGATGACGTCATTCAGGCGCGGAACGGACAGCAGGTATCGGGAAATTAGCGAAGCTGGGGGTGCCAAGTTTTACATGCACGCCGAGCGGAACGTCTTCCTGACGATCTGCCGTGACCTCGGGTATCCCGACGATATGTCGAAGCAGTTATGCGGCCACAAGCTGAACAAGGCCACCGGCGACGTCACCAAGGGATACACGAGCAAGTACGGGATGGATGTGCTTCGCCGTGCGGCTCAAGCGGCTGCGAACAGGATCGAAATATTGAGCTTGGAGAAGATCGACGCGGAGGAGCTGGTCCCATCGTTTATCATTGCAGCGGAAAGTAAGAATGCCGCTGTGATGGGAACCAGCCCACCCGTCGAAAATGTCGACTATTCGCTCGTCGAGCGCATTAAAGACGCCTCGACGTAGTCGTTAAGGTCTTCCCGGCGATATCGCACCGGGCCGTTGTTTTTGCCGAATTTGACGAACTTCGGCCCACCGCCTGTCACCCGTAGCTTTCGCAACGTAAATTCAGACAGCTTGAGGTGGTCTGCTGCTTCCCTAGTAGTGAGAAGTGGAAGTACGGCAATGTTATGCATCCCCGTCCCTCCTGATGGCCCGCTTGGCACGCATAAAGGCGTGCAAGTCTTCGCGTGAATAACGCACGAGCCTGCCGATTTTGCTGAACACCGGGCCATCACCGACGGCCCTCAGCTTTTGCAATTTGCTGACGCTCATGGCGACAATTCTCGCTACCATTTTCTCGTCGACGTACAACGGCTCAACGTTGTCTTGAATGGATTGCATAAAATTACCCATGGTCGTTACTCCAGACTTTGTCGCCTCCCTAACGCCAGATTGTGATTTGGATTAGTCAGTCGATCACAACGGCCCCGATGTAAGTGAATGATCGCTGGCCGTTCCCAAGCCCATCGAGTGATCATTCGAGCTTCTTAAAATTGCTTTTGACTGAGATCGAAACGCCCATTAAAAAAACCGCCCCGAAGGCGGCTCCTGACGCAGTTGTCGAAAGTATCGAAAGTCCTACTCGTAAGTCGGACTGGCAACAAGTCCTTATTTTTGGACGTATTTTTTCCAGAATTCCTTCGCCATATTTTTGGCTTTGACGAGGTCTCGCTCGGTCATAAAGCTGGCGAGGGTGTCTCTTACACTTGCTGATTCGCGGTGGCCGTTTTCCGCAGCAGCAGTCCACCACGCATATGCTTTTATATCGCTTTGGCCGACGCCTTGGCCATTGAAGTACATAATACCGAGTTCGTACTGCGCGTACGCATCCCCCTGCTCGGCGGCCTTGCGATACCAGTGAACTGCTTCGGCATCGTCCTCGGGCACACCTTTGCCGTTTACGTACATCAGACCGAGGTTGTACTGCGCCCCCGCATCCCCCTGCTCGGCGGCCTTGCGATACCAGTGAAACGCTTTGGCATGGTCCTTGGGGACGCCTTTGCCATTGTCGTACATAAAACCGAGGTTGTACTGCGCGTGCGCATCCCCCTGCTCGGCGAACGACTTAAATAGACGAATGGCTTTCTGGTAATCACCCGCTTTGTAAGCGTCGACCCCTTCCTCCCAATCACCCGCCACCACGGGAGTGGCGAACAACATGAGTGCGGTCAGGGCGGTGAGGAGAGTGCGCATCCAAAGATGCTAGTCCCGAACGCCGCAGCGTAAAACCCTCAAGGCATCCCGTAATGATCCGCCAAGGTGCGGAGACCAAGCCTCAATATCTCGACATAACGCCGTGCCGGCTCTCCGTAGACGCAGCAGTCACCACCACATCCCGCGTCGGACCAAGCTCGATCATCGCGTGTTTAATCCGCTCCCGAGCCGCCAACCGTTTGTTGGAGAAGCATTCCACGCCGCCATCGTGTCCCGCCTCGAATCTCGGACGTGCGATCAAGGTGAGACCAGCGATCTCCCAGTCCCGGCGTAATCGGTCGCCAGCTTGGAACAGCCGTTCGTTCACCACCGCATCCTCGTCCAGTTCCTTGCGGTTGCGATACCGGTCGAGTGCGAACGCCGTCATGTTGCGGATCACAACGAAGTGATCGT
>Ga0315339_1002444_pt1 | contig 14141 bp, 12 predicted proteins | sample ASW17metaG_FD_204514 | JGI IMG/M metagenome (GOLD analysis project Ga0315339, IMG submission 204514) | Ammonia-oxidizing marine archaeal communities from Pacific Ocean, United States - ASW #17 | ecosystem: Environmental > Aquatic > Marine > Oceanic | place: USA: California | collected 2016-12-05
CGCCAGACCCGGACGCAACGTTCATCAAATTTGATGAATTTCTGCAGGGTCTGCCCACTGGCGTTCAACTGTTCGCCATGATTCAGGCAAATCCGCATTTGCTCGACTTGCTGGCCGAAATCATCGGCGCGGCGCCGCGATTGGCGCGACACTTGAGCAGCCGTCCGGCGGTTCTGGACAGCGTCTTGGCGCCGGACTTTTTCGAGGCCCTGCCTGATCGGGACACCTTGGAATCAGAATTGACGCGTCTTCTTGAACGCGCAGAGTATGCAGAGGACGTCCTCGATTTATGCCGCCGATGGGCTCACGACCGGCGCTTCCAAGCCGGCGTTCACCATTTGCAAGGCCTCGTCAGCGCCGATGCCGCGTCCCGGGCGCTCAGCGATATCGCCGAAACTGCGGTGAAATGTCTGTACAGCCCGATCTCAGCGGAATTCGAAGGCCGTCATGGAAAAGTTCCAGGCAGCGCCATGGCCGTCTTGGCCTTGGGCAAGCTTGGAAGCCGAGAGATGACGGCGAACTCGGATTTGGATTTGGTTTTCATCTATGACGTTCCTTCCGATGCCGCGGAATCGGATGGCGAGAAACCACTTTCCATCACTCAGCACTTCGCACGCCTCAGCCAGCGCCTGATCAACGCGCTGACCGCGCTGACCTCCGAAGGTGGACTTTACGAGGTTGATATGCGGCTTCGGCCGTCAGGCAATTCCGGGCCGATCGCGACAACACTGGGTTCGTTCATCAAGTATCAAAATGAAGACGCCTGGACCTGGGAGCACATGGCGCTGACGCGATCACGGATCATCATGTCGACCTCCACCGTTCTGGCGAAAGCAATTGACGCTGCTATCAAATCGACCCTTACCGGCCCTCGCACGAATGAAAACGTGCTGCGTGACGTCGCCAGCATGCGCCACCGGTTGGTCACCGCCAAGCCCGCCGACGGTCCATGGTCTTTGAAGCAAGTGCGCGGCGGCACCGTGGACATTGAATTTATTGCTCAGTATCTCATGCTTCGCCATGCTGCGGCACACCCCGAAATCCTTGACCACAACACGGTGACACAGTTGACGAACCTGCAACATGCCGGCCTATTGGATACCGACATAGCGGAACAATTAGGCGATGCGCTGCACCTTTGGCACGGCTTGCTGGGGATGCTCGGGCTAACGGTTGAGGGTGACGGTTTTGAATTCTCCGACACCTTGAAATCCCGCCTTGCCTTATTAGGCGATTGCGATGTTTTCGATGAATTGGAAGCAAAAATGAGCAAGGCCGCAAGCGGTGTCTATGAAATTTTCCGCGATCTGATTGAGTCCCCCGCAACCGACCTTCCCGATAACGCCGGCAACGATGAAGACATGCCATTGCCGCCTGTGTGACCTAGTTGTCGCTATCGCCCGCAAGGCCGAGCAACAATTGGCACAATTCGTTCGGGGCCGTGATGAAAGGCGAATGACCCGACTTCATGGTAACCACCGGATTACAGCCACATCGCGCGGCCATTTGGCGTTGCAATGAAAACCCAATCGCCCGGTCATCGCGGCAAAGGATATAGGCTTTTTTAACGCGATCGAAGTTTTCCGCAGATAGGTTCAGCGCCGCGCCGAACGGGGCTATTGGCTGTGTCTGAACCTTGTCCTTCAACCAAGCAAAATCTTCAGGGTTGGCGTCATGGTAGAAATGTCGACCTAACGCATAGGGCTCGATGCCAAGACACGGCACGCCATCGTGTTCGAGGCGGGTGACTGGAAATCGAACATTCGTGTCTTGGCGCACCATATCGGCAACGGATTGCCCGTCGGCGGGAATATAGGCGGTGAGAAATATCACCTGCGCGATCCGGTCCGGCATCAATTCGGCGGCCTGCGCGACCACGGCGCCGGCCATGCTGTGGCCGACCAAAATGACCGGCGCCTCAAAACCGGCCACGACCTCGGCGACACGCCCCACATAGCTCGACATCGTGACGTCCGCAGGTGGCGCCTTGTCATCACCATGACCCGGCAAATCTGGCGCACTCACCAGGTGACCAGCTTGTTCCAAAACCGGCACCACACGCTGCCAGCACCAAGCTGCATGGTAGGCGCCGTGCACCAGAACAAAATTGGCCATGCCGTCTCCTTGTTTGTCGGTGGCGCCCAGTCAATCATGGGATCGATCACAAGATCAATTGACGCGACCTAGGAGACCAGTATGCCACGCTTCGAAGGGACCTTCACCATCGCCGATGCCAAACGCTGGGTTGGCCAGGAAATGGCGTTGAGCGATTGGTTGGAACTGGACCAAAGCCAGGTCACCGCGTTCGGCGAGCTGACCAACCATGATCATTGGCTGCACATGGACCCAGCCCGGGCTGTCGACGAGAGCCCCTATCATGGCACCATCGCCCAGGGGTTTTTGATGTTGGATTTCATCATTTATTTTTCTGACCAAACCGGGCTGCGGCCCGCTGACTCGGTCTATAATTTGAATTACGGCTTCGATAAAGTCCGCTTCATTCAGCCGGTTCCCGTCGGCGACACATTCCGTCTGCGAGATCGAATTTCCCTACTTGATGCCACGCACCGCGTTGATGGCCGGTGCCTGATGACAACGAAGCATGAATTGGAAGTCGACGGCATTGAAGGCCCTGTCGTTTACGCCGAATGGCTGTCGCTTTGGACACCGGCCCATGCGCCTTGATTTGACGGCTGGGGCGGTTGATTGTTCGGCCCGACCACAACAACAAACTCCATACTGGATTCTAGCATGAGCGTTGACGTCGGCGACAAAGCACCTGAATTCACCCTTCCCACTTATTCCGATCAAACGCTTTCCCTGAAGGACCTGAAGGACAAGACCGTGGTCTTGTACTTTTATCCCAAGGACATGACACCGGGCTGCACCACCGAGGCTGGGGGTTTCCGCGACCGCATGGCGGCATTCGAAAAAGCCGGTGCCGTCGTTGTCGGTGCGTCCAAAGACAGCCCCAAGCGCCACGACAAGTTCAAAGCCAAACACGATTTGAATTTCGCCCTTTTGTCCGATGAGGACGGAGCGCTTTGCGAGGCCTATGGGGTTTGGCAGTTGAAAAAATTCATGGGCCGCGAGTTTATGGGCATTGTCCGCACCACATTTGTCATCGACGCGACGGGCGTTATCCGAAACGTCTGGCGCAAGGTCCGTGTCAAAAATCACGCCGAGGATGTCCTGGAGGCAGTGCGCGCGCTGTGAACGCCACCAGCCCGACAAGCCTGACGGGCGCCGCCGTCGCGGTCATCAATGAGCCAACGCCGGAAGGCAAGATTGCCCAATCGCGGTTGCATGCCGATGCCTGGCAAGCCGGCACCCTTTCGACCATCGGTGACGTGTCACCACCGGATCGCCCGGCTAGGCCGCCAAAGCCCGAACTGTTGGCACCCCGCCTCATGCCCAGGCGCTCAAAGGGCGGGGAAGCCGGCCGCTTCGCATTTGTCCACGCCATCGCGCATATTGAATTTAACGCGATTGATCTGGCTTGGGACATTGTCGCGCGGTTCACTGATGAGGCCATGCCAACGGCATTTTATAATGATTGGGTTGGGGTCGCGGCGGATGAAGCGCGGCATTTCGAATTATTGTGCGGGCGTCTGGATGATCTTGGCGGCGCCTACGGCGACCTACCTGGCCACGATGGCCTTTGGGAAGCCTCATCGGCAACTTCTGATGACCTATTGGCGCGATTGGCCTTGGTCCCCATGGTGTTAGAAGCGCGCGGCCTGGACACAACGCCCGCTGCCGTCGCCCGGTTCCGCCGAACCGGTGACGACGCCACCGCCGATCTTTTGGAATTCATTGGCACCGAGGAAATTCCCCACGTCGCCGCCGGTGTGCGTTGGTTTGAATTTCTTGCCCGGCAGCGCGGACTAGAACCCATTGCCGCCTTTCATGAAATTATTGAAACACGGTTCGGCGGTAATCTGAAACCACCGTTCAATAGTCAAGCCCGCGATGCCGCCGGCATGGCGCCTGCCTATTATCAACTTTATGCCGATGCCGCAGATTCTTAGGCAACGGATTACACGCAACCCTTGTCATTCCGGTCGGCATTTGAGTTTACTGTTTATATAAACGCACCGGGTGAGATCATCCGATTAACGGGAGAGCACTATGACCACCGATATCGACGAAGACGCCATGGAACCCGAGGAAGGGGAAATGGGCGGCGAGGAAGCCGAGGAAGTCGAAGAACAAAAGCCGAAAAAGAAAGTTAACAAGAAAAAACTTGCCGCGATGGCGGGGCTCGGCGGTTTGGCATTGATTATTGTTGGCGGCGGCGCTGCATTCATGTTGGGATTTTTGGATTCCAGGCTGGGCATCGAGCGTGAAAAAACCAGTGCCGAAATTCAATTAGGCGCCCCGGTCAGGGTCGAATTGCCACAGATCAAAGCGGATTTGAAAACCGGCCGGTGCCGCGCGCCATTTTTACGGGCCATCGTTGTCGTCCAATTGGACAGCAAGGATCAGGACAAACTGGAAGATAAAAAACCGACGTCATTGACCCCATCATCACTCATCTCCGCGACCAGGAACGCCAGGACCTGACAGGCAAGGCTGGATCTGACCAACTGCGGTTTGATTTGGTGAACATTTTGAACAATGTCCTTGCCCCGACCCATGTACACGGCATCTTGTTCAAAGAATTCTTGTTGCAGTAACGGGTGGACGGATTGATGAAATCCTGGGAAATCGTATCAGACGGCAGTATCGACGCCTTGGCATTGAATGACCGCCCAATGCCCGAGCCGGGGCCAGGACAAGTGCTGGTCAAGGTTGGTGCGTCGAGCGTCAATTATCGGGACCTCTCAACCATCCTAGACCCCGTCGGGCGCGGCCTTCCCTACCCGACGGTCCCTAACTCCGATTGCGCCGGCACCGTCGAGGCCGTCGGAACCGGCGTCACCCGTATCACCCCGGGTGAACGGGTGATGGGATGCTTTTTCCAAAATTGGGTTAGCGGGCCGATATCCCCGGGTGCCATGGCCTCGGCGTTGGGCGGCGCCATTGACGGCGTCTTGGCGGAATATGTGATGCTGAACGAGACAGGCTGCGTCGCCGTTCCAGAATATCTTTCCATCGAAGAAGCCGCGACACTGCCTTGCGCGGCGTTGACGGCCTGGCACGCGCTGCACGCCATTGAACCGGCCACCACCGATGACACGGTCCTGATCCTGGGCACCGGTGGGGTTTCCGTATTCGCCCAACAGTTCTGCACGATGCTAGGCATCCGCACCATCGCCACCTCATCGAGCGATGAAAAACTATCCCGCATCAAGGGTTTGGGCGCAGCGGAAACCATCAACTACCGCGACACCCCCGAATGGGAGACCGCCGTCCTGGAGCTTACTGACGGCAACGGCGTTGATCGGGTCATCGAGGTCGGCGGCCCGGGCACGTTGCAAAAATCAATCACCGCCGTCCGAGTCGGTGGCACCGTGGCCTTGATCGGCATTCTAACCGGCGCCGGCGGCTCCATTGTACCGATGGATATCATGCGAAAATCGCTCAGTGTCCGCGGCATTTACGTCGGGCCAAGGATGATGTTCGAAGACATGGCGGATGCCATGGCCGCGGATCAAATCAAGCCCGTCATCGATACGGTTTTCGACTTCAATGAGGCCAAAGCGGCCTATCATGCCATGCAGGAGGCCGGACATTTCGGCAAGCTGGTGATCAAAGTCTAGCGGCTAACCGTCGCTCGCCTCATCGCCGCCCCGGACCCGCTGCGCTAGGGCCGCGGCCATAAAAGCATCCAGATCGCCATCCAGGACAGCCTGGATATTCGACGTCTCCACATTGGTCCGCAGATCCTTGACCATCTGGTAGGGCTGCAAAACGTAAGATCGGATTTGATGGCCCCAGCCGATATCCGTCTTGGCTTCGTGTTCGGCCTGGGATTCCTCTTCGCGGCGTTGTAGTTCGGCTTCATAGAGACGCGCCTTCAGCATCTTCCATGCCGCAGCGCGGTTTTTATGCTGTGATCGGTCGTTCTGGCATTGAACGACAATGCCCGTCGGCTCGTGGGTAAGACGCACGGCCGAATCGGTTTTGTTGATGTGCTGTCCCCCTGCCCCAGACGCCCGATAGGTATCAACGCGGACGTCCTTTTCTTCGATGTCGATATCAATATCGTCATCGAGGACGGGATAAACCCAGGCCGAGGCGAAACTGGTGTGACGACGCGCCGATGAATCATAAGGTGAGATACGGACCAGCCGGTGCACACCCGACTCGGTTTTCATCCATCCATAGGCATTCAGGCCAGAGAATTTAACCGTCACCGATTTGATGCCAGCCTCTTCACCGGCACTTTCCGCCAGCCATTCAACCTTGTAGCCCTTGCTTTCAGCCCAGCGCATATACATCCGCGCCACCATCTCAGCCCAGTCCTGAGCTTCGGTACCGCCGGCACCGGCATTGATTTCTAGATAGCAGTCGTTGGCATCTGCCTCGCCCGACAACAGAGTCTGAAGTTCCGCCGTGGCGGCGCGCTTATGAAGCGCGCTGATGGCCGCTTCGGCTTCGGTGACGACGTCCGCGTCGTCCTCCAATTCACCCAGCTCGATCAATTCGATATTGTCGGCCAGTTCACGCTCCAGCTCGTCGACGGCCTTTAGGCCGCTTTCCAGCTGGTTGCGTTCGCGCATCACCTTTTGCGCCTTGGTCGGGTCATTCCAGAGGTCGGGCCCTTCGGCGAGTGAATTCAGTTCCTCAAGACGGAGTTTTGCCTGATCATAGTCAAAGATGCCTCCTCAGCAGTTCGGAGGACTGCTTGATGTCTGAGGCCAGGGAGTCGATTTCTGCGCGCATAGGTTGGGTCTTATCCAAATGTTGGCTCGGTCGGTTCCGATAAGAAGCCCGATAAGAAGCCCGATAACAAGATAGAAAAAGCCGATTGCAAAAACCGATCACGGCTTTCGCCAAACGCCGCAGCATCCTATATGTTGGACACCACCGGCAATTCAAATCACGAGGTCTCCATGCCTGCCCCGCAACCCGGAATATTCGCGACCCAGACAGCGCATCATCATTTTCTGGAATATAAAATTGACCCAGCGAGCGATATCGACGCGCTGAAGAATGCCATTCGCAGCGTTCTCGCGTTGGCCGATGATGAAAATCAGATGGTCATGTCGTTCGGCGCCGCACTTTGGGATCGCCTGTCGCCCGCAATGCGCCCAGCAGCCCTTGAAGATTTTTCCGCCATCGACGGTGGCACCGAGGATCAACGCGCACCATCGACCCAGCGCGACTTTTTCATCTGGTTACGGAACGACGTACATGCCGATATTCTCGATCTTGCCGTGGCCATCCACCAACGCCTTAGCGCCGTTGCAAAGGTCGAACTCGACCTGCCGGGATTCGTCTATCGGGATTCGCGCGATTTAATTGGTTTCGTGGACGGCACCGCCAATCCCAAGGACGATGCGCGCTTTGACGCGGCGTTGATCCCTGATGGCGACGCCGGCGCCGGCGGCGCTTATGTGTTCTCGCAAAAATGGGTCCATGACCTTGGCGCCTTCAATGCGCTTGGCGTAGATGAACAAGAAAAGGTTGTCGGACGCACCAAAACTGACGACATCGAACTTGAAGGCGATGCTATGCCACCCGACTCACACGTCAGCCGCACCGATGTGAAAATTGATGGCGTCGCGCAAAAGATTTTTCGCCGTAGCGCGCCGTTTGGCACCGCCGGCGAACACGGGCTTTATTTCCCGGCGTTCGCTTGTGAGCCCGCGCGCATTCAAGTCCAATTGGATCGCATGTACGGGGTCAGCAGTGACGGCCGCCATGACCGGTTAGTGGCGTTTTCACGCGCCGTCACCGGATCTTATTGGTATGCGCCGGACAAAGTGACATTGGCTGGCATTTAGCCCAGAGTTGCGACCTGCAAACAGAGAAAAGGCCGCCGGTTCGGGGGAATCAACGGCCTTTTCGTCGTCTCGGGCGCCGGAGAAGGTCGGGGAAGCTCGTTCAGGAAATGTAACCCCTCCGGCAAGTTTGAATAGAAACCACATTGTCGCGTCGGGCGTTGACATGGGTCAATTGCGGCAAATTTAATTATGATGGCCATCACAGTATCCGACCCGGCCCTGCTGGTATAAGATGACATAAGTTTCGCCGAAGCGACTGGGCACCTTGTCCCAAGGGCGAGACAATCGGAGGATATGGACGATGGCCGATGGTGGGCGACGACACGAAAGAAAACCAAGTGACGAACCCGCGGCCATTTAAAAAGGCAGCGAGACCTATGACGGCACCGTCACCGATATTTCAGATAGCGGCGCGGCCATTGACTTTGCCCTGCCCGGCGGCACATCGAAGCTGAAGTTCGATGTCGGCGAACAGATCAATGTCGAATCCAGAAGTCTGCATGAAAAAGAAGGTCGCGTTGTCCGGCACTCTGATGGCGGGTTCGCGCTGAACTTCGACGGCTTCAAAACCGACTAGGCCGCGATTTATATCCGCGTATATTTGGCCATGGCCTCGGAAAAACTTAAGCCGCCTGCCAAATCTTCAATGGCCGCCTTATCATCGGCATCAAAACCTTCCGCCGCCTCAATGATCTCGGCAGCCTTGTCCGTCGGCAGCACGACAATGCCGGTCCCATCCGCGACCACCAGGTCACCCGGCGCCACGGGCACGCCATCGACCACAATGGGTTCACCAATGGCTTCGACTTTAAGCCGCGTGCGGCCGGTGGTCGGCGTCAGGTGACGGGCGAACACCGGGAACTCAAAGCCGACGATTTCCTCAAGATCACGGGCACCGCCGTCAACGACCAGTCCAGCAATTCCTTTGTGTTTGGCGGCAAAGGACGCCATCCCGCCCCAGGTCGAAATGTTGGCGCCGCTAGCTTCGATCATGATGACATCACCGGGGCCGGCAGCGTCAATCATCGCGCCAACGCGGAAATCCTCGGATGCGAATGTCCCGACTTCGCCGACGGATTGGCGCACGGTTATCGCCGGCCCGGCGCACCTGAGCCCGGGCGCAACTGCCTTAATGGTCGGCAAAATCATGTCCGCAAGACCAAAATCGTCCAGCGCATTGGCAAGTGTCGATGTCGCCAAGTTTTCCGCCCGCCGGGCAAGTGACCTATCACTGTCTGTCATTTTTAGTGATCTCCGTCATATAGATAAATTCAAGACATCGTCAGTACAGACCGCCCGTGCCGGTGATCGCGCCGCCCTGGGCGCCTTGCCCGGCAGCCCAACTTTGACCTTCCAAGACTTCCGCATCACCGGCCGGCACCGTGCCCGGCTTGAAGGCTTCTAAGATCACGTTGTGGTCCCCTGCCCGGGCCAATTGCCCGGTTCTTGAATTAACTCGTACCAATCGAATGTTTGGCGGGATGCGAAACGGAATCGCCGGTTGTCCCTCGAGGGCACGAGCCATGAAATCGCGGAATACAGGCGCGGCCACCGAAGAGCCGGTTTCACGCCGGCCCAAGGGAATTGGTGTATCGAAACCGGCAAATACCCCGACGGCCAGATCTGGTGAAAAGCCGATGAACCAGGTATCGCGCTCTTGATTGGTCGTGCCCGTCTTGCCAGCCAGCGGTTTGCCGACCTTGGCGACACGCCGTCCGGTGCCCCGATCAACGACGCCCTTCAGCATGGCGACAACCTGATAGGCACTACCGGAATCTGTTACCTGTTCACGGATATCGACAATTCTTGGCGCCGCTTCGCCGGTCCAAGATTTCAAGCGGCAACCAGTGCATGTGCGTTTGTCGTGGCGCATAACGGTACGGCCGTGGCGATCCTGGATGCGATCGATGAGCGACGGCGTGATACGTTTGCCGCCGTTGACCAACATGGCGTAGGCCGTGGTCAGGCGCATCAACGTTGTCTCTCCGGCACCCAACGCGATCGACAAAGTCTCGGGAAACCGATCCGAAATTCCCAACCGTTTTGCGTATTGGGTAATGCGATCCATACCGATGGTCTGCGCCAAGCGCACCGTCATCAGGTTCCGCGATTTTTCAATGCCCAACCGCATGGTGCTGGGCCCATAAAATTTCTTAGTATAATTCGCCGGGCGCCACTTCGGCAGGCCGGGTCCTTGGTCGATAACAAACGGCGCGTCCAAAATTAACGTCGACGGCGTGTAGCCTGCATCCATGGCGGCAAGATAAACGAACGGCTTGAACGCCGAGCCCGGTTGGCGGCGCGCCTGAGTAACGCGGTTAAACTGATTGAGCGCATAGGCATAACCACCGCTCATTGCCAAAATGCGCCCCGTATGCGGGTCAATGGCAACAATCGCCCCGTTAATCTCAGGGATTTGTCGAAGCCCGAAAGTGCCGCTGGGATAGGCTTTATCCTGGCCGTCTTTTTCGACCGCCTCGACGGCAATCACATCCCCGCGCTGGAGCACATCACCTGGTGCCTTGATTTTGGCTCCGCGTTTTTGGCCTTCCAGCCAAGGCCGGGCCCAGGTCAATTCGGTCAGCGGTATTTGCCCCTTGGCGCCGTCTTCAAGGCCAATGTGCACGACCTTGGGGTCAGTGCCCAAAACAATCGCCAGGGGCCATTCGAACAAGCCTTTCGGCCGCTCGACGCGACCAAGCGCGCGTTGCCAATCGTCCGAACGATCCAACCGGACTTCCGGACCAAGGCGGTAAAAAGCGCCGCGCCAACCATGACGCCGGTCATAAGCCTGCAGACCTTGGCGAAGCGCCCAGTCGGCGATCTTTTGCAAACGGGGGTCAACGGTGGTGCGGACGGATAAGCCGCCCTTGTAAAGTTGTTCTTCGCCGTAATCTGCCATCAATTCACGGCGCACTTCCTCGGCGAAATACTCGGCGCTGACGAATTCCGTATCGGCGCGCTGACTGATATTCAATGGCTGCTTACTTGCCGTCTCTCCCTGTTCGGCCGTGATATAGCCGACTTCGATCATCCGATTGATGACCCAATCACGCCTGGCGCGCGCGGCTTTCGGCCGGCGCACCGGGTTGTAATTGTTGGGTGCCTTGGGCAGTGCCGCCAAAAACGCAACTTCCTCGATCCTCAGTTCATTCAGGGATTTATTGAAATAATTCAGCGCCGCCGCGGCAGCGCCGTATGACCCGAAGCCCAGATAAATTTCGTTGAGGTAGAGTTCAAGAATGCGGTCTTTAGGAAACGCACGCTCAATTCGGAAGGCCAATATGGCTTCCTTGATTTTTCGGGTCCACGACACCTCGCTGGACAGCAAAAAGTTCTTCGCCACCTGCTGCGTGATGGTTGATGCGCCGACCAATCGGCGCGACGAACCAAAATTTTTCAAGTTGGTGAGGATGGCGCGCGCGACGCCCAGAAAATCAACACCGGGATGGCTGTAGAAGTTTTTATCCTCGGCGGCGAGAAACGCCTGGATCAGCTGCTTCGGCATCGCCTTGATGGGAATAAACACGCGCTTTTCGACGGCGTATTCCGCCAACAGGCGGCCATCGCCGGCATGCACGCGAGTCATTACCGGCGGTTCATAGTCTGCTAACTGCCGATAATCGGGAAGTTCCTGGCCGTATTTGTAGAAGATGAACAGCACCCCGCCGGCCCCCATGACGGCAAAGATCAATAACATTCCCAGCGTGGTCACGAAGGCGCGAAACATGGTGTCGGTCAAATTCTAGTCAGGTTATCAGGCGCAAGGTATTTATGGGGACATTCTTAACACAAGAACGCCGACGACGCAGTCGCGATTAATCCACAAATACGGCAGAGATATGACGGCTTGTGTTTACGTGCATCTATGACGGGCGAGCTCGAATATTACCGCCGGGCCGCCTGCTCAACGCGCTGGAAATAGGTATTAACGGCGCGCGCCACGCCGATGGCCAATTTTTTGCGGTATCCGCCGTTCATCAGCGCGCGTTCGTCGCGCCGATTCGATAAAAACCCTAACTCCAGCAAGACCGACGGCACGTCCGGTGCCTTGAGGACGGCGAAGCCGGCGAACCGGTGGGTATTGCGCAACACTTTGGTCCGTTTTTCCATTTCCCGAACCAGCAGGCTGGCGAACCGCGCCGACTGGTTCATGGCATCGCGTTGCGCCAAATCGATAAGGATATTCGCCACTTCCTGAGAATTGTGGGTCAAGTCAATACCGGCAATGAGGTCGGCCTTGTTTTCCTTGTCGGCCAACGCGGCCGCCTCTTTGTCAGAGGCATTTTCGGATAATGTGTAAACCGATGGTCCGCTGATTTTCTTGTTCTTGATGGAATCGGCGTGAACAGAAATGAAAAGATCCGCACCGGCCTCACGAGCGATCTGAATGCGATCGCGAAGCTGAATAAAAATATCACGGTCGCGCGTCAACTTCACCTTGAAGTGGCCGAAACTATTCAGTGCCTCGCGTATGGCCCGTGCCATCGATAACGTAATATGTTTTTCGTAAGAGCCGGTACCACCGACAGTACCAGGATCAACACCACCGTGCCCCGGGTCGATCACCACGGTATATTTGGTTGAACTTGGCCTGAGTGCAGGTTTGCGGGGCGCCAGTTGGAAACGCCCAGGTTTGATGTTTGGCGCCGGACGTGCTGCGACCTTAGCCGTTTTCGCCCGGGCGCGCTTGGTGCGCGGCGCTACCGTGTCCGATTTCGCCGTCTTCATGGGTTTACCCAATGCGTCGCCGGAAACCGTAATCCCACCGGCCTTGACGGCAGCCAGGAAATTCCCACGGCTGGCCTTCTTCATTTCCAAGACCAGCCGGTAACCATAGGCCCCGTTCGGTGCCCGCATGGCCGCCTTCGCAATGCGCGCTGGACGGAGCAAATCAAGAACGACGCGGGAATTGCCAGACTTGTAGAGGCCATAGCGCAATTTGTCATAAACGCCCGCGGCGCCCGGCAGCGGGCGGGCTGGTAACCGCCAACCCACCTCGGGCATATCGATGACGACACGGTAAGGATCGGCCAAAGTGAACACCCGAAAAGAAAGCCGTTCGGTAAATTCAAACACGATTCGTGTCGTTTCATTGACTGCGCCGACACGAATATCGGTCACTACCGTGCTTGCCGCGCCGACGCTGACACTCAATAGCGACAACGCGACGACTTGCACGCCGAATAGCAATTTCCGGAATCGTCGAGTCATGAACCCCATATTTAGCGAATTATCCACATTTGATCCCAATATATACGGCGCGATGGTTCTACAATGCAATTAACATTATGCGTCAAGCGGCCATTCATTCGACGCGATCACGGCCAAACAAGATGAATATTCTGCATTGTCGAAAGAAAGTCCTACCGTTATGTTAATGCGACGTCGTCCAATTGTTGAAAAGGAACATTTCTTTTTGGCATTCATGGTCGATGGGCTGGCGAATGCATACTATCCACGAGAGCCAATTTCTGGATCGTATGCTGAAACCGAAGACTTAAAGAACACACCTCAAAGGTTTGTATCACCATGCCGGACCGAGCCGCGCGGATTTTGCCAGAGATGACTGGACCGAATTTTTCGGTCGAGCACGGCGCCGCTGCCGCCACCGGCTTTTCTGAAACACGCGTCGGGTCAGGCCTTGCGTTCGCAAGACGAACCCGTACGCATTGGAGCTTTGAATTTAATGGCAACGAAACGCATGCTTATCGACGCTTCGCATCCCGAGGAGACCCGGGTGCTAATCGTCAACAATACAAGATTGGAAGATTTCGACGTCGAAGTTGAATCGCGTCGTCAACTCAAGGGTAACATTTATCTCGCCAAAGTGACGCGCGTCGAGCCGTCGCTGCAGGCGGCTTTCGTCGATTTCGGCGGAAACCGGCACGGATTCCTGGCGTTTAATGAAATCCACCCTGATTATTATCAAATTCCCGTCGCCGACCGCGAAGCGCTGATAGCCGAAGCTCGCGCCGATGCGGCATCAAACGCAGACGACGATGACGAAGCCGCCGAAGACGCTGCGGTTGAAACACTCGGGGGCGATGACAGCGAGGAAATCGAGGCCCGCAGGCCCGCTTCACTCCGTCGGCACTACAAAGTTCAAGAAGTCATCAAACGCCGCCAGATATTGCTGATCCAAGTGGTCAAGGAAGAGCGCGGCACCAAAGGTGCCGCGTTGACGACCTATCTGTCGTTGGCTGGTCGATATTGTGTGCTGATGCCGAACACCGACCGGGGCGG
>Ga0315339_1002445_pt1 | contig 14138 bp, 17 predicted proteins | sample ASW17metaG_FD_204514 | JGI IMG/M metagenome (GOLD analysis project Ga0315339, IMG submission 204514) | Ammonia-oxidizing marine archaeal communities from Pacific Ocean, United States - ASW #17 | ecosystem: Environmental > Aquatic > Marine > Oceanic | place: USA: California | collected 2016-12-05
CGGGTACCGTTGTTATACGGCTCGGGGGTGATTCCGAGGCGGTTTCGCGAGATACGGCAGGCGGTCAAAGATGCGATTATGGAGTATTTCTTTGACGAGGAATATCTCTCGCGTTTTTTCGCTGAACGGATGAATGCGTTCGCGGGGGGGGATGGGTTGGGGGAAAAGATTGGGGCGATTTTGGAGTCGGAGCAGGTGGACGGGATTATCGATCACAAGCTGGAGGAGTTGGCCGCCTCGCCGCAAGGCATGATGATCAAGATGGTGGGGATACAGACGGTCAAACCGCTGGTTAAACAATTTGTGATCAGCGTGGGCACTGAGATCGCGCCGATGTTGGCCGGGGAGGTGGCCAAGCCGGACTTGGAGGTAGGGGGGCTCAGGCAGCAGGTGGACGAGTTATTGGAAACCAAGTTGCAGGAATTGACGCCCGAACGGGTCAAGGAGATGATGGAGGAGGTGATTCGCGAGCATTTGGGTTGGCTGATCGTGTGGGGCAATGTATTCGGTGGTTGTATTGGACTGACATCTAAAGCGATGGGATATTGAAATGAGCAGATACGATTTGAGCGGTGAGGTGGCGGTGGTGTTAGGGGGGACGGGGGTTTTGGGTGGGGCGATCGCGCAGGGTTTGGCGGAAGCAGGGGCCAAGGTGGCGGTGTTGGGGCGCAGTCAAGAGCGGGGCAAGGAGCGGGTTGTGGCGATTGAGCAGGCTGGAGGTGAGGCGCTATTTGCCGCTTGTGACGCGACGGATAAGACCTCGCTGGTGGAAGCGCAGGCGGTGGTGGGCTCGGGTTTGGGGGCGGTGGGGGTGTTGGTCAATTCGGCAGGCGGAAACCAGCCACAAGTGACCTTAAACGACGAATTGAGTTTTGAAGGTATTGAAACGGCGGATTGGCAAAATTGTTTTGATCTGAATTTGGGCGCGGGGGCCTTGCTGCCGTGCCAGGTCTTTGGTCCAGCGATGGTGACTGCGGGCAAGGGCAGTATAATCAATATCGCCTCGGTCGCCGCGCACTTGCCGGTCTCGCGGGTGGTGGCCTATTCGGCGGCGAAGGCGGGGGTGGTCAGCCTGACGCAGTTTTTGGCGCGCGAATGGGCGCAAAAGGGCGTCAGGGTCAACACGATCACGCCGGGTTTTTTCCCCGCCGAGCAGAATCGCCGTTTGCTATTCGAGGAAGACGGCAGTCCGACCGAACGCGGAGGCCAGATTCTTTCGCACACGCCGATGAACCGTTATGGACGGCCGGAGGAGTTGGTCGGCGCGGCGGTCTTTCTCGCCTCGGGGGCGGCGAGTAGCTTTGTCACCGGTACCGACATCTGCGTCGACGGGGGTTTTCTGGCGACGACGATTTAAGCTGCAGACGATAGATAAGAGCAAGGCGGCCGGGTGATGAGGAGGCGATCAATATCGTTAACTGCCGGGCGTTCCGCCATACGGACGAAGGACAAATTGTCTTCGCGATGCGGAACGCCTACCCGCTCTGCGATCGGCGTTTTTTCGGTGACGGCGTGGTACGGTGACGAGATGGTAGGGCATGCGCTTTTTAGCCCGGTACGGTTGCCGTTGATGGGCGAGACGGTGCGGGCGCTGGCGGTGTTGCCGAATTTTCAGCGTCAGGGGATCGGCGGGCCATTGCTTGGCTACGGGCATGATTTAGGGCGGCGGTAGGAATATGCCTTTGCTTTCTTGCTCGGGCACTCGTCCTATTATCCGCGTTATGGTTACCAGACCAATACGCATGGATTGTGCAAGGTCGAGATCGACGGGGAAAAATTGCCAGAGGCTTCGGTGAAATTGGATGCCAGGCCAGTGCAGCCTGCGGACGTGACGTGGTTGCTCGAACGGCTCGAAGCGGAGTTGGCTGATGTGGACTTCGGCTGGTTACGGGGTACAAAGCTGGAGGAGTGGTGGTGGAGCGGGATTGATTCGCTGGTTTGGTGCGACGGTGACGGGCGGCGGGTGGCCGATACGATGCGAGCGGCGAGACAGCGCGACAAGCTCGTGATGTTGTTGGCAGAAAATCCACAGATGGCGTGCGAGACGATCTATACGTTGCGACCGAGCACGCTCGAACACCATCCGTCGGGCTGGTTGGCGCACGATCCACTCGATCCGGCTTGGGCGAAAGTGAAGGCCGAGATGAGCGAGGCGGCGATGGTTTGCGTCAATTGGCCGCTGCCCTTTTTGGCGTACTAACGGAAGAGCAATCGCAGGTAAAAACGTGGGTCGGTCAAAAGATTGCGTGGAACGGAGCTGGCGATCATGCCGCAGATTAGGTCGCTGACCTCCATATTGTTGGCTGCTTTGCGGATGACGAAGTTCATCAGGGAGGGCCAGCAGCCTAGGCCGTGCAGCTTGGTGCTAATTTTCAGTTCGCCGCTTAAGGCGTCCCACAGCCGGTCTTCGTAGCGGCGCAAAAAGTTGGCGGAATAGTCATTGACCTTTTTGGCTTCGACGGCGGTTTCGACGGCGAAGCGGGCTGAGTAGAGCGCGTTGCCGATGCCCTCGCCGGTGAAGGGGTCGATCAGGCTCGCCGCGTCGCCCAAGAGTAAGAAGCCGGCGCCGTGCGCGGGGCGGCGTTTCGAGCCGACGGGCAAGTTCCAACCGACCGGCTCTTCTAGGGGCTTGGCGTTTTTGAAGCGCTCGCGGAAGGTTTCGCTTTGCGTCGCGGCTTTCAGCGCGTCTTTCAGATGAATGCCATTGGCTTTGATATCGTTGTGGCCGACGCCGATGCCGATATTGGCGCGGTCGTTCTCAAGGGGGAAGATCCAGAAATAACCGGGTAGTACCTCGTCGATAAAATGCAGCTCGATCTGGTCGGTCAGGTCGCTGACTCCTGTGAAGTATTGCCGTAACGCCACCATCCAATGTTTGCTCTGGTGGCCGTAGAGCCCGCTCTTACGCGAGACGATTGAGTTATAACCGTCGCAGCCCAGGATCAGGGATGCGCGGAATTCCAACTCGGCGCTTTCCTCTGCCCGTCCGCGGACCCCGCAAACCTGTTGTCCTTCTGTTATCAGATCCGACACGGTAAAACCTTCGATTGTGCGGTCGGCCACGGTTCGTGCTTTTTCGAAGAGAAAGTGGTCGAATATTTCGCGGCGAATGACAAAACCTTCCATCGGTAGCGTGGTATCGGTGAGGCTGTTGCGCATCTCGAAGCGCGTTAGGTCGATATCGGCGGCGGTGGTGTCGGGGCTGCTGAAGACGATACGGTTGATAGCTGCCCCAGGCAGGGCACCGACTTCTTCTAAAAGATCTAATTCATGAAGGATGGCCACGGTCTTGCCCGAGAGCGCGTCACCGCAGATCTTATCGCGGGGAAAATGCTCCTTGTCCAAGAGCAAGGTGGTGAGCCCCCGACGCTGGGCGTAGAGGGCGGCGGTGGCGCCGGCGGGGCCGCCGCCGACGATGATCAGATCGTAGGTCTCCACGCTTTTTCCTGTGTGGGTTATCGCAAAAATAGATCGCGTTGCGTTAGGTACAAGGGGGAAGCGGGAACTTGCCAAGCGAGCGTAGTTCCGTACATTTCCTAGTCTCTACTATAGTGAATTTACCTCTTGGAAGCGACGAAAAACAAGGAGTAGCAGCGAGATGTCTGAAGAACAGCAGGTCGGTGACGACAAAGAACAGGCAACCGGGGATGGCCAAGTCGAAGAACGCGTCTTCCAAACCGAGGTGCAACAATTGTTGCACCTGCTCATCCATTCCTTATACACGCAGAAGGAGATATTTCTGCGCGAACTGGTCTCCAATGCTTCTGACGCGCTGGACAAGATCCATCGTCGCTCGCTTACGGACAAAAATGTTCTCGATCTCGACGCCGAGTTGGAGATCGAGGTTGAGGTGGCGAGCAGCAACAAGGTGTTGACGATCCGCGACCGCGGCATCGGCATGACGCGCGACGAGGTCAACCAGAATATCGGTACCATCGCCCGCTCGGGTTCGGCTGAATTCGCCAAGCAGATGGCCGATGCCGACGACGAGGAGAAGAAAGTCCAGTTGATCGGGCAATTCGGGGTGGGTTTCTATTCGGTCTTTATGGTCGCCGATCGGGTCGTCCTCACCACGCGTTCGGCCGACCCGGACGCCGAGGCGGTGATGTGGGAATCGACCGGCGACGGGGCCTATACGCTGGCCAAAGCCGACAAGGCAGAGCGCGGCACGGAGATCAAAATCTACATCCGTTCCGACTGCGAGGAGTTCCTCGACGCCCAGACCCTGGAGGGGGTAATCCGCAAGCACTCCGACTTCGTGTCCTACCCGATCAAGGTCGCCGGCAAGCAGGTTAATGACACCGCCGCCCTGTGGACCCGGCCGCGCAACGAGATCACCGAAGAGCAATACAACGAGTTTTACACGCATCTGACCGGCGACACGGACGAGCCTTTGGCACGCGAGCACGTGGCGGTCGACGTGCCGATCCAGTTTTATTCGGTGCTGTTTATCCCCAAGCACTCGCCGGCGCAGTGGCTGTTCAACCCCGAGCCGAAGATCTCGCTCAACCTGCACGTCAAGCGGGTCTTTATCCAGGACGACTGCAAGGAGCTCTTGCCGCTGTGGCTGCGTTTCGTGCGCGGGGTAGTAGACTGCGACGACCTGCCGCTCAATGTCAGCCGTGAAAATTTGCAGCAAAACGCGGTTATCGCCAAGATCCGCCAGACCTTGGTGCGCAGGGTACTCGGCATGCTGGAGGGCATCGTCAAAAAGGATGAGGAGAAGTATCTGACCTTTTGGCGCGCCTATGGCCAGGTGCTCAAAGAGGGCGTGTCGATGGAAGTCGAGCACAAGGATCAACTCGCTGGGTTATTGCGTTACCACTCCTCGCTGGAGGACGATGCGGACAGCTATATTTCGTTGCAGACCTATATCGACCGGATACAGGACGAGCAGGAGAAGATCTACTACTTGGCCGGCGAAAATAAAGAAGCAATCGCGCAAAGCCCACTATTGGAGACTTTCCGTAAGCGCGGACTCGAGGTGCTCTACCTCGATGAGCCGGTCGACGAGTGGGTGATCCAGGGTTTGCAGAAATTCGCCGAGAAGGAGTTTCAGGCTGTAGACGCGGTGGATCTGGACCTGGCCGCCGACGAGGACGAGGTCAAGCTGGAAGGGGTCGATGACGAGCAGAAGGCTGAGACCATTGAGTTGATCGCCTTTCTCAAGAAGAAGCTCGAAGGCCGGATTTCCGACGTGGCCGAGTCGAAGCGCTTGACCGACAGCCCCTGTGTGCTGGTGGCCCCGCACGGCGGGATGAGCCAGAATATGGAGCGTCTGATGCATATGGCCGACCGCGAGTTTAAGAGCGGACAACGGTTGTTGGAGATCAATCCTAAGCACGAGATCATTCGCAATATGGGCGCGGTGCTCAAGCGCGACCGCGATTCGGATCAATTAAACGAGTGGGCGCATTTCCTGGTCGATTTCGTACTATTGGGTGAGGGCAAGGTCGAGGATCCGCAGCGGGTCGGCAAGACCTTGCAGTCGATTATGGGCGTGGCCACGGCGAGCGCCGTCGAGGAGACTAAAGGAGAGCTGAAGGAGAGCTAAAGATGTCGCGACAAGTGCGTCAACTCGCACAACGCGCGCGCGGCGCGTCGCGGAGCTTGGCTGTGACCTCTGGAGAGGTGCGCGAACAGGCCCTGGAGACCATTGCGCAAGCGCTGGAAGCCAACCAAGAGCGGATTCTCGCGGCCAACGCGCAGGATATGGAAGCCGGTAAGGCGCTGATCGAGCAGGGCGAGTTGGATTTGCCTCTGCTCAAGCGGCTCGATTTGAGTGGCCGAAAATTCGCCGGCATGGTGGAGATGGTGCGCAGTGTAGCCGCGCAACCCGACCCATTGGGACAGACCCAGAGCGCTCTCGAATTGGACGAGGCGCTCAACCTCTACCGGGTTACGGTCCCGATCGGCGTGATTGGTGTGATCTTCGAATCGCGTCCCGACGCCTTGGTGCAGATCGCCACGCTCTGCCTGATGTCGGGCAACGCCGCGCTGCTCAAGGGCGGCCGCGAGGCGACGCGCAGCAATCAGGTATTGGCCGAGGTGATGCTGGCGGCGGCCATTGAGCATGTCCCCGAAGGCTGGTTGGCGCTATTGGAAGGCCGCGAGGAGGTCCGTGCGTTATTGGACCAGGAGGGCGAGGTCGATCTGATCATTCCGCGCGGTAGCAACGATTTTGTCCAGTATATTATGCACAATACCAAGATCCCGGTGATGGGGCACGCCGACGGCATCTGCCACGTCTATGTCGACGCGGCGACCGATATCGACAAGGCGGTGAAGATAGCCGTCGACTCCAAGACGCAATACGTTTCGGTGTGCAATGCCGCCGAGACGCTATTGGTACATGAAAATGTCGCCGAGGAATTTTTGCAGCAGGCGGTGCCGGCGCTGGTGCAAAGGGATGTCGAATTGCGCGGTGACGAGCGGGCACGAGCGGCGGCCAAGGTCAACGGCCAGATCAAACCCGCGACGGAAGAGGACTGGAAGGCCGAGTATTTGGACTTGGTAATCTCGATCAGAGTCGTCGACGGCATCGATCAGGCGATAGAACATATCAATACCTACGGCAGTCACCATACCGACGCTATCGTCACCGAGGACCGGGTAGCCGCCGGCGTATTTCTGCGCGGAGTCGACTCGGCCTCGGTGGTGCACAACGCCTCGACGCGTTTTGCCGACGGCTTCAAATACGGGCTTGGGGCCGAGGTTGGGATCAGCACCAATCGCCTGCACAGCCGCGGGCCGGTAGGCCTAGAAGGGCTGGTGATCTACAAATACATTTTAGAAGGGGACGGGCATGTCGTCGATACCTACGACGGAGAAGAGCAGCGCCCCTTTACCCACCGCCGGTTGGACCAGGGCTGGCAGGCCTGAGGGAGCCTTTGATGAGCGAGCAAGAAACAGCCCACACCGCGATCGAGCGCCATATCTTTATCTGCGCGACGCCGACTAAGGCGAAATGCCATGAGGGCACGGCCGGCGCGGAGTGCTGGGATTATCTAAAAAAGAGGCTGCGAGAGCTGGACCATGGCGATCCCCGCAGCGGGATCCACCGCACCAAGGCCGACTGTCTGCGCGTCTGTGAATCGGGGCCGACGGTGGTGGTCTATCCCGAAGGAGTATGGTATCATTCGATGACGGTCGAGAAATTGGAGCGCATTATTCAGGAGCATTTGCTCGGTGGTCAGGTGGTCGAGGAGTGGGTTATTGCGGAGCCTTTCCGCAATCTGGAAGCATAAGAACGGAAAACGCGAGATATCGTAGCCCTGCGGTCTCAACGGCCACAGGGCTTTCTGTTGACATCAACCTGCATAGTGGTAATACTAAAGGTCATTCTTCTTCCCTGAGGCGACGTGAATTGAATGCCGCCCGCCTTCCCCGAGACGGCGGGCAAGGAGCCTGTTGTGAATAATAAACCCGTCGACAAAAAACACGTCGATCTCGAGATCAAGGACGCGAGTTTGATTTTTTCCCGTGTCTGCGACAGCCTGGAGGAGGAATTCGGGCGTGAGAGGCTCTGTTTTCCCGGCGAGATAATTTGGCTCGGCGGAGCACCCGGCGCCGGCAAGGGCACTAATACGCCCTTTATCTTAGAGGCGCGCGGCATCACGGCCCAGCCAGTGGTCATCAGCGACCTGCTCAACAGCCCGCGCGCGCAACAGATTAAGGCCGCCGGTGGGCTTGTCGGCGACGAGGAAGTGACCTTCCTGATCCTAAACAAACTGCTGGACTCTGAATACGAAAAGGGCGTGATCGTCGACGGCTTTCCGCGCACGAAGGTGCAGGTCGAGTGTCTGAAGATGTTTTACGATAAGATGATCGAATTGCGTGAGGAATTTCGCGATCGGGACTTCCCGCGGCCGCTTTTCCGCGCGGTGCTGCTCTTCGTCGATGAAGCGGTCAGCGTTGAGCGCCAGATGTACCGGGGCCAGGAGGCCCAGGAGAACAACCATAAGGTCGCGGTGTCGGGCGTCGGGCAGGCGAAGGAGATCCGCGCGACCGACCTCGATCCGGAGTCGGCGCGAAAGCGCTATCAAGTTTTCAAGGAGACGACTTTCGACGCGTTGCGCTCGCTGCGCGATATTTTCCATTTTCGCTTTATTGACGCGGGCCAGCCGCTCGAAGAAGTGCAGGAGGAGATAGGGGAGGAGTTTTCGTATCAGAGCTCGTTGGAGCTGTCGCACGAGACCTTCGATCAGGTCCGCGCCATTACGCCGGCCAAGCAAATGGTGCTCTATGCGCGGCAGGAGTTGGTCAAGCGCCTGGAGGTTTACAACGAGGATTACTCCGAGCTTTTTCAGCGAGTTATCGCTAAGATCAATAGCAAGTTTATGCCGATCATCACTCGCTATGCGATCACTGGCCAGACGATTGTCAACTCGGAGGACGTGCTCTTCAAGGACCCGCTTGCGCTGGCGATATTGATCGACGTATTCTCTGAGCGCGGCTACCGGGCCTTGGTCGACGTCAACCGCATCGATGTGCCGAAGCGGCTCGACCCAGAAACGCACGAGATTATCTGCGAGCAGAAACGGGTCTATCGTTTCCAAGTGATGTTCGCGGCGTCGGCTATACGGCGGGGGCAGGAGTAGGGAAGGCGTCAGAGCAACGAGTCTATGGCGCGGGACAGGCCGTGTTGTATTGAATTGGTTCTCGACAGAAAAGAAAATAATAAAAGAATCCCGCGACAGAATATTCTGTTGGGGGATTCTTATCTTGTCTCGATCAAGTGATTAGTTCTGCGTAATCGTCACTCTTGCGATCGAGCCATTGGCTGGGTAGCTGAAGCCGTCGTTGACGAACTGCACAACGGCGCCTTCGGCTGCACCGGCTTGGCGCGTGACTTCGATGGAGTCGGAACAGGCGGTAATCAAAACGTTGTCGGCAGCTTGATACCCTTCGGCGTGGGCGCTTGCAGACTTCGAGGCCGTCGGCGACGTGTTCGGTAGCATAGCCTTGGTCGTTGAGGTGCAGGGTGATGAGTTCGGCTAGGTTAGTGTCGTCTTCGACGATAAAGATTTCTTCGTGCATCGTTAGCCGGGTCCTATCTGGCCTTCTTCGAGCATCGTGACCAAGGCCGAATCGTCGGTGTTAAGGGGGAGTCGGATGCGGCCGCGTCGGCGGCTCGACTCATAGGTGGCGAAGATCAGCTCGGTGGCTTGCAGCGCCTTGCGCCCGGAGAGACGCGGTTCTTCACCGCTTTCGAGGCAGGCGATAAGGTCGAGCACGGAGAGCACGGTGTCGCCGCCGGGCGGCACGACGGATTCGAGATCCTCGTCGCTAAAGTCCTGCCAGTCCGTGCCCTGACGCAATATTCGCAAAGGGGCCAGATCTGGTCCGCCCAATTCGATAACGCCCTCGCTGCCGACGAGGCGGTTACGTGGGCCTCGCAGCGAGGTGCCGCCGGTGGTCAGCAGGCCTTCGACGCCGTTTTGCCAGCGAATCCAGGATAGGCCGCTAGTCTCAACAGGCACACCGAAGACTTTGTTTTCATTTTCGACGTCGATCTGGCCGATAACCCATTCGGCGGGTACTTCGGTGTTGTAATAGAAGAACATATCGAACCAGTGCGTGCCCCAATCAAAGAGGTTGGAGCAGGTGCCTTCGAGACGCTGGAGTTGGCCTATCGCGCCGGAGTCGAGCAGTTGTTTGGCCTTGACGAAGGAAGAGCCGAAACGGCGCTGGTGGCAGAACGTGATCAGGACGTCATTGTCGACGCAGGCCTGGTAGAGTGCTTTGGCGTCGCCCCAGTTACTGGCCATCGGTTTTTCGCAGTGTATGGCTTTAATCTTGCTTTGCGCGGCGGCTTCGACCATTTCGCGGTGCTGGCCGGTCCATGTACAGACGCTGACGAGATCCAGGTCTTCTTTGGCTAGCATCTCGCGATAATCGTAGTAGGAAGTTGCGACGTCGAAGTCCTGCGTGAAAGATTGGCGGGTGGCTTCGATGGAGTCAGAGCATGCGGTAATCGAAACGTTGTCGGCAGCTTGATACCCTTCGGCGTGGGCGCGGCCACGGCCGCCGCAGCCGATAAGGCCGGCTTTGTAAGTGGTCATATTTTGTCCTCCTTGTTCGATTGCGTAAGATAAGGAATCCGATGTAGTACAATCAAACCAGGGACATATCATGGACTTGAATACAGTCGCTTTATTGAGCCCCGGCGACATGGGTCATTCGGTTGGCGCGGTGCTGGTCGCCAACGGCTTGCGCGTCATTAGCTGCCTAGAGGGGCGCAGCGAAGGTACGGGGGGCTTGGCAGAAAAAGCCGGCATAGCGGCGGTGGATTCCTATGTTGAGATGGTGTGCGAGGCGCAGATGGTTATTTCGATAATGGTGCCGGCCGAGGTCAAGCAGGCGGTGACAAGGGTGGCCGAGGCGCTAAAAAAGACGGGCGAGCAGATCGTCTATGTCGATGGCAATGCCATTGCGCCGGAGACGGCGAAGCGGATGGCGCTGGTTGTTGAAGCTACGGGTAGCCGGGCGGTGGATGCGGGTATTATCGGCGGGCCTCCGCGCAGCGCGAATAGCGGTACGCGTTTTTATACTTCTGGTACGCATGCGGCGGAGTTTATGCGGCTAAATGATTATGGCTTGGATGTGCGCGAGGCCGGTGCCGAGATCGGCCAGGCTTCGGGGCTGAAGATGTGTTATGCGGCGTAGACTAAGGGCACGGCAGCGCTGGCGCTCGAATTGATGATAGCCGCCGAGCGCATGGGGTTGTTGGATGCGCTGGTCGGCGAGTGGGAAATGAGCCACGTCGATCGCTATGCCGGTTTTCAAAAGGGCCTGCCGTCGGTGCCGACTAAGGCCCGGCGGTGGATCGGTGAAATGGAGGAGATCGCCAAGACCTTTGTTGATGCGGGGTTGACGCCCAAGATATTCGAGGGGGGGCGGCAGAGATCTATCGCCTAGTGGGGACCACGGCGCTGGCTGATGAGACCCCCGAGACCTTTGATTGCGAGCGGTCATTACAACAAGTAATTGAGCTATTAGCTAAGGCCTGAGTTCGGCGCGGCCTGAGTCGGTGCGCAGGAGGATTTGGGGTAGGTCATCGGTACGGGTAAAAGATTTGAGCTGGTAGGTGTGTCCTTCGAGCTCGTGCTGTTCTTCGCGATCGAAGGAGAAGGGAGCGATGATCTCGCCCCGATCGACTTGCGCGTAGAATGAAAAATTACCGCTGATCGGTGCGCCGCCGTAGTCGAGGACGGCATCGCCGGACACGGTTTGCAGCGTCATTTCGGCGGCGGGGGCTTGTGCCAGGCCGATCGACAGATCGCCGGAGGTCGTATTAAAAAAACCCGGGCCGGTGGCGTGCAAGGCGGCGGCGCTTATATCGCCGGAGTTGCTGTGCAAAGAAAGTTGGCCGCTGAGATCCTTGCTTTTGATCGGACCGGAGTTCGTTGTGAAATGCAGCGTGCCGTCTAACGCCTGTGCCTTTATGAGGCCGGAGCCGGTCTTGGCGGTGATCGCGCCGTGCCCGTCTTTGAGCCGGATCTGGCCGGAGATGGTTTCGGCGGAGATGTCGCCAACGCAATTGACCAGGTCGATATCGGCGGTCGCTGTCTTCAGTGCGAGCTTGCCAGTTGTGCCGCGGACTTTGATATCGCCGGCGACGCTCTCGACCTCGATAGGTCCAGTAAGCTCGGTGAGGACGATATCGCCCGAGGCGGAGTGGATGCGGAATTGCGTTTGCGGTGGCGCTTCGATGGTCCATTCGGTTTGGCTGCGTGCGAGAGAGAAGAATTCTTCCCGCAGCCGCAACAGGTTATCCTCTTCGGATAATGTGGCCGTAAATTTATCGGCTGGCCCGTAGCGGTGTGCGACCCGCACGTGGATCGCGTCGGCGGGCCCGGCGTTGATCCGGCAGGAACCGCTGACGAGTTGGATGTCGATTAACTCTTTAGGTGTAAAGAGTCGGTTTTGCACCTGCTGCGTCGCGGTGTTGATGTCGCCGACGGGGCGGTAGCCGCAGGACAGGCAGTAGGCGCAAAGGGCCCATAATATATGGCGCATATCAGAATTGCTGCAGGTAGAGGCCGGCGTTGAGCGCGGCCTGTCTGCCGACGATGATAGCTTGTAACTGCTCGTCAGGCTCCCAATATGACAGGCGTCCAAGGGTGAGTTCGGTCGTCCGGGCCAGAACTGGACCGGCGAGGAACAAGAATAGGATATAGCGGATCAGGGTCATACTGCACTCTTTCGAACTTACCATAGGATAAATATAAAACAGAAAAAAGCAGCCGACTGACATATGTCAGTTAGCGGCTCTTTTTCTAGCGATTTGCCGCTTGTTAGGAGGCGACCGAAATCCTCGGTGTGGGTGGGCTGCATCTGCGCTATTATTCGGGTAAAGATGCGGCTTTGCCGGGTGGTGATTTCCTGCCAACTTTGCCGATAGGGGTGTTCGGTGAAGAACACGTAGGAGAAGGCATCGGGGAAAAGGTCGTAATAATTGTAGGAGACTCGGACCCATTCGCGCATTTTTTCAGCGACGGAGGCTGCGCTCAGGGCAATCATTTCTTTGGCCGAGGCCATATCGGCGACGATGTTGAAGTAAGCCTGTTTACAGAGGTCCTCATTGCCCTTGAAGTGGCGGTACAGCGCCCCTTCAGTGACACCGGCGGCGGTGGTGATTTGGCCGACGGATATGCCTTTGGCGCCCTGTCGGGCCATTAGGTGCACCTTTGCAGTGACGATTCCATTTTTCTTGTTCTTGCGCATGCGCTTTATCTTCTGCGGGTTAGTACTGACTTACCGGTCGAGTGATGCCAATCCCCGGTATTTCGCATCGCAATCGGCGTGCCATCAGGCATCAACGTCCTATATGAATAGTATAAAGTAATATATTAATGTGATTTAAGACGCCTTTATCGTTATTTCTATGTTTCCGACCATGATAGCATGAGTGTTTACTTATCGTACATGTGTGCTAAAATTTGCTACCCGGCGTAAGCGCCGGGTACAAACCAGCGGGTGGATGCGGAGACGCTGGACAAGATCCGCTACGGCGAGGAGTAGGTCCTGCTCCTCGAGGACGAAGTGAAGATCCGCCAGGTTGTGACGTCCATATTGGAGAGCTATGAGGTATGCGGTGTTGCAGTCGGCGGACGATCAGGGGGTCTTAAGTGTGTTGCGGGCGGTCAAGGTCGCGATCTTTACCGAGTTGTCGCTTGGCAAGGAAGTTTTCCCCGGTGTCGCCGGCATTATCTACAAACTCATCGGCCTGAACCTGTTGGTACCCGATGTGCGGGAGGTCCTGAGCGTTTGAGCGGAGCGCTAGTCGCGGTCAACGGCACGCGCCTACACTGCGAGCGGGCCGGTGAAGGTTCACCACTTGTTATGATACATGGCGATGCGCTCGGCGCCCGGCTGTGGGACGGGCAGTTCGCTTTTTTTGCGCGTGAGCGCGAAGTGCTGCGTTACGATGTGCGTGGCTTCGGCCGTTCCGATCCGCCGGGTGCGCTGGTGTTACTCGACTGGGGTTTGGGCGGCTATCCCTGGTCGGTGGAGGTACGAGAATTCTTCGCTGCTATCTTTGCGGTTGCGCGCGACAGGATGTCGAGGCGGCGCTTGCGTTGTGGTCGCAAGCGCCGTGACCGGATCACCTGTTTTGGTCCACTTAGGTTGAGACCTTCTGGTTGTTTATAAAGCCTTCCGGGCTGAGGTAGCCCAGTTGACTATGCGGTCTTTCCGTATTGTAGTGTTGTCGCCAGTCTTCAATGACGACTCATGCTTCGCGCAGATTCAAGAGCCATTCTCGATTCAGGCATTCATCGCGGAAGCGACGGTGGAAACTTTCGATGTAGCTGTTTTGCCACGGACTACCCGGATCGATATATAGCGTCTTGATCTTATCTTCTCGGAGCCAGTGTTGGATTTTCTGGGCGATAAATTCCGATCCATTATCGCTTCGAATGTGCTGGGGGATTCCATAGGTGGTCATTGCTTGCCACAGCGTAGCTAAGACCTGCTCGGATCGAATCTGACGCTCGACGCGGATAGCCACACATTGACGCGTATACTCATCCAGCATGGTCAACATTTTCAGTGTGCTGCCTTTGTCGGTCCGATCAAAGATAAAATCCCAGGTCCACACATGGTTGCGGTGTGTGGCATGGGTGGGTAACCCC
>Ga0315339_1002446_pt1 | contig 14135 bp, 12 predicted proteins | sample ASW17metaG_FD_204514 | JGI IMG/M metagenome (GOLD analysis project Ga0315339, IMG submission 204514) | Ammonia-oxidizing marine archaeal communities from Pacific Ocean, United States - ASW #17 | ecosystem: Environmental > Aquatic > Marine > Oceanic | place: USA: California | collected 2016-12-05
CCGCGGCTCTGTGGCATTCGTCTAGAGAGATCTCCGTGGCGAATATCGTGGCTGATGTGGTTGATCTGCTCGAGGCGTTTCGCGACGCGGCCTGCCATTAGGAAGCTGCCCAGGATCGCTAACCCGGCCATCACCCCCAGGCCCCATCTGAGTGAAGACTCCATGAGCTGACGAGCCGAGTCAATGTTGCCGCCCATACGGCCGAAAATGAGCTGATGCCTGCCCGAGAGCGGAGCCAGTCGAGCGTAGACGTTATCGTCCCACTCCGGAATCTCGGCTCTGAAACCACGGGGGATATCCAATTCAAAGAAAAGCCACCCGTCCGTTTCCTGCGCCTCTCGACACAGAACCTCCACCGACTCGTTTGCCTCCAGCCGACCATGGTCACCAGCGATCGGCCGACACTCCGCGTCCAAAAAGATATAGACGCCGGCGGGATCTCGCTCGCTCTCTTCTGCAATCTCGGCAACGAACTCATCCACTCCGCGGTCGACGTAAAATTCCCGGGACTGGGAAAGTTCCAGATCGATGGCGCTTCGAAGCTCCTGCTCCATGAAAGAGAGGGTCTGCCAATAAACAAACCAGCCTAATATCAGGAACGACACCGAGAACAACGTCATGAACCACAGGCCCAACCGAAAGGTGGTGCTGCGCCAGATGTTAGTCAGGGGGTCCAACAACATAGCCGGTACCTCGAACCGTGTGAATTAGCCTCGTATCGAAGTCCTTGTCGATTTTTTGCCGCAGTCTACTGACGTGGACGTCAATCACGTTCGTCTGGGGATCGAAGTGATAGTCCCACACCGCCTCGAGCAGCATCGCACGCGTCACGACCTGCCCTTCGTTACGCATCATATACTCCAGCAGCTGGAACTCACGAGGCTTGAGGTCGATTTCCCGGCCTTCCCTAACGACTCGCCTTGACAGGAGATCCATCGTGAGTTCATCAACCTTAAGCGACGTTACCTCCTCCTGTATCGCCGCCCGACGCGCCAACGCTTCGATGCGGGCCAAGAGCTCCGAAAACCCGAAAGGCTTAACCAGATAATCATCCCCTCCTGCTTTGAGCCCGTGGACCTTGTCGTCCACCTCCCCTAAAGCACTCAGTATTAGCACGGGCGTGTGATCGTCCGCAGCGCGAATGGTCTCGATCATCGTTAACCCGTCCATCCCAGGGAGCATGCGGTCAACGATCAGGACATCGAACTGTTCGTCCTTAGCCGCTCGCAAACCATCCTCACCGTTGGAGAGGTGAACAACCTGGTGACCGGAACCACCGAGATCCCTCACGAGGTACCGTGCAACCGTCGGGTCATCTTCAATAAGCAGAATACGCATCCTGCACCCCAGCATTGCTCTCAGGAAGCTTAACCACAAGAAGTCCGCAGCAAAACAGTGAGAGATTACAATTAGTTAAGATTGGCGGCACATCATAAAAGGCGCCCTCTCCCTATAACGGTATACTCATAACATCCGCCAGCGAAAACCTAGGTCCTGGGTTTCGACACGGCGTAGATCAATAATGAATCAAGGAGAGGGCAATGCTCAATCGCAGAGATTTTTTGAGGACTGTCGGTGGCACAGCCACTGGCGCGTTCATAATGACCCGCCTGGGAGATGCGCTTGCCCAATCCTCTAGGCGCGAGGTCTTTGTCGGCGGCCAGCGCGCTACGACGGTCGACATTCATGCGCATTGCGTATTCCCGGAAGTCACCGACCTTCTCACGGGCACCCCATTTTCTGATGTCGGGTTCGCTCCGTGGCAGACGCTGGGACCCGAACGCCTGGATTCCATGAATCAACTCGGCATCGATTATCAAGCGTTGAGCATCAATCGCTACTGGTGGTACGGCGCGGATCGGACGCTGGCAGCCGATGTCGTGAGACTCCACGACGAGCACCTCGCCAGCTGGGTGAACGAGCATCCCGATCGTTTCGTTGCGCTCACCTCTCCGGCGCTTCAGTACCCCGAGCTCGCCGCGGAACAACTCGACTACGCAATGAACGAACTGGGCCATGGGGGTGCCTCAGTAGGCGGGCACTGCAACAACGAGAGTCTTTCGGACCCGAAATACGACCCGTTCTGGGCGAAAGCCGAGGAGCTGGGCGCGGCGGTCTTCATGCATCCCAACAACTCCATGAACCTCATCCGAGAGGACGGTCTCGCGGGTCGCGGTGACTTGGGCAACATCATCGGCAATCCCTTGGAAACCACCACTTTCCTCACGCGTTTAATGTTCGATGGCACGCTAGACAAGTTTCCAGGACTCAAGGTCGTTGGCGCCCACGGGGGCGGCTATTTGCCTTCCTACCTAAGTCGCACCGAGGTCGCGTGCGAGGTACGCAATAACGCGAACTGCCTCAATACCCGACAGCCGAGCGAATATCTGCAGGATCAGATCCTGGTCGACACCATGGTGTTCTCGGACGAGGGGTTGCGCCACCTCGTCGCGGAAATGGGAGCCAACCAGATCGTCTACGGAACCGACCTTCCGTTCAACTGGCCCGATACGCTCGATCTAGTGCTCAATGCCAGCTTCCTCAGCGACGAGGAGAAAATCGCTATCGTCGGTGGAAATCTAGTGGAGCTGCTTGGTATCAATACCTAAGTCACGAGCGGGCGCATGGGTTACCATGCGCCCGCCCTCCTTCTCAGACCCCATCGCGCGCGAACATCCGGAGAACATCCAGTTCTCCAAGGGTGCCGTGACGTTGCTCATCAATAGCAGCACTTCCATCATCGAGCTGGCACCCCTCAAAGCTCCTTTCGGCGGCTCGCTAACTCGCCCGCATGGGGTAGAATTACCCAGTGAACTTCCGGCTTCGGCAGGGAGCCTTCCACTTTAGGGCAAAGAGTTTAGAAGGAGAACAAGTATGGGTGACCCAATCACTATGCGGCGAATTCTCTTCGGCGCAGCCTCAATTGCCATTGCCTGGGCGTCCGGCGCGATTGCGCAAGGAATAGCCCTCGACAGCGATGACATCGGTGGCATCGTCAGCAGTGAGAATGGTGCGGAAGCGGGCGTCTGGGTCATCGCAGAGACGGATGACTTCCAAACGCGCTACGCTAAGATCGTCGTAACCGATGACGAGGGTCGCTACGTTGTCCCTGACCTCCCGGACGCAGATTACAGGCTTTGGGTACGCGGCTACGGCCTAGCGGATTCGGAACAAGTCGCCGCAAATCCTGGCGACAATGTGAACCTCACCGCCATCGTAGCGCCAAGTGCAGCGGTAGCAGCAGAGGTCTATCCGGCCATCTCCTGGTACTCCATGATGAATCTGCCGGATGAGAGCGAGGTCAGCTTTCTGCGTGGTGGACTGAACGAGTACATCAGTGCCATGACCAACCAGACCTGTGTCGGTTGTCACCAACTCGGCCAGCTTTCCACACGCACGTTCCCCGATTCCTTCAAGAACATCGAGAACTCCCAGCAGCGCTGGATGCGACGAGTCCAGTCAGGCCAGGCCGCCCATCAAATGATCGAGCCGCTGGCCGCTCGGCTGAGGGGTGTCCCGTTTAAATACCTAGCCGACTGGACGGATCGAATCGAGGCGGGCGAGCTGCCGGAATTCATTCCCGAGCGGCCCCAGGGTCTCGAACGCAATATTGTCGCGACGGTGAGAGATTGGGGCGATCCCAAGTCCTATCTGCACGATCTCATCAGCACAGACCGCCGCGACCCGACGGTAAACGCATACGGGAAGATCTACGGTGCACCCGAGCTCAGTACCGACGACCTCCCGATCCTTGACCCGATGGCTAACACCGATACCACCTTCCACGCACCTGTCCGAGATGAAAATACGCCCACCACGTACAGCGATCCCATCGGAGCGGCCTCCGCTTACTGGGGGGAAGAGCGTATTTGGGACAGCAAAGCCAATGCGCACAATCCGATGTTCGATCAGGACGGGCGCGTTTGGTACACGGCACGCATCCGCGGACCGGACAACCCCAACTATTGCCGTGAGGGTTCGGATCATCCGTCAGCCAAGCTAACGGCCACAACCAGAGCCGGCCGGCATTTATCCGTCTATGAGCCCGAGACGGGCGAGTATCATTTCGTCGACATTTGCTTCTCGACACACCATCTGATGTTCGCGGAGGACGAGAACAACACGCTGTGGACCAGCGGCGGCGGCGAGGTCATCGGCTGGCTCGACTCGAACCTCTTCATGGAAACGAAGGACGCAGCGCGATCTCAGGGCTGGACTGCCGCCATCCTCGACACCAACGGCAATGGCCAGCGTGACGAGGGCTACGCAGACATCAGCGAACCCGTCGATCCAGCGAGGGATAAACGCATCAATCCGAGATTCTATGCAGTGATGCCGAACCCCGCAGACGGCTCGGTCTGGGGCTCCACGAGTTTCGAGTTCCCCGGCCGACTGGTCCGCCTCAACCCTGGCGCGAATCCGCCGGCGACAGCACTGGCGGAGCAGTACAACATCCCCTTGCCGGGCTTTGCCTCCCGTGGCGCCGACATCGATCGCAATGGTGTGATCTGGACCTCGCTCGGGAGCGGCCACCTAGGTGAGTTCGACCGCAGCAAGTGCGAAGGACCGCTGAATGGCCCCGAAGCGACCGGCGACCACTGCCCAGAAGGGTGGACGTTCCACCGCTATCCCGGTCCCGGCTTCCCGCAGCGACCCGACTTCAGCGTTGAGGCGAGCTACTACTCGTGGGTCGACCAACGTAACTCGGCGGGCCTAGGGGAAAACGTGCCGATATCCACGGCCAATCTTTACGATGGCGTCCACGCGCTAGTAGACGATGAGTGGGTCACCATGCGAATCCCCTACCCCCTTGGCTTCTATAGCAAGGGCTTCGACGGCCGGATCGATGATCCTAACGCCGGCTGGAAGGGACGTGGCCTCTGGGTATCGGAGGGCGATCGAACCCCATGGCTCATGGAAGGTGGTTTAGGAACCCGCCCATTGGTAGTGCACTTCCAGGTACGACCCGACCCCCTAGCCAAGTAAAAATCAACAAAAAAAGAAGACCTTACGGGGGCGCCCACTGGGCGCCCCTCTTTACTAAACAGCACGGGCTGTAAGTGGATATCTCACCGCTAGAACGATTCATGCGCCCTCGCCGCACCAACGACAGTGAGGAGGTGGATCACGACTATCCGTGGCGTTGCCCTCTGCCAACGGCTCGCAATACGCTAATGCGGGATTGACGTGAGAACCAATCTGGATCGGACGCTGATTTTGATTTGCGGACTGGCCAGCCTGGCCGCGAACGCAGATGAGGTGAATGTCGCCGTGGCTACGAACTTTGCCCTGCCCATGCAGCGTCTCGAGATACAGTTCGAAAATACCACTTCGCACGAGATCACCGCCGTGACCGGGTCGACTGGTCAACTGTTCGCACAGGTTCTGAACGGTGCCCCATACGATGTCTTTCTCGCGGCCGATCCTGAGCGGCCCACACGCCTCGTTGAACAAGGGATCGCTGTGAGCGGGACACAGTTTACTTATGCGCTCGGCCAACTGACACTCTGGACTCGTCAAACTGCACTAACGGGTGACCGCAGCCTGGACCTTCTCGCAAGCGATAAATTCCGCCGGCTCGCCATCGCGAACCCCCGTCTCGCACCGTATGGTCTTGCCGCACAGCAGACACTCGAAGCCCTGGGCCTGTGGGAAGCGCTCCAGTCGAAGATCGTTCGCGGTGAGAACGTAGCCCAGACCTTTGCCATGGTCGAAACGCAAAACGCTGAACTCGGGCTTGTCGCACACTCAAGCGTGATTGCCTACTCGGGCGGACATACCGTGGCACGGATCCCAGCGGCACATCATGATCCGATTCGCCAGGACGCAGTTCTCCTGACGCGTGGAGAAACCAACCTAGCAGCACTTGAGTTCATCCGCTTTTTGCAGGGCGCACAAGCTCGCACGCTCATTAGGGAGGCAGGTTACCTCCTACCCTAGGGCTCCTCCGGACTATATGAGGTACTCGGGTATCACGCCTTCGAAAACAAGCTGAACGAATTTTTCGGCGAGCTGGAAAAATAAAAAAGGAAATCCATTAGTCACCGTGGAATAGCTTTAATAGGACGGAGAACATAATCGTGGACGGTATGGGCATGTGGCCATTACTAGTATTTTTAATTATTTTGACCATTATTTTGTCGCCATTAATCTTGGGCAGCATTTTTTTAGGTTGGCAACAAGAAATTAAAGTTAAACACAAGGAATCTGGTGTAGAAGGATTTTGTTTTATAGGATATTCATGGACATATTTCTTCTTTGGTTTTTTTGTTCCGATTTTTAGAGGAGAAATATCAACAGGAGTATTTCACCTTATATTCTCAATAGTGACTTTTGGTCTATTCCAACTAGTGATGCCATTTCTATACAACAAACAATATTCAATTAGGCTTTTGACAAATTCTTGGGTGCTTAATGATTCTGAAGAGAAAAATAGGTTAGCAAGACTTAAAATTGGCATATCAAGTGAACAATAAAACTGTCCTGCCGCGAACTACTTTGGGCCCGAGACTCAACTCTACTCAGCGATTGCAGACCGGAAATAGCGGATATGGCTAATCGCCAAACCCAAGTTTTTCACCAGAACTTCGGATGATAACGCGAGCCAGGATTGTCTTGAGAACTAGCTAGACTAGGTCCTGTGCCTCGGGAAAAGACGCTCGGCGTTTCCTCTGTCTAACGCATAAAGCTCATCGGCTGACAGCCCCAGGGCCGGAATGTGCCGGGTGGTCACCTCGTGCGGCTCGACAGGATAATCGGTACCGAACAACAACCTCGTTGGACCGGAAAACTCCAATGCACTTTTGACTACCCACGGGAAACTCGCATGCCCGATTTCCAGATAAAGCCGCCTCATCTTATCGAGCGCACCATGAGGATATAGGTCCGATCGGTCCTCGGGCACGCGATCCTGGATCCTCCCCGCTAACGCAGGCACCGTACCTCCACTGTGGGCTACGATGAAATTGATGTCCGGATAATTGGTCATCACACCATTCCACAACAGGCTCAACACAGCTCGGTTCACGTCATTGTCGAACTCCGAGACATTGTTAGGCACGCCCGGTGGATTCATGCAGCAGAATGGTGTCGTGTTCGGGTGCAGGAACACCGTCGTCTTACGCCGGTTGAGCTCCTCAAACACAGGCATCTGAGAGGGGTCGCCTGGCCACATCCGGGCAGCGCTGCTCTGCAGCGTCACACCGTCTGCTCCCAGTGTGTCAAATGCGTACTCGATTTCAGCAAGGCTGCCGTCGTTGTCCGCCAACGGCACGGCGGCAAAGAGTCCGAAGCGTCCAGGGTACTGCTCAGCCAGCGTCGCAACGTACTCGTTGACCCGCCGGGCGAGGTCACGGGCCTGCTGCGTCCCGTCATTCAGGGGCTCCGGGAAGGAGACTCCCGACAAAATGGCCGTGGCGACGTTGTGCCTATCCATGTCTCCGAGGGCGACCTCGGGAGACCAACTCCAGGACGGGCCCTCACGGAACGGCGGCACGTAGTGATGGTGCACGTCGATGCGACCCTGATGATTGATAGCGGTCTGAGCCAGCAAACGACCCGTCGGACCTAACGCACCGCCAAACGCGAGGCCTGCGCAGCCCGCGTCCTTCAAGAACCGCCTTCGGTCCATGTGCCTCCCCCTTTTACTAGCTAAGGCAATCGGCACCTCAGCACTACCATTCTTCTTAAATTCAGGCCCTCGAAGAAGAGTAACTTCGGTGTGAGAAGCGGGCAAGCAGCCGAAGCTACCCCGGCACAACGCAAAACGCCGGCGGGTGGTCCAGGATCATTTGGTCAAGGAGCAAGGTAGAATCGGCCCACAAAAGAATCAGAAGGCACGGAACCGGATGGGTTGGTACGCACTAGCAAGCTATCGGCGTGACGACGAAATTCTCTCGGCTTTAGTGTTGGGAGAGCGTTTGTTTGCCCTTGAATCAGCTGCAAGTGCTCTGTCAATCACGGCCGACTGGGTGCACGCAAGCATCGATGAACTGCTCCAAGACTGGATGGGTGTCCGTCCGAAACTGGATGAACTGGCACAAGCCGCTGCTAACGCGATCGATACCCTCGAAGCACTGGAGCTCGGATCCAACGATATTGCGCCACCGCTGCGGCCGACTCGGATCTTCTGCGCCGCGGCCAATTACGCCAGCCACGCACGCGAGATGGGCACGGTCCTAGCTGAAAAGACCGAGCGCCATCCCTATATGTTCATGAAACCGGATTCGGCGATCATCGGACATAACGACACCGTCATCCTACCCAACCTCTCATCTCAGGTGGACTGGGAAATCGAACTCGCAGCTGTCATCGGGAAGAGCGCCCGATATGTATCAGCGGACGAGGGGCTTGACTATGTCGCTGGCTACAGCGTCATCAACGACATATCGGCTCGTGATCTCAACGTCCGGGATGACTATCCGTTCAAGATGGACTGGTTTCAAGGTAAGTGTTTCGATACGTTCGCACCGCTTGGTCCCTGGCTGGTCCCGACCAGCTGCATCGATGATCCCTATGCCCTCGACATGCGCCTGACCGTGAATGACGAACCCATGCAGGAAGAAGTCACCGGAGCGATGATCTTCAACATCAGCGAGCAGATCGAGTACCTTTCGTCGATCCTAACGTTGCGACCAGGTGATGTCATTGCCACGGGAACTCCTACTGGCGTCGGGATGTCTCGGGGCATTTTTCTAAAGCCCGGCGACGTCATGGAGGCTTCCATCACCCAGATCGGGTGCCTGAGCAACCCTGTTCGTGCCGAAGAGGCCGATACCGTTAAAGAGGAAAGTTGAATGACCGAGCACGTGCGTCTTGAGGAACGACTAGAGTACTCCCCGATTATCGATCGACCCGTTCTCAAACTCCCAGATGAAGGTCGCATGATCGTGTGGACAATCGTCAATGTCGAGGTGTGGGACAGCGCCAGGGCTCAGCCACGCACGGTCATCACTCCGCCCGCGGGAGGATCGCCGATCCCAGATGTGCCGAATTGGGCATGGCACGAGTATGGAAACCGGGTGGGCTTCTGGCGGCTCAAAGAGGTGCTCGACAGCTTCGACGTGCCCACAACATTGGCCTTGAACGGGAGTGTCTGTGCCGAGTACCCCCGCATCGCAGAGGAAGCTCTAAAGGCAGACTGGGAATTCATGGGACACGGGTTCTCCCAGCTGAGCATGCAGAAGGTCGAAGACGAACGAGAAGACATCCAGAAAACCCGAGATATCATCAAAAATTTCACCGGCAAACAGCCACGCGGCTGGTTGGGCCCCGCACTCATGGAGACCTACGAAACCGTGGACGTGCTCAAAGAGGAGGGCTTCGAGTACGTGTCCGACTGGGTACTGGACGATCAGCCCGTAGAGCTGAAGACGCGCGCTGGGACACTAGTGAATATTCCTTATACCCAGGAAAACAACGATGTCGCTATGATGCTCATTCAACATCACAAAGCGTCAGAGTATACGGACCGTGCGTTGGATCAATTGGAGACCTTGTACGAGGAGTCGCTCGAACAGCCCCGTGTCATGGCGCTATCGTGCCACCCCTACATCTTCGGCGTACCCCACCGCATCAAGTATTTCAGAAAGATCTTCGAGGCTATTCGCCGAAAGCCCGGGGTTGTTTTTATGACCGGTTCGCAGATACTCGATTGGTACCTGAACCAGAGGTAGCACACCAATGAAAAAGCCGATTCCAGTCCAGCCGATGATCGTTGCACTGTTTCTCGTTTCGCTTTGCTTCGAGACAGTGGGCTCAACCGCATCGGCCCAGATTACGATGAAGATGGGGCACGTCGTGCCGAGCGAGACACCTCGGGGGCAAGGCGCGACCGAAATGGCACGCCTCATCACCGAGGATGCCCGCTGCGACATCACGGCACGAATTTATCCCTCTGCCCAGTTGGGCGGAGACACCGATCTAATCGAAGGGTTGCAAATCGGCTCTATCGAGATGGTGAGTTTGCCCGCTTCGTTTCTGGTCGGATTCCAACCGCTCATCGGAATTCTGGATTTCCCCTTCTTCTTCCCACCGGAGTGGCCGGATCTGGAGCAGGTACACAGGAGCAACGCCATGCGGATGCTTCTCGACACAACGGACGAGAAAGGATTCGTGTCGCTCGCCATCTGGCACACGGGGTACAAGGTCTGGACGAGCAACCAGCTCTCGCTCCACCAGCTGGAGAACTATGAAGGGCTCAAAGTGCGAGTCATGCCGTCCGCTATCTTAAAAGAGCAGAGCCGACTGTTTGGATTGACTCCAGTCGGCATGCCATTCTCAGAGGTCTATAGCGCTTTGCAAACGGGTGCCATCGATGCCCAGGATAATCCCATCACTCTGAACTTCTTCATGAAGTTTCACGAAGTCCAGGACTTCGCGGCGCTGACCAATCATGGAACACTGGATCAGGTGATCATGGTCGCCAAGGATTGGTGGGACATGCGGACTGAGCCCTGCCAGGATGCGATCCGCGAGGCCGTAGATGTAGGCGCCAGGATAACGGCAGAGTTGACCAACTCCATCATCACCTCGGCGGCCCTACCCGCGTACGAAGCGCGAGGTCTCGAGATCACTCGCCCCACGGACGAAGAGTGGGATGAGATGCGCGCAGCCATACTGCCGGGCATCGAAGCTTTATACATCCGAGACAACGGTGCTCGAGGGCAGGCCATTCTCGATGCTTTCAAAGCTGAGATCGCCCTCTATGAAAGATAAACACTGAGCGCCGAGCTCTTTAACCCATATCTGAAGCAGAGGAAGACTTGCGCAAGATCGTTGACAAATTTGAGAGCCTTCTCGGCTCGATAGACGGCCTAGTGAGATGGGTGGTCATCTCCGCTCTGCTTCTAATGACAGCCGTGCTGTTTTTGAACTCTATTGGCCGAAGCGTGCTGAACATCTCCTTTGTCGGCGGACCGGCGTTGGGACGTCTGTTAGTCATCTGGCTGACCTTCCTCGGCGCCTACTTGGCCGTACGCTCGGGCACACATATCACCGTGGACGTGTTGCAGCGTCTGCTGACCCCTCACGCGATCAAGAAGCTCTCCATTCCCGTTGGGCTCTTTGGCACCGCGACAACCGCCTACATCGCGTGGCTGAGCGCCAACTTCACCTGGACGCGATTTAGTTCTGGACAGATGGACCCGATGCTCGAGATCCCAACCGGTCTCTTCTACCTACCGGTCCCAATCGGGGGATCTCTCATGGCACTTGCATTTTTCCAAGTGGCCTTGAGGGCTATGCTCGAAGCGGGCACGCCTCCCTCAGAACCCGGACGAGGGGACTCCTGAACATGGCCGTTCTACTCTTCGCATCATTGGCTTTGTTCCTACTGCTGGTCTCCGCTCCGGTGTTCATCGCAATTCTCGCGCCTACTCTGCTGACGTTCGAGCTGTTCGGACCGCCCATTCCAGCCATGGCGCTAACCCAGCAAATGATGCAGGGGATAAACAAGTTCAGCTTGCTGGCCATTCCGCTTTTCATGTTCTCTGCCGACATCATCTCCAGGGGCGAGATTGGCAATCGCCTTCTGCGCCTCGTCGAAACTACCGTTGGACACCTGACCGGCGGGGTCGCGATCACCACGGCCATTACCTGCGCGCTATTCGGCGCGGTTTCGGGGATCGGGACGGCGGCTATCGTCAGCATCGGCCCGATCGTCTATCCGGTATTGTTAAAACAAGGGTATGGTCGTGGCTTCTCCGCAGGGCTCATACTCGCGGCATCGACGCTTGCGATGCTCGTGCCGCCGAGCGTCTCAATGATTCTCTACTCGCTAGCCACCAACACCTCCGTCGGCGGTGTCTTCCTGTCCGGGTTGAGCGCCGGTTTAGTCTTCTTAGTGATCCTGATGCTCTACTGTTACATGTACGCGAGAATCAAACAGACTGAGCGTCATTCCAAAGCGTCCTGGCAGGAACGACTCGTTAGCCTGAAAGAATCAGGTTGGTCTCTGGGTTTACCGTTGATCATCTTCGGAGGGATCTATGCCGGTACCTTTACACCAACTGAGGCAGCGTCCGGCGCATGCGTGTACTCAATCTTCGTGGAGACGGTCATCTACCGCAAGCTCAAGTTCCGAGACCTCTTCAACGTCACAGAGAAATCGGCGATCCTTATCTCTTCACTGCTGATCCTGCTGACAGCTGGCTCTGCCCTTGCCTACTTTATGGCGCTTCAAGATATTCCTCAGTTGATCTCAGGGTTCATGGAGGGGAGCTCCCCAACCCAGGTGCTCCTGTCCATCAACGTCGTATTCCTGATCGCCGGAATGTTCGTAGACCCGAACTCCGTGATAATCGTGTTGACGCCCTTGTTCGCGCCCATCGCTCAGGCCGTGGCGATCGATCCCCTGCATCTCGGCGCGGTGGTCGTGCTAAACGTTGCGATCGGAATGATGACACCGCCCTTCGGGTTGAATCTCTTCATCGGTATGGCCACGTTCAAGGTGCCGTTCCTTGAGCTCTGCCGCGGCGTACTCCCCTATATCGGGATAGCCCTATCGGCACTCATCCTGGTCACTTACCTGCCGGTATTGACGACATGGTTACCACGATGGGTTGGCCTCTAAGACGCTGACCCAGCTGCGACGTCATGCCGCAGGCTGCGCCTTACTGCAGTGGGATCACACGCGGCCAGGCAACTATCTAGGGAGAATAGAACCGACCAGGCTCAACTCGCCCGCACTCATACGCTCTACCACGATGATCTCCCCCTCAGCGACAGGGCGCCCGATCAACGCACCGATGTTGATTGCGTGAGTTACGAGAATCGTCGGCCCGCTCAGGTCCTGCTCGCTGATCCAGCTTCTCAGGCTTCTCGTCATTTCAGCGCGCTCCGAGGGATAGGAAACCAGTGAGTTCAGGAATGGGAGCTCCTCAACGTCTCCCAGCGAAAGTAACCGCGCCGTATCGAGACATCGACACCACTGGCTCGATACCAAACGTGCCTCCGCAAGCCCGCTCGCCCGCAAATGCACCCCGATCTCGCTAGCCTGCGTTCTCCCTCCGTCCGACAGATTACGCTGGGTAGAGCAGTCGCCGATTCGAAGATTCGGGGGATCTCCCGAACCCGGCGCGATTGCATGGCGCATGAGAACAATGTGCTCGCCCGACTGCAGAGCAGCAACGAGATCAGCATCATCCGCCCACGCGCCGAAAGCGATGACCAGACTACCCAGAAGAACACTTAGTCGAGCGATGAGTCCGGTTCCTTTGATCTTAGCCATCTGTTATCCCCCCCCGCGAGCACACTAAAGACCTACCAGCCCCAACAGCTCTGGACTGTATTGAGCTCGCGCCTCATCGTAGATCGGGCTCACTGCATCAACGAATGCTTGAACTTCTTCGGGCGTAAGCTCAACGATTTCTCCACCCATCTCCCGAATCGCAGCCGCGGCGGCTTCCTCCTCTCCATCCTTCAAGCCGCGTTGGAACTCGACAGCGTCACTGACGGCCGCCTGCATCTCGAGTTGCAGTTCCTCGGGCCAAGATTCGAACGTCGGACGGTGCAGGAAGATCGGGCGCGAGATATAAAAATGATTACTGGCCGTGTGGAATTGGTGGAAGTTGTGCACACCGTAGGTCACCGTGTTGGCAAATGGATTCTCCTGCGCGTCCAGCGTGCCAGCCTTGACCCGCTCGATGGCTTCAGACAGATCCATGATCTCGGGCTGGGCCCCGAGAAGCTCAAACGTGCGCGCGTGTACTTGACTCGGCAATACGCGGATCCGCAAGTTCGCTAGATCAGCCGGCGTCCGCACCGGTCTAACGAGATTCGAGATGTGCCTCAATCCATTCTCGAACCAGCCAAGTATCCGGTAGTCGGTCTCGGCCTCGACTCTGGCGGTGAGGAGTTCCCCGAGCCGCCCATCCATAGCAGCGCGAGCGCTGATGTTGTCCGAGAAAAGAAACGGGAGATCCACCAGCCCAAGCTCGGGGACCCGATCGGTTAGGTAGCTGCTGGACTGGTAGCCAAGCGTCAGCACACCGTCTTCTACGAGCCACAGGATGTCGAGCCCGCGATATCCTAAGTCTAGAATGTTATAGACGTACTTAATGTCGACCTGGTCACCGAAGCGCGCCTCGAGCCGGTCACCTATCCTCTTCAGTGCAAGGCTGAAACTCGTGGTGGGC
>Ga0315339_1002449_pt1 | contig 14127 bp, 8 predicted proteins | sample ASW17metaG_FD_204514 | JGI IMG/M metagenome (GOLD analysis project Ga0315339, IMG submission 204514) | Ammonia-oxidizing marine archaeal communities from Pacific Ocean, United States - ASW #17 | ecosystem: Environmental > Aquatic > Marine > Oceanic | place: USA: California | collected 2016-12-05
TAATTGTGTCTGTTGCCCCTTGAACCCGTATTATCCGCGTCCCCCCCTGAAACGAAATGCTCGTAGCTTCATCCAGCAATCGCCCTGGCTCCCGGGCAATTGCGTCACCGCGCAATGTCACCGCACTAAAAGGGTCATTGAGCGTCACACCCGTCGATGCGAGAGTCGTTAAGGCTCTCTCTTGTACTAACCCAAAGTCGGGACCATAGACTAAAACCGCGCAGATGCTGGGATCAGGACTTCTCGCGAAGCTCTCAGCGTTACGCGCACTGACCTTCAATTTAGGATCCCCTCAGTACTCACGAGTGTTCGTTTTTGCCAGATATACAGCAAGACGTAGTTTTATTTCATCGCCAACCTCCCGCGCAGCGCGCAACTCTGCGTCGCGCTCCGCTACCACATTGGCGTAATCCGAGGACACAACATTATAGGCGGCGACCGATCGGACCGTACCCTGCAAAACGGTATCTCCGCTTGAAACCAGCAACAGATTATATGTCGCCTCAAGGGAAACATTGTACCTCGTCGCCGAATCATCCCGGCCGATTGCCAGCGCCTCTTTCGACAACCGAAGTGAAACTACGACCCGGTATTTGGCGGCGATTGGTGAACCGCGAGGTGTGAGCTGCTCGAAAAGACGGTTGCGCACGACTTGGCCCAAACGATTGGGTATTGGCGCGACGTCGACTTTTGAAAGAACCGAAGGGACGGCGCCGCTGCCAGGCGCGTGAAGGGGTTGAAATCCGCAGCCGACGGCAACGGCGAACACCGCAATAATAGTTATTCTAAAGAACCACATTTACGATTCGGTTTGGAACAACGATGACTTTTCGCACTGTCCGATCGCCAATGCTTCGTTGCACATTGGCGTGAGCGAGTGCCGTCTCCCGGACAAGTTCGTCGTCGGAATCGCGCGCCATGTCTATCGTTCCGCGCATCTTGCCGCTAACCTGAATACTAATGGTGACTTTGTCTTCCTCGGTCAAATCCGGATCGGCCACCGGCCACGGACTGTCAGCCAACAATGTTTCATGGCCCAGCAGCCGCCACAGCTCCTCAGCAATATGAGGCATCATCGGCCCAATCAATTGAACCAATGTACGAAGTGCCTCTTGAACAGCGGCCGCTCCCCCGCGGACGTCGGCCGCATTCGCAACAATTGATGACGCGGACAATCCATTCACAAATTCATAGATACGCGCGACCGCCTTGTTAAAGCGAAACGCCTCTATGTCGTCGCCAACCGCTACGATGGTACGGTGCGTTGCGCGCCGCAAATCCACCACGGGACCACTAGACCCGCCTTCTGAATGGTCGACGTTCCTTCCAGCCTGGACATCCAATTCCACGACCAACCGCCAAATTCGCTGGACGAAACGCCACGCACCCGCGACACCGGCGTCCGTCCACTCCAAGTCACGCTCCGGGGGACTATCGGACAGCATGAACCAGCGCGCGGTGTCCGCACCGTAACGGCCAATGATGGAGCTTGGGTCCACGACATTCCTTTTCGACTTGCTCATGGACTCGGAGCGGCCAATCTCGACAGGTGAACCCGATTCGACGTGTGTGGCCTTACCCGATGAATCCTTCACCACCTGTTCGGGATACAACCAGTTCCCTGCGACGTCCCGATAGGTTTCATGGCAAACCATGCCCTGCGTAAACAAACCAGCAAAGGGCTCATCAAAATCCAGGTGGCCGCATTGGTTCATCGCCCGCATAAAGAACCGCGAATAGAGCAAATGCAGGATCGCATGCTCAATGCCACCAATATACTGATCAACGGGCATCCAATATCCGACTGCCTGGTGATCAACTGGGATTTCCGCACGCGGACTGCAGAATCGCGCAAAATACCAAGAAGAATCCACGAAAGTATCCAGCGTGTCCGTCTCCCGAAGTGACGGCTTTCCGCAAACTGGACAATCCACGCATCGCCACTCCAGGTGGTCTTCGAGGGGGTTACCAGGTTTTTCGAACGTCACATTGTCAGGCAACACAACCGGAAGATCCGCAGCCGGAACCGGCACGACGCCGCAATCATCACAATGGATTACAGGTATTGGACAACCCCAGTAACGCTGACGCGAGGCTCCCCAGTCCCTAAGACGGTAGTTAATCGTCCGTTTTCCTCGTCCTGTTTCCTCGAACCTTTGCGCAATTGTGTCCTTGGCAGCTTGCACGGAGAGGCCATCAAGAAATGAAGAATTCGCCAGGACAACATTCCCAGTGTCCAAGAAGGCCTCGTCCGCAACGTGAATGTCCGCCCCGGCTGTGCCCGCGGGAACAACCACTGGCAGCACGGGAAGTTCGTATTTGCGCGCAAAATCCAAGTCTCGTTGGTCGTGTGCGGGACATCCAAATATGGCGCCTGTGCCATATTCCATTAGCACAAAATTGGCGATGTACACCGGTAACTCCCGGCCTTTGACAAACGGGTGCAAGACCCGAAGTCCGGTGTCATAACCGCTCTTCTCTGCTGTTTCGATGGCCTCTTCGCTGGTTCCCATCCGATGGCATTCGGCAATAAACTCCGCCGCTGCTGGGTCTTTCTCGCCGACTTCTCCGGCCAACGGGTGATCAGCGGACAGGGCCATGAAACTTGCGCCGAAAATCGTATCGGGACGCGTCGTGTAGACGTCCAATCCATTGTCACGGCCGCTGATCTCAAATGACATCGTGAGACCCTCGGAACGCCCGATCCAATTCTGCTGCATGGTCCGAACTTGGGGCGGCCATCGGTCTAGTGATTTGAGCGCCTCGAGAAGATCATCCGCGAACGCCGTTATGCGGAAAAACCACTGACTCAGCTTGCGCTTCTCGACGGGAGCCCCTGAACGCCAACCACGGCCATCGATCACTTGCTCGTTGGCCAGCACCGTGTGGTCAACCGGATCCCAATTGACCCACGATTCGCGCTGGTACACGAGGCCCGCCTCGAACATGTCGAGGAACAGCCGCTGCTGATGCTGGTAGTACCCCGGATGACACGTAGCAATCTCTCTTGACCAGTCGATAGACAGGCCCATCGCCTTAAGCTCAGATCGCATGGCGGCAATGTTGCCGTAGGTCCACTCAGCAGGGTGAATTTTTTGGTCGCGTGCGGCATTTTCGGCCGGTAGGCCAAACGCGTCCCATCCCATCGGATGCAGCACACTGAATCCTTTGGCGCGCTTGTATCGCGCCACGACATCGCCCAGCGTGTAATTCCGAACGTGTCCCATGTGGATGCGCCCGGATGGATACGGGAACATCTCAAGCACATAGTATTTCTGTTTATCGGGTTCCTCAAACGCCTCAAACGTGCGCTGATCAGCCCACACCCGTTGCCATTTTACCTCAGTTTCCTGGGCGTTGTATCGGGAGGTAAAAGTCATGCCGGTAGCGGATACATGTCACTTCATTGAGGTGCCGCGTGGAATAACGCGGGAGCCGGCGCAAACTATCACAGCAGTAAATCCTCATCCAGCGCCTACCGCATCGCATGAAAGTTGTTACCCGTTATGAGCTAACCAGGAAGCAATACCGGATCGTTTTGCTGTTTGTAATCTGGATCGTACGGTGGAATCAGGCTCAATGTTGCCTGCTCCACGGCACTGGCAAGCCGTGAATCAAATGGACCCGAAATCGGGCCAAAGGAAACGCGTGCATAAGAAAGTGGACGCTCCTTGTGGCAAAAGGCCGCCTGAATGGTCACGCGCCCCGTCGACCCTGTATTTGTACCCACCGCGCCGCCGGCACAGGTAGATTTCGACCCAACATCGAAAGGCGCTCCAAACACGAAGACGATCCGATAATCACTTCGAGTCGTGTCCGAGGGTATGGTTGTGAACTCCGTGGGTGGGCCACCATGATGGCCGTGCATGGCCGAAAGCACGGCACCATCGAACGTGACTTTCGGGTCATATGTTGGGTTTCCCTGAATTTCGACAAGAAAATCGTGGCCGTCCACCGCATACCGAAATATGTCGATAATTTCGGAGTGATCGTAATAAACGTGGGTGACAATCGTGGGGTTGGCACACCCAACCAGGCTGACTAGAAACAGAATGGGGATGAAACGCGGCAGCATAGTCCAATCCTTCTATATAGACACAATATATAGACAATACGAAATGAGTGAGTTGGAACATCCCCCAGTTATCCTGGCACGAACGTTCGATCTATGTCGGATTTGGTTCCAGTATGTGGCGCTGGCTTCCCGTTCAGACTATTCCCCCAAGACATAGGAGCACATACCAGCGTGGACACGAAGCAAACTTTACTTGGCGTAATCAGACCGACGCGTTATGACGACTTCTCGCATACAGTAATCTGATATTACGCACAGTTTGTTAATGAATAGAGCCGATCGACGGCGACAGAAAAAACTTGGCGGGGCTGGGGCCGCCGCTCCTGCAGCGGTGCTACAGTCCGCATTTGAAAATGCGGTGCGAGACCATCATCATGGGCGTTTGCCGGAAGCCGAAAAGGGCTATCGCCAAATCCTCAATTTAGCTCCCGGTCATCCCGACGCCCTGCATCTAATAGGTGTGGTGCGACATCAATCAGGTGATCCGCAGGCGGCTGAACACAGCATCAAGCAAGCTATAAGGGCGGACAATCACAACCCCGCGTATCACCGCAGCCTGGGAAAGGTGTTCCACAAGGATCGGCGCCACGATGAAGCAATCGAATGCTTTCACACTGCGGTGCAACTCGATCCGCGTTACATCGATGCACATAACGATTTAGGCACGGCGTACTGGGAGCTTTCACGTGTCGAGGATGCTGTCGCGTGCTTTAAGCGTGTACTCGAGATCGACGCCAAAAACGTGTCGGCCAACAACAATCTCGGGCTGGCGTTAAAGGATCGAGGCGACATGGATGGTGCGGTCAAACGCTTCAAGGTTGCTGCTGACAGCGATCCGAATTCAGTAGAGGTGCAAAACAATTTAGGCCTGATGCTGCAGGATCGGGGCGAGCGCGAAGCCGCGCTTGTGGCTTTTCGCACTGCGATACGACTGGATCCCCAGCGAACCGCATCCTGGATAAATTTTGCCGAAGCGTTGCGATTCGCACGTATCGACTGGGCTGACCCGGACCTGGAACAGGATATCATTGATTGTTTCGGCCAAGACCGTGTGAACAGGCAAAGGCTGGCAGTCTCGGCGATCGGGTTGCTTCGCCTCAACAACGAATTTGCTGCTGTACTAAACCAAGTGTCTGCCTCCGGCACTGACGACAGTGAAATTTTCACCCCGCAGGTTCTGGGAATGTTGAACCACCGATTGCTGATTGCGATGCTTTGGCATGCCGTAATTCCCGATTTCGATTTTGAGCGACTGCTGACCCGGGCACGGCGAGCAGTATTGAATGCCGCACTCTCGGGCGAACTGGTACCTGCCAGCGAAGAGTTTGTGTTCGCCCTTTCCGCCAATTGCTTCACAAATGAATACGTTTACGCGGCTTCAGACGAGGAGCTTGGTGGGGTCGACTCTCTCACCAAACGTCTTTCCAACGGCGGTCATGAATTGGATCCGCGCGACCGGATCTTCTGGGCGGCTGTCGGGTGCTACCGGCCGCTGCACACCGTACCTGGACCGGATCGTTTGGGAGATTCCGACAAAGCGGACCTGGACGGTGCTTTCGGAGACCTAATCCGCCGTCAGGTGTTGGAGCCGCTGGCAGAAGTCACATTGAAACAGACAATTGTAAGTCTTTCCCCGGTCGTCGATTCTGTATCTCAGATTGTCCGCCAGCAATACGAGGAAAATCCGTATCCGCGCTGGAGAACCGTAAACGCTGGACGCGCCCGGTCGCTTCTATCCGTGGTGCGACAACTTTTCCCGCATGCTCCGAGCTTGCCTGAAACCGGTTCAAATGAGACCGATATCCTCATCGCAGGATGCGGCACTGGACAAACAGCGGTACAGGCGTCCCATCGCTTCACGGAACCCAACATTCTGGCGGTGGACCTGAGCCGCACGAGCCTCGCGTTTGCCATAAGGCGCGTCCAGGAATTCGACATCAGGTCAATCGAATTCGTTCACGGCGATATCCTTGATCTTGGAAATGGCGAACGCAGCTTTGACTTTATCGAGGCCACCGGCGTGCTTCATCACATGGCGGATCCGTTGGCGGGATGGCGGGCCTTGCGCGGTTTGCTACGGCCGGGCGGTTTCATGAAAGTGGCTCTCTACAGCGAATTTGCGCGCCGCCACGTCGCCGCAGCTCGGGTGTTCGTCAAAAACGGCGGCTATTCGGCAACGCCTGACGGCATCCGGCAGTGCCGGCAGGATATTTTCGCGCTCCCGGATGTAAATGATGTGCGGGCGGTTGCCGGCAGCCTTGATTTTCACGCTATGTCACCGTGCCGGGATCTGATCTTTCACGTGCAGGAACGGTCATACACGTTGCCTGAGATCGCCGAAATGATGGAGCCTTTGAGACTTCGCTTTATCGGATTCGAACTGAGGGACCGGACGGTTCAGACTATCTATAGAGAACGATTTCCCAAAGACGCGGCCCTCTCGGACCTAAAAAACTGGCACAATCTCGAACTGGATTACCCGGATACGTTTGCCGGAATGTATCAAATTTGGCTGCGCACAGATGATTCCTGATTGCGCAAACCCGGGTTCTTGGAACGACGTCGTCAGCTACCCTAAACAGGGTCGGACCTCGATGGCTGGGCGGAGAACTATTGAGGCACGATGACCGAACGTAATTGCCGTGCGCGCGTGAGTATGGCGTTCTCGAGTTCGGTCGCGGTGCCGGGTCCCACGCTGGAGTCGACCCACCGGTTCCCTGAAGCGAGCTGCTGACGGAAGACGGAAACCTTTATGCCGTCTGCGCGTAGCTGGCGATCCAGAATATACACTGTCATCTTGAAGCGCTCCGAAGGCACTTCGGGCGGCGAATACCAGTCGGTGATGATGACGCCGCCGAACGGGTCCGCGGATGACAGCGGCATGAAAGAGACAGTATCCAGCGAGGCCCTCCACAGAAAAGTATTTACCCCGATGCCGGCGTTCCCGCCGCCGCCTGAACTTCGCGCGCTGGGGTCTCCCACAAGCGGAATTCCAAACCCGTCAAAGACGCCGCCTCCCGTATCAACGTCACCGTGTTTGCCTTTTCCACGGGTGTAATCGACGTCAACGGTTTCCTCGATCCGCAAATTTTCGCATCCCGCGAGCATCATGGAGATGCTGCCGAATATCGCTGCTACCAGATGTGGTCCGCGACGGATATAAGTTTTCATGGTGAATATGTTGTATCCTTGGACTCCAGCACAATTCAACCCAAGCTGGCGAATTGACGGGCCGGCAAGTTGGCACTTTTGTTGGTTCTATAGCAGTTTGAGATTGCCGTCTAAAGCGCGTAACGAATAATCCCTTCAAGCGGACCTTACGTCCTCCTTACGCTCACAGAGTTTGCACTGCAGCTGTAACATAGCAGCTGCAACATATGTGCTGAACTGAGCTGCATACAATATCGATGTGGTAAAATTGACACGTCTGGTGTGCGGAATCCAATTTAACTCTGATTTCTGTTGAAGCCGGCCTGTTGTTAAAATGCCACAGTCATGAATTTACTCAAAGATTCCGAGCGATTTTGGCTTGACGAAATACCCTGGACCGCGGCTATCTAGGCGTGATTGAAAGGGGGATCAACCCCCTGACGTCGCCCCGGACCACCGGGGTTTAAAAGTATCGATCGATAATCAAAGGAATAGAGATGAACAAGAAATTTCTCCTAGGAACCACTAGTTTGGTGGCTGCCACGGTGTTGGCAGGAGGGAACGTGCTGGCCGAAGCCCAGCCCCTCAATCTCAGCCTCAGTGGCGGTTACGCCTTCGACGTGCACCTTTTTAGCGAAGATCAAGAAGGTGGTGCTGACAATCACGGTATGGTGACTGCTCAGGACGCCGAAGTTAACATCAACATGCGCGGCGAGCTCGACAACGGCTTGAGGATTGGTGGCCGTATTGAACTCGAAGCCTCCAACGGTGGCGACCAGATTGATCAGCACTGGCTCACTCTCGAAGCCGGTTGGGGCCGCATCGACCTCGGTGCTGCCAACTCAGGCCGCTATAACCTGTCCTGGACTGTCAACGCACCCAACGTCGCACACGCCATTTCGTCTGGTGTTCAGACCGAATGGCTGTCGAACCTGAATGGAAGTCCGTTTGCGTTCCGGCGTCCGCTGGGTTCGGCGAACAACGATGCCTCAAACGATGACCAGGGCATCCACTACTATTCGCCCCGCTTCAACGGGTTCCTCTTGGCCCTCAGCTATCGTCCGGCTGTCAGTACCACTCAGGGCGGTGGTGGAGGTGGTTCGAACCAGGGACAGATCAACGAGGCCACAAGGTACCATGATGCCGTAGATTTGGGCGTGCATTACACGGGTGAAATTGCCGGCATAGGTGTCACGACGACTGTTGGTTATGCGACGGCCTCGGCGCCGACAAATGCCCTGACCGCCATCGCCAATGGCGGCACGGAGTCGTTCGACGACTACGAGCTGCTAAGTGGTGGTATCAGGCTGAGTTGGGATGGCTTCCGGGTTGGCGGCATGATTGCCAACGTTACTGAAGGCTTCTGCGTTGACGACGGTGACGCCGATTGCGCCGATGCCGCTGACCAGAGTTCTGCGGGTACCGCTTACACCTTCGGAGCCAGCTACGGTCAAGGCCCATGGGCGGTTAGTGCCCAGATGCATTCGGGTGATGTTGAGGATTCCATCGGCACCGCCGGCGACACTACACTTGAAGTTTGGTCACTCGGCGCCAGCTATACGGTCGGGCCTGGCCTTCGTGTGGTTGCATCTTACCAAGACGCTGATTTGAATGATGAGGATAACGTTGCTGCCAACGGCAACGAAGGTAACTCATTCTCCATCGGCGTTGCGGCCGGCTTTTAAGCGAAGCCGTACAAAACACTCTATCTTTGGGGCGGGAGATTTCCCGCCCCATTTTTTTGTCGAACATTTGACGGATGTCCCACCCGGAAGGGTGCGGCCGCCGTTATAGTCGTCCAGATTTCAATGCCGTGGGGGCTGCGTTGAACGAACGTGAGGTTAATCACGGTTCATCTGTTGAAGAAGTTGGCGGGCCATCACCGAAAGCCCAAGCGCAAGTGCAATCCCATATCTCCGAGGCGCTCGTGCATTTCGCCGGTGGTCGGATCAACGCCGCCGAACATTGCCTCAACAAAACGCAGTTGCTTGTACCCGATCATCCCGACGTTCTTCACCTCCTCGGTCTAGCGGCAAAGCAACGAGGGGATCAACTGAAGGCGGTTGAGTTAATTGAACGTGCACTCGACCGCTTACCAGGCCATCCGGTATTCCATAACAATCTCTGCAATATCCATCTCGATGCAGGAGAACCAGAAGCGGCGATCGACCACTACCGCCAAGCGATCGACTCTGAACCTGCTTATGTCGACGCCCAATTCAATCTCGGTGTCGCACTGGAAAGGCAGGGCAAGGCACAGGAAGCTATCGCCTACTATCGCGCGACCTTAAATTTGAACCCTGGGTACGTCGAAGCCCGCCACAATCTTGGCGTGACACTCGAGTCCCTTGGTCACGTCGAGGATGCGGTGGCTGAGTACCGCAAGGCCATTGCTATTTCTCCTGATTATGCCAGGGCCTACTATCGGATCGCGTCAGCCGCGCCGGAGATGCTTGACGAAGCTGAGCGCCTGGCGATGGAGGCCCTTCAGTCCAATCTCGATCCCGCCGGCGATGCGGCCATTCATCTGCATTTCGGTCTGGCTAGCGCGTATGCCGAAGTCGGTCGTTCGGATGACGCGATCACACAATGGAAGAGAGGGAATAGAAAAAAGCGGGCAACGTTCAGTTATGACGTCGCGGACAGCACGCAATTTCATAAACGGATCATGGACCAATTCACACCGGAGCTGTTCAATACACGGGTAGGTCAAGGCCATGATGACGACAAACCTATTTTTGTCATTGGCATGCCACGTTCAGGGACAACGCTCGTGGAGCAGATTCTGGCAAGCCACCCCCAAGTGAGCGGCGCCGGTGAGCTTACTGTCCTGGGTGACATCATTCGCAGAACCGCCAATAATCTGGATGCGGGGACCTATCCGGAAATTGTTCGTACGCTTGATGAAGAGTATTTGCACTCGGCAGCGCTTGAATATGTGCGCCAGTTGCGCCCTCATGCGCCCTCGGCCTCACATGTCGTCGACAAGATGCCGGGAAATTTCCTCTATGTCGGAATGATCAAGTTGATGCTGCCGAACGCCCGGATCATCCACTGTGTTAGGGATCCGGTTGCAACCTGCTTTTCTTGCTATACGCAACTCTTCAATTCGCCGCAGCGGTTTACCTACGACCTAGCGGAACTCGGAACCTACTATTCATCATATCGTCGTCTCATGGCGTACTGGCATCAGGTATTGCCCGGGGAAATTTTTGACCTACACTATGAAGACTTGGTCGCAGATCAGGAGACATTGACCCGTAGACTATTGGAATTCTGCGCGTTGGATTGGGATGAAACTTGCCAAGCGTTCCATGAGACTCAAAGGCCAGTCAGGACAGCAAGTGCAACGCAAGTGCGCAAACCGATATACAAAAGTGCGCTGACGGGCTGGCTCGAGTACGATGGGTGTTTGGTTCCTTTGCTGAAGGCTCTGGGCTAAGTAAATTCAGACAGTCCCGAAGTTGGATGTCTCATCGGATCATCGACCTGTAGGCCAATGGAGAGTCGGTTGGAGGAATGATGGGATGCGTCACGTCATTGTGTGAGAGAGGACCATAACATGGCTCCGGCACAAGGAATGGAATCCAATTCAGGACGTCCGGTGCACTTCGCGAAAGGTCTTGCGGCGGCGCACGAGCTTTTCCGACGCGGCGAACTCGACCGTGCCGAAACCGCATGCCGCAATTTACTTTCTCAGGTAAACGATGACGCGGACTTGTGCGCGCTCTTCGGTATGGTACTGATCCAAAAGGGTGACCCCGAGAGTTCTATCGCTTGCCTGGAAAAAGCGGCCTTTTTGCAGCCCGGCGTCGCACGAACGCACAACAATTTGGGGATCGCCTGCAAGCGGGCAGGTCGATTGCGCGAAGCTGAAACAGCGTATCGCCGGGCCATATCGGTCGATGCCAGTTACGCGCAAGCCCATAACAATCTCGGCGTTGTCCTGGTTGAGCGTGGGGAATTCTCCGACGCCGCGATGAGCTTCAGGTTGGCAGTTAATCTTGATGTCAAGTTTGTCGAGGCCAGACGAAATTTGGCGCGTGCCTTGCTTGAGTCTACGCAATTCAGTGAGGCAGCAAAGGAGTTTCGTCGAGTTCTGGAAATATCTCCGGACGACATCAGCGCCACTCTGGCATTGGCATTGGCATTGCGGCATCTGGAGGACTACGACGGAGCCAGCACGTGGCTAAATCAGATCTTGAAGGCTGATCCAGGCCACATCAATGCGTTGTTCCAAAAAGGTCTCTTGCTTCAGGAACAGGGGGCACTACCTGAGGCCAGAGAGGCCTTGGAGCGTATCGTTTCCGTAGAGCCGGATCACGCCGGCGCCCATAATCTCATGGGTGTCGTTTCTCAGGCGTTAGGTGAATTGGATGGAGCTGTCAGCTGTTTCCGGCGTGCAATCTCGATTCAGCCTCATTTTGCCGAGGCCCACAGGAATTTGGCAATGGCACGCCGGCATGTGGCGATTGATGACGATGTTCGCCGCACGCAGCAGCTCATGGACTTCGACATAGATGAGCCCGCGACCATGCATGCGGAGTTTGCGCTGGCCAAAATTGATGACGATCTTGGCCAATTTGACGATGCGTTTGGGCATTTATCTCGTGCCAATCGATTGAAGCGGCGCTCCGTTCATTACGATGTCAGCCAAGATCGAATATTTTTCGAGAGCCTCAAGCGGACGTTTGACCCGACGTTCTTTGCTAACCGTGAGCATTGGGGTGAGGACGACACCGCGCCGATATTTATCGTGGGAATGCCTCGCTCCGGTACCACGCTCGTCGAGCAGATCATGGCCAGTCATCCGCGCGTCTGGGGGGCCGGGGAGATCCTGGATCTCGATCGGCTACTGTGGGCTGCCCGTGGTGCAGATCAGACACAGGACTGGTGCGAAGCGATGGTCTCGCTGAGCCAGAATGATGTCGAGGAACTTGCGACCTCATACCTCCATGTACTGAAACAACGGACCCAAGGCGCCGATCGCGTTACGGATAAGACGCCAGGAAATTTCCACTACATCGGCATGATCCGCGTGATGTTTCCGCGGGCGAAAATCATAAATTGCGCCAGGAACCCTCTCGACACCTGCTTCTCGTGCTACCAGAATTATTTCACGCGGGGCGTCCCATTCGCGTACGATCTTCGGGAACTTGGGACGTATTACCGTCTTTACTCCAGCCTCATGGACCACTGGCGAGAAGTGTTGCCGGGATTTGTCTATGACCTCTGTTACGAGAATTTGTTGCAGAACCAGGAAGCAGAATCACGGAGGCTGCTCGATTTCTGTGGGCTGGAATGGGATCCGGTCTGCCTGGACTTTCATCGGACAGACCGACCCGTGCAAACGGCCAGTGTGGTTCAGGTTCGCCAGCCGATCTACCGGTCATCCGTAGGTCGGGCAACTCAATACGCAAATCACTTGATGCCGCTGCGTGATGCTCTGGGCGACATCATATGAACCGGGCCCAACGTCGACGCGATCAACGACGGGCAAGAGCCGGGGCAGCAGTTGTCGATATTGGATCGATGCTGGAGCGCGGGCTCGAGCATCATCGCTCCGGGCGCCTTGTAGAGGCGCGCGAGGTCTATGAAGAGGTGCTGCATCAAGAACCGGGTAATGCGCCGGTACTGTTTCTGTCGGGTACCTTAGCCTTACAGGAACGAAACCATGAAGCTGGTGAATCCTTCATTCGACGGGCCATTGCGGCGGATTCCAGCGAAGCTTCGTACCACAACAACCTTGGCGTCATTCTTCGTGAAACGGGCCGCCTGGAAAATGCACTGATCTCGTATCGAGAGGCCATTGGGCTGCGCCCGGAGTATGCAGAAGCGTATTGTAACTTCGGTATCACACTAAAAGAACTTGGGCGCACAGCTGAGGCGATTCCACAGCTTGAGCGGGCGATTGAACTAGCGCCTGATTTTGGGGGCGCCTATTGCAACCTTGGCAATGCACTCCATGCTCTGGGTAGGCAAAATGCCGCGATGCGTGCCTATGACAAAGCTGTCGCCTTGGCGCCACAAGACCCGTCCGCGCGGTTAAATCGTGCGATTGCCCGGCAGGATCTCGGTGATCTGGGTGGCGCGCAATCAGATCTCCGCGAGGTCATCAGATTGCAGCCCCAGCATGGGGAGGCTTGGCGGTTGTTATCCGGTCTCAAGCGGTTCACGTCGGCAGAGGACAAGGACGTCATGGATATGTCTCAGGTTCTGCAGGCTGAAACCATCGCCGAGTCCCAGGCCCTACATTTGCATTTTGGGCTTGGCAAAGCGCTGGCAGATGTTGGCGAAAACAGCTCAGCGTTCGAACATTTCACTAGAGCCAATACCATGTACCGTGGTTCTTATGACTACGACATTGCGAAGGATGCTGAGTACTTCGAAGCGATCAGGGACATTTTTTCAGCTGAATTCTTGTCTGAACGGAGCGACTGGGGTTACTCATCGAAACGTCCCATCTTCATCGTTGGGATGATGCGGTCGGGGACCTCTCTCGTTGAGCAAATTCTTGCCAGCCATCCACAGGTTGTTGGATGCGGTGAGCTGCAGGAGTTGGATCAGTTGACCCGGCGGGATGAAGCCAGACCGGATGGACTGGACTTTCCCGGAACGGTACCGGCATTTGACCGCGATACGGCAAGACACCTCGGCCAAGCGTATATACAAGCTTTACAGCAACATGCTGAGACAACGGAGCACACCACCGACAAAATGCCCGGTAACTTCCAATACGTTGGACTAATTCGCCTGCTTCTACCGCAGGCGAAAATCATCCATTGTGTGAGAAACCCGGCCGACACCTGTTTCTCTTGCTTCCGGAACTACTTCGCGGGTTTCCACCCGTTCGCTTACGACCTCGCGGAACTGGGCCGGTACTATCGACTGTACCAGGGTCT